>OKTI01000723.1_pt1 | contig 16859 bp, 31 predicted proteins | sample 1606071 | NCBI WGS metagenome assembly OKTI01 (sample SAMEA3879500, study PRJEB24766) | human gut metagenome | biome: human-associated habitat; feature: feces | place: USA | collected 1985/1987
CAACTCCTTGGGCCGGATTATGAAGCAGTACCCATCCTTTCTTTGTTAGCACGTCTCCTGCTTCATAAAGTACTGGCATTTTTTCTTCCGTTGAACTTCTTTTTAAATATTCATAAGCCCATTTCTGATGTTCTCCCCATTCCACTGCGTGGAATTTTCCACTTGGTTCTAACCATCCATAGTCTTCCGTTGTATGTTCCTCTGTATCAAGCATTCTTTTCATATAACTGTCTAGAGTTCTTGGTACTGTTGGACTAGTTGCTGTAAGATCTTCGTCAAGTTCATTTCCGATTTCTTCTTTTAGATATCTAGGAATCATCTTCATTGCAACTTTCCAACGCCTTTTATATTGCTCTAGTTCATCTTTAATTTTCTTTTGATCTCCTACAATTTCCCACACATTCATATCATGTGGCATCTTCTCTTGATGTTCAGGCGAATAAATTTCTAAATGATATGATCCGTCTGCTATATTTCCTTTCAGTGCTGCACGTCCAAGTAAAACATCTTCTGCATGTCTCCTGATCTGTTCTTTTGTTTCATCTGTTCCGCTCATACAATCGTTCAATATCTCTATGCACTTATCATATCCCTTTCCTTCTAAATAGAACCATTCTCTTACTAAGCCTGTTATCCATTCTCCACTAATATTAAATTGTAATTTGCATTCTTCCATTTTTCTCCTATTCATACCTTCCAGCACCTGCTCCGTATCTATGCCATCTTGTTTCTTTCTTAACTTTCTTTTTCCTTCTATTTGCCATCCTTTTTTCAAATTCATCGATCAATATATATCGATATTTGTTGTCCCAATACTCTAGTAATTGACTACTGATTCCTGTTTTCTTTGACATTGTTTCATATGTGATCCCATCAAACAGCATTTTCGATACGATACTTTTTTTGTATTCTTCGCTGTATTTGCTGCGATTGTTATGATCTACATTTTTTATTTCTTCGTCTTTGTATTGTTTTACCCATTTTCTTAACGCTTGTACTGTTATTTTTGTTTTCGCGGCAAATTCCTTCCTTGTCATCCCTGACGCTAATAATGTTCTTACGATTCCTCGTTTAAAATCTTCTGTGTATTGCATAGTTTCGTTTCAGACAGCTTAGTTCTTTGCCTGAACCAATGTATTATTCGTGATCACTGTTCTGTTTCTTTTTGCCTGATCATATAATTCATTGTGATTCTTTCTTTTTAGGTTTTGTATTAAAAAAATAATTGTAAAAACTAAATCTGGTATATCGTTAAAAGTTACATCATAATAGAATCTGAAAAAATATGTTTGTGATTGGCTCGTTGTTAATAGTTACTAAAAGAATCTTAATCAGGTAAAGAACTAAGCTGTCTGTTCTCCTTTCCGCCTGCTGCCTTTTCCCGGCAGTAGGCTAATAGATCTCATGGCTTATACATGACTTTTTGTTTCTTATGCGTTTGTTAATAGTTGCTTGTGGTATATTGCAACTGGTTCCCACCAGTAGTGCATTATTTCATTGTGTCCGATTCGGACACCTTTCTTTTTCGGACCTTTTGCTTTGCTATAAATCTTTTTAGTGGTTGTCCATTCATTTTTCTTTTGTTGTTCCCCTCGTTATGCAGTTTTCTCTTTTGCTTTCTGTCTGCGCATAATTTAATTTCAACTACTTTCGGATGTATTTTCCCTCTAATTCCACACACTGCCCAAATATTCTCTATTTCTCCCGTCTTCAGTGCAGCCTTTTTGATTTGCGTTAATTCTGCAATTTTTTCTCCATCTGCAAACATTATTGCTTTTCCTGGCACTTCCTCTTTTTCTTTCAGTTTCTCTTTTATATAGCTTTCATATCCTGGACGCGCATTGATCGTTCCATCTTTTCTGAGTCCTGCTGTTATCTTTCTAAACGCTTCTCTTATCTTCTTTATCCCTTCGATCATTGTTCCCTCCTTTCTGCAAATTCCATGTTCTCCGCCACAATCTCTGTCGTGTATACTTTTGTTCCGTCCGTTTTTATATAGCTTCCTGTCTGGATTCTCCCTTCCAGTGCGATCTTAGTTCCTTGATTCAAATACTTATCTGCAAATTCTGCGTTTTTTCCAAATGCAACACATCCGATAAAATCTGCGTCCTGCTGCCCTTCTCGCTTAAATCTGCGATCTACTGCAAGTGTGAACCTTGCTATACATAGATCTTCCTCGTTCCAGCTTATCTCAGGCTTCCTGGTTAATCTGCCCATTAGTATTACTTTGTTCATGCAACCTCCTAAATCGTGTATGTATCATTCTTCTGTGCTTCTATATCTGCCATCGTCTTAATGATCCCGATTGCATTTCCTTCTGCATCCATTACCACGACTATCTTTTTCTCTTCTCCTTCCATATGCACATCTGCGACTCCGTACATACGTCTCTTTCCGAATTTCTTTATCGCACTCTGCCATATCCACGTTTTTTCTCTTCCGAAGTCAATTACAGCATTTGCGATCTCTCCACTAAATGTGATTGATTCCTTTATGATCGTGGCACTTCTTGTTTCATCTACTACGTCATATGGATTCAGTTTTGCCAGATCCTCATTTTTTTCATATCGCTTTGGATTTAGCATCAATATTTCCTCCGGAACATACACTCCATATGTTCCGTTATAAATCAATACATGTGTCCCATACTCGCAGATACTATATTCTTCGCGATCTTTAATTGCATCTATCTGAACTTTATCTCTTATATCCATGTTTATCTCTCCTTTTCATCCAATCCTAAAATGCAGTAGCCTTCTTCCAGTCCTTTAAATCCTTCCAGGACATAGATCACTTGCTTTTCTGTTACTCTTCCTGTCTCTTCTCCGTCATTCATTTCGTGCAGTTCTATGATGTCCCCGATCTTATAGTTTCTATCATTTTTTCGTAGCTCAAACGATTTCTTTCCTGTGTCTACTGCATCGAAAAACATGCTTGCAAGTTTTAAGCGGTGTCTTCGCTCATCTGATCTGATTTCTGGCACTTCTACTTTGTTTGTTTGCGGAATCTCCACACGTTCCGTCTTTTGTTCTTCCGCTGCATCAACATCGAATTGAATCATTTCGCTGATCACATCTGCCATTTTGTTAACTGTCTTTTTAACAATTTCCTCGAAGTTATTTTTGCATAGTTTTATATGACCTTTTTCACAGCTATACCACCCGTCGAACCCATTTGATCCACATAACGTTCCGCCAGAGTGTTTATACCAAGTCTTCATGTATTCTTTTAATTCGGATAAATTCTTTATTCCTGCACTACGAACTTGTCTTTGAATTCTCTCTGCAAATGCTTCTAATGCCTGTTTTTCTAATTCGTTTTGTTCCGGACAATACTCTGGAAAATCTCTTTCCAGATTCATCTGGCCCTCAATTTCTGTTTCTTCCTCTTCTTCGGTTTCGTCCGCTTCTGCTTCCTGCCTTGATTCCTTTAGTTCTGCTTCTCGTTGTTCTTCCAGGATGCGTTGTTTGTACTCTCTTATCTTCTTGACAGTTATGATCTCGTCCGGATACCAACTGTATATTTCTTCCTGTTCATCTTCTTCCAGTCCTGCGATCTCTACAGCTACAGAAAAACTAATTTCCTGTTTTTCTAACAGTTTTCTCAGCTCTGGAATCAAATTATTGTTGATGCTCATTGCATTTGCGATCTGTGTCGGTTTCTTTCCAAGAATCTTTGCTGCTATGTCTCTCAGTCTTCCAGATTCTAGATCGTAGCCCATTATCTTCTCTCCTGCTGCCTTTGCATCTTTCAGCGCATCCGTCAATAATTTGATTCTTTCCAGTTCTTTTTCTGGTGTTGCTTTTCTGTAACTGTTGGAGATGCATAGCTCTATGATCTCTTCATTTTTGCTTCGTGGCTTTCTGATCTGGCATGTTGCTTCCCTAAATTCCTGGAGATCTTCTTCCTCTACCAGTTTCTTTAATGCTCTCCATCTTCGTTCGCCACCGATCAGCTTGTATTCTTCTCCGCTCTGGTTAGGCTCATACATAACTTCTAACGGCTGTAGCAGTCCAAGCAGCTTAATCTCTGCTGCCTTTTCGTCAATGCCGATCTGATCGCTTATGTTATCCTCATTGGCGTAGATATTGTAGATGTCTATATCTTTTGTTCTGAATCGCGCCTTGGGCTTCTCTTCTATCCCTTCTTTGCTTGTCTTATTCAACATGTCCATGACGTTAAATCCTGCCATGTTTCTTCCCTCCTTTCTTAGTCAACCTTCTGAAATCTTCCAGTCTTCTTATTTCTTCTCTTTGATTCAATGTACTCTTGGGCTTCGTTCCACTCTTCTTCCGTCATAATCTCTTTGATCACGTTGTTATAATCCTTTGCTGCATTACTGCTCTTTGACATCTCTGAAAGCGGTCTAAATGCTGTTTCTGCCTTTTCTGCAACGACTGACCTTCTTATTTCCGTCTGAAACATTTTTTCCTTGTATGTGTCTCTTAGCCATTTAGCTGTATCCTTATTGGTTTGGTTTCCTGTCTTCATGGTCATTAGTATCCTGATCTGCTGCCCTTCGTGAATTCCTTTTGCCTGTTCAATCATATTTTCAATTGCTTCGATTCCATAACCGCCTGCCTTCACTGGAATTATCAACAGTTCTGATGCTTTAACCACATTTAGTACTGTTACATCTAGTAATAATCCACAATCGCATATTACGTAATCATATTTATTGTGGATAGCTTCTGAATTAAGCATCTCTTCAATTCGATCTATTTGATTATCCATGCTGTATAATAGCTGAGCATTTGCCTGCATGAGCCACATGTTTGCCGGGATAATGTCAACATTCTCATACCGTGTGTGCCTGATCGTTTCTTCTACGCTCTGCTGCTCTAATAAGATTCCTGCGAGTCCTTTTTCATTTGGTTCATAGACCCCCATCGTCCTGGAAGCATTGCCCTGCGCATCTGCATCCACCATTAGCACTTTCTTTCCGTATCTTCCCAGGAGATACGCCAGTGACGTTGATGTGGTCGTTTTTCCAACTCCACCTTTTAAATTTCCAACTCCAATTACTTTCATGGTTTTTTCCTCCTAATATGGCTATTTATTTTTTGCTTTTCTTTTTTCATCTTTTACCCAGTTGATGAATTTCTTTTTGCATTCCATACAAACATCATATTCATGTCTGGTTCTTGCATCCCTGCCGATAAAATTGTTTTCCGTTACCTTTATTTGGTAATACGAGTCTCTTTTTCCGCTAATAGTATTTGACACTAAATAAGGCTCAAAGAATTTACCGCATATATCACATTTCCTTGCTATCATTTTATCGCTCCTCTTTCTTGTAATCGGTTTCTTTGTAAATCTTCATCGTTGTCATTGTGTCCCCTGGCATTCTCTCCACTCCTACCTTGTATCCTTTTTCTGTAGCTTTTTCGATATATTCTTCAACGGACATTACTTCTTCTATAGCGTCCATATACTCTAGTATCCCTATCAATTTGATTGTTTTTACCATCTTTTACTCCATTTCTTCCATTGTTTTGATTACTTGGTTGTTCTCGATCGGCATGGCGTCCCATTGATTTAGCTTTACGTATTCTTCGATTACTTTAAGCGCAATTTCTTGGCTGTAACAGACAGCAACGAAATTCCCATATTCTGCTGCCTGTTTTAAAAACTCCTTCTGTTCCTTTGACAGTTTCCCATCTCCATATTTCATTTCAATGTACAAAGATGCGTACTGTCCTTTTGGCACTGGAAGGTGTAGATCTGGTACACCTGCTGTGATCACTGCTTCTTGTTCGCTTGCTTCTGTTCTTAACATGTACTGTTGTCTTCTTGCTCTACTCATTTTACCCTCCATCATCTATGTGCCAGGATCTGCATCCATTCTGAACTAAAATGTACTCCATGTATGGATATCCTGTTGCTGTGTATCCTTTACGTACACCGCCGTTCTCTTCATCGTGTCTTTTGTCGATATAGTAACCTTTTTGACTCTTTGCATCTGTTCGGAAGAAATCTCTTTCCCATACCAATTCTTTTTTTATAATTGGTTGTTTCAGGTTCCGCGATGGGGGAGTATGTCTTACCTCCGTACTTCTCCTTTTTCTTTCTTCCTTTTTCTTTCACGAGATATGCGGCTAACTTTCCATACTGACCAGTTCCGTCAAGGAGCCGGATGTTTATTCTCCCACGATTCCAGCATCTTTTGATTACTTTTGGCTCTATGCTTTCCAGTACCATGTGAATATGTCTTGCTCCTTTGTTTCCGGTTTCAAGTACATAGATGTATTTAAGCTCTCTTTCTTGCTTCTTGTATTCTTTTCTTAGATCTTTGATCAGCTTGTCCTTCTGTTTTACCAGGTCTTCATATGTATCTGGTCGTTCCTCTTTCTTGTATGAGAATGTCACAAACATATCTCCTTCTTGAAAATTACAGTTCAGTGCCCATCTGAGCTGTTCTGTTTGTTTCCTGATATTTATCTTCTCCTGTGCTTCTCTCGTTGGTTTTGCTCTCTTTATCCTTTTTTCCTTTGGCTTATGCATTCTGCTGTAATACTTTTTTACCTCTTTGCATTTGCCTGCGATCACTGTTCTTTTCCAAAATGACATTGGTTCATCTTCCTTCCTGGCACTGTCTACTTTATGTATTAATATTTATCTAAACTTAATACTTTTATCGAGTTAGAAAAGCGGATTCGAACCGCTTATTTCCTTGATTTTTCGCTTTTAATTTGTTACAATATATTTGTGGTTTTTTTAATCCACAATATGGCATTGAAAAGGCATCCCGATCACTGTTCCGGGATGCCTTTTTCTTGCATCATTTTCTTTAGCTTTTCCGGATCATCACATATGTCCTCGTATCTTCCGAGCTTGTCCACAATGTCCCCGATCGCGCAGTTATTATCTACGCGGATCAAGGACGCTCTGTATGTATAAGATTTATGATTTCTCATCCATATTCGTTCCTTCTGGATAATCAAGCATCAATACTTTATCGCTCATATTTTTATCATCAAAGATGTCAATATTTACTCCATCCTTGATCAGAATCATTTTCCCTGTCTTATCACTCATTTTTTGCTCCTTTACGCATATCTACAATCATCAATTTTCCTACGATTTCTTTTTGATCAAGCTCAAAGATATGCCTGTCTTTAAACTCTATATAATTAATCAGCTCATCTGCCATTCCTATAGCAGAGCCTTTCTTTACATGTTCAATGTCTCCATCTCTATATAATTCATTTGGAATCACAGTTTTTTGATATACTATTTTAATATTTTCTAGTATTTCAACTGCTTTTCTCATTGCAGAGATTGTCGGATTTTCATCCAATAGATCTCCTCCCATTATTCCATGCATCTTCATTTGCTCATCATATCTTCCGATATTATTTTTCAGCACGCTTATAGCTGTACTGACATTCATCTTGCTTTCTTCGTTCCTCTCGTGATATAATTTATATGAATTTTTATTTGTGCCTTGGGAGTTAGCTAGGCTACTTCCTGGGCCTTTTTTATTTTCACTCATCACTATTTTTTCTCCTCTTTATACTTGTATGCTTCTACTGTCGTTGAGCTATGTAGGGCTTCTTGCACTTTTTTTGCCATTTCTTTTCCTGATTCATCTAGCCCCCCCCTCCTCTTCCAGGAGATCTGCAACATATCTTAATACTCCAATCGTAATGTGTACTGTTGCGTCACATAACGGAGATATGTACTCGTTTACATCTCTTGCTGCTTCTACACATGCTTCCTGCAGCGTTACCACCGATGCTATATTCATTCCATTTTCCTTCAATCTCATTGACTTCTCTATCTCGTTTAATAATTTCATTTGCATTGGTCCCATTTTATGCTTGTCCTTCCTGCCCGGAATCTCACCGGGCTGTTTTCTTTTCTTTTGCTCCGATGGCTCTGATCACTGTCACTGCCATCATCTTTTTCTGTTCTTGTGTCAGTTCTCTTACTTCTTTGTCGTTCACAAATCGTCTTACCTTATATTCTTCCATAGCGTTCCCTCCTCTCTTCTCAGTCTATTTGTATCTGCTTGTCTGTTATGCAGCATTCGTTGGGGTGTTCTCATCCATCTGCTGACGTGCAGCCAAGATCTCGATGCTTGCCTTTACGATTGCCAAGGATTCCTTGTCCAGTTTCTTAAGGTTCTCCACTGTTCTTTCAAACATCTCTTTTCTTTTCTCTGTCATATTTCCACCTTCTTTCTTTTGTGTTGCAAATGGATTGACACTCCGCCCGATTTATTCACATAATAATGATTATTTTTAATGGGAGTTCTCCGCGTGGTGTACGGAGTTAAGGATTTCTTTGGATCGCAGTCAGGCAATGCCAAGTGCCTGCATCTTGATCAGACGGAGTGTCAATCCATCTGCTGCCTTATTTATTTTGTTCGCTAGTTCTTTTCCTGTGTTGCCAAAACAGTATTCTCCTTGTCTATTTACATCTTTCTTCCTATAATGAACTTACAGGACACTGCCACGTCCAAGTAAATAAGGAAGGAGAACACTATTTTGGCAACACATAAAGAGTTATCTAATTTCACGCATGATCGGCTGTCTAAATGCAATCATATTGATTTAGAGATTGCTGAACTCAAAGCAAGTCTTACTGTAAAACAGTCTAATCAGCTCGTTCCTCAAGCCATATTTGATAAAATAAAAGATCTTTGCATTAAACTTTCTGTAGTCATAAAACAAGATGCCTTAACAATTCTTGCAGCTTTGACATTTTTAGAACAACTTTTAAAGAAGAGTAATGTTATACTTTCTCAAGCTATAGAAATTCTTGAGAACATCAAAAATCTTTTATAATTCCTTAACTCTCCGTTATTACTTCGGAGAGTTCTTTTTTTATATTCTCAAAGAGTTCTTCTGCGAGTCCAATATCTCCACAAGTTATAAGTCTTAAAATTTCTTTTTCATCCTGTACCAACACCAAATTCCCACATACATTCATTATGTTTATAATTTGCTGCACTTTATTTTTAAACTCTTCTTCTTTATTTTCTTTTTTTGCCTTCTCCTTTTCTTTGCGTATAATTTTTTTAGCTACTTTTAAACGAGCTTTATATATGCCTCTTATTAATCGTCCTGGTTCTCTTAGTTTTACCGGACATTTTGTTTTAATGTCTAATGACATTCCTTTTTCATTTTCATTCACAATAACTTCCATGCTTTTCATTCGATATAGATTTATTGTTCCACCTACTAAATCGGTGTTATATCCTGCTTCGTCTGCAATCTTTTTTGTCGTTGTACTGCAATCACAGTTGCATGATTCTATATCTGGACAGTTCTTGCATGGTTCTGTAAAATCTGCTTTTTTCTCTTCCTTCGCCTGCATTCTTAGAGAATCCATATGCCTTAATGCACATCTGATTCCTATGTCTCTGATCTCTTGCTCTGTCAATGTTTCACCTTCTTTCCTGGTTAAGATTACGTTGAAATTTCTCTGGCAGATTACTTGCATTCAATCCCATATCCAAGCCAGTAATCTGTTGGAGTTTGTTCATAATCACGTCATAATGCATTTTCCCATTTTCATTTTCAAAAGACTTTTCGCATTCTTTCCAGTATTTACAATATTGGCATCCATAAAATATCCATCCGCCTGCAAATACAGAACTTTGAATAATTCTTGCAATGCAATAAATGTCCTTTTCTGTTAGTTCTGTTTTTTCTATTTCCTTTCACCTTTCTTTCCTGCTGTTCGTTATCTTGTTTAATTACATCCTTTTCCGTATAATTAATTTACAGGGTGCTGTCACACCCAAGTAATTACGGAAGGAGGTTCATTATGTGTGAATTAAAAACAAAACATTTTAAAGCAGTCTGTCCTTACACTAATTCAGAAATGGAAATTTCCATTTTGTGTCAAAGAATTCATAAGACACAAACATTAAACAAACATTATAAAAAAATGGATTTTTCATGTCCTAAAATCTCTGAATGTACTTATGGAAAAAGAAATTGTCCACTTTTCCAGTCCGCTTAAGTACTATTTATGGCACCGATTTATTCGGTGCTTTTTTGATGTATCCAGATTCTTCTCTATTTAGTCTTGTAGTCTTTGACCAATCAGCTCCACAAGTTTCTAGTTCTGGACAATTCTCGCATGGTTCTATAAATTCTGCCATTCTTTTTTCTGCTGCCTGTATTCTCAGAGAATCCATATGTCTTAATGCACATCGGACTCCCATGTCCCTGATCTCTTGTTCTGTCAATACTTCACCTTCCTTTCCTGTTGCTTCGTTATCTTGTTTAATTACATCCTTTTCCGTATAATTGACTTACAGGGAACTGCCATTCCCAAGTCTTACGAAAGGAGTTTTTTATGAAACGTTCTGAATTAAATTCAATTTGTGCAGAAATACAAAAACGTCAATTAATTGAATTAAAAGCTGATTTTTTAGAAATGTCTAAGTTGTCCCATGATGAATCATCACATTTTGAAGATTTCTTTGCAGCTCTTATGGCAAATTCTCTTCCTATTCTTTCTAAATTATCTGTTCAATGCACTATTGACACATTAGAAAATCTAGGTCTTATTAAGATTGAAGATGATTAATTTGGTTTATTATTTTTTCACAAATTGTATCAACATCATTTTTGCTAGTTTGTTTTTTGTTGATCCATTGTCTAAAACAAGCTAGCGCTAAAATAACTGTGCTTATTAAAATGAGTACAGTTATTTTAGTATCCTTAAATTTCATTCTTTCTCATCTCCTTTCCTGGTGCTTCGTTATCTTGTTGCTGTATATCATTTTCTTGACTATGTGGATATTATACATTGACTTCGTGGGATTTGTCAATACGCTTTATTTAATTTTCTTGACTATGTGGGATTTTTGTTTTATACTTTTCTCATAAATTAATAACAGAAGGAGGTGAGCAGAACTGAATACTCGAATAAAAGAACTTAGAAAAACGTTAAAATTAACTCAAGAAGAATTTGGATCTCGTGTTGGTGTCAAAGGAAACACTATTGGAAATTATGAATTATCATTGCGTAATCCTTCTGATGCTATTATTCATTCGATGTGCAGAGAATTTAATGTAAATGAAACTTGGCTCCGATCCGGAAAAGGCGAAATGTTTCTTCCTCAAGAAGATGAAGTTTCTGAAATTGTATCTCATTTGCTGGATGAATCGAATCCTTTTTATGACATGATCCTGGACATCATGCATACTTTTAATAACCTGGATGATAAAGGTCAGGAAATTATTTGTAATTTCACGTCAGATCTTGTTGATAGAATGGCAAAAAGGAATAAACAAGACAATTAATTTTTACACTAAAGATAGGAGGATACTATGGCAATAACTATTTCTTTCAATCAAGATACTGGTTCTATATCTGTTGAAGATTATAATTTCAAAAAGATTGAACGTCATAAAGGTAAAAGTCTTTTAGATTTTCCAAAAAATTATATTGTGATCGATATTGAAACAACTGGTTTGGATACTTCCATTGACTCTATTATTGAGATTGGTGCCATTAAAGTTGTAAATAATTCTGTAGAATCGACATTTTCTTCTTTGGTAAAACCTCCAGCTCTCGAATTTGATCCTGAATTTGACGATTGTGATTTTTTATTTAATAGTACTGGTCAGAAATATTATTATATTGATTCTTATATCACTAACTTGACTCATATCACTAATGAAATGCTTGACTCTGCTCCAGAGCCACAATCTGTATTAAAAGAATTTCTTGATTTTATTTCCAATGACATTCTAGTTGGTCATAATGTCAATTTTGATATCAATTTCTTGTACGATAGCATTTTGAAATATTTCAATCGAGAATTACATAATGATTTTGTTGATACTTTGAGGCTTTCAAGAAGATTACACAAAGATCTCACACACCATAGATTAGCTGATATGGCAAATTATTATCAAATTGATGTTCCAGAAGCACACCGTTCTTTGGCTGATTGTGTCACAACGAACGAATTGTTTCATCGATTACAAGATTCTATGATTGAAAAATATGGATCTTCTGAGAATTTTACTGAATCTATTAAAAATCAATATAGTGGAATTGATATAAATTCAATAACTACAACTAACACAGACTTTAACCAATTTCATCCTTTATATCAAAAAGTTTGCTGTTTCACTGGAAAATTAGAAAATATGCCACGAAAAGACGCAATGCAGCTTGTCGTTGATCTTGGTGGTATCGTGGCTAATTCTGTAACCAAGAAAACTAATTATCTTATTCTTGGCAATAATGACTACTGTACTCAGATCAAGGATGGTAAAAGCAATAAACAGAAGAAGGCTGAAAAATTAAAATTATCCGGACAAGATATAGAAGTAATTTCAGAAAATACATTTTATGAAATGCTAAATTTTGAAGCATAAGGATTTGAATTTCAAAGAAGGAAGACGATTAGCCTTCCCTCTTGATGTGATTTCTGATGATGATAAAGATTCTTTTCAAGAATAATTCATCATTGATGTGCATGATCATTTGATTGATCTGTTGTCTATACCACTCTTTCATCTCTTTATCCTCCTCTCTCTGTATTATAGTCTTTTCAGAGTGTACTGGAAGATGTTGGGATGATATGTCCAATATGTTGGACATCATGGTGTAACATTATATGAATACAAATCCTCTGGAGCTACCTGCAATGCTTCTGCAAGCATGCAGATCGTTAATAATGTCGGTTCATAACGATTGTTTTCGATATTGTTGATCGTACTTTTACTGACTCCGGATAATTCAGCAAGTTTCCTGCTGCTGATTCCTTTATCAGATCGGATCTGGTAAAGATGATATTCAATTTTAACATTCAAGTCTGTACCTCCTGGTATATCTTTAGAGTGTACAGTATTGTAATTTAATATTAACCATTTTGCTGATATCGGGAAAATGGTAAAAAAATACCGCCCAGCTGGTAACTAGGCGGTATTCAGAAAAACACTTGCACCTGTCAAGAACAGATGAAATACTTTTCCCTCAACAAGTAAAGTATATCATTTTTTCTTGGCACCCGGCAAGGGTGTATTTTTTGTACAAATTTTTAATATTTTATAAAAAGGAAAAGGTGATAACATGAAAAAAATTGCAGCTGCTTATATAAGAGTCAGCACGCATATGCAAGAAGAGCTGTCTCCTGATGCACAGCTTAGATGTATTAGAGACTGGGGAAATGTGCATGGTTATTATATACCAGACGAATATGTTTTTATCGATAATGGAATTTCTGGAAGAAAAGCAAAAAAGCGTCATGATTTCTTGCGAATGATCGGATTGGCAAAAACGAAGCCTGCTTCTCCTTTTGAAGCAATACTTCTTTGGAAATTTAATCGTTTTGCACGAAACCAAGAAGAAAGCATTGTTTATAAATCTATGTTACGCAAAAAATGCAATGTTGATGTAATCAGTACTACTCAGCAAACAACAAAAGACATTTATGGAGATCTTATTGAGCGTATCATCGAATGGACTGATGAATTTTATTCTATCCAGTTAGGGGAAGACGTTTTTCGTGGTATGACAGAAAACGCCCTTCGCGGAAATTTTCAGTCATCTCCTGCTTTTGGATATAAGGTAGAAAAAGGACAAGGTCTTGTCATCGTTGAAGATCAGGCAAATATCGTTCGCATGATTTTTAATTTATATGCCAATACTATGATGGGATTTTATGAAATCGCACGTCATTTGAATCGCTTAGGCTATAAAACTAAGAAGGGTGGAGCCTTTGAAACTCGCACAATTAGATATATTATCCAAAATCCGATCTATAAAGGATATCTTAGATGGAACTATGCAAATGGTACTACACGTGTTGTTAATGATGAAAGTGAATGGATTATTGTAAAATCTCCACTAGTTCCTATAATTGTGTCTGAAGAACTTTGGGATCGGGCAAACGAACGTTTAAAAAATGAGTATCGTCCTAAAAACGGAAAACCTGTATCAAAGCATCGACATTGGCTGTCCGGGCTTGTTAAGTGTTCTTCCTGCGGCGCTTCTCTTTCTACATCTGTGCAATACCGTCATGATCGCACCTACATTAATTTTCAATGCTACAAATACCTTAAAGGAAAATGCCTGGTTTCTCATGGAATTTCTGAAAAGAAGCTTGTTCCATTGGTTTTAAATGTCTTGAAAGAAGATATGAGTAAATCTTACATAGAGTGCGAACGTATAGAAAAGGTTGTTGAAAATCAACAGGATATCCTAGATGTTCAGTTGAAACGTTTGGCTACCAGAGAAGCACGAATTAAAGAAGCATATTTGAATGGTATTGATTCTTTGGCAGAATATAAGGCTAACAAGGAAGAAATTCAAAAAGAACGTGAGTTTCTTCTTCAGCAATCACAGGATCATAACAAAACGGAAAAGGAATCTAACGAACTTCCCAATAAAATTCGCGGTGTTTATGATATACTGGTATCTGATCAATGCAGTAAGGATGAAAAGCAAGCTGCAATCCGTTCGATCGTGAAAAAAATTGTATTTGACAAAGAGAATAAAACATTAGATTTTCACTATTACATAAAAGAAGATTAGATCATTTCAGATTTTTTAGAAATCATGTATATTGTTTTTCCGAGATACATATGCTATAATGCCAGTAGGCAAAATGATAGCAATGTTTCAAGTTGAAACAAAAAAGAAAAAAACCTCAGTACGGCAATACTGGGGTTTTTTCTTGTCTATAATGGGACAAGATCCACGGTTAGGTTGTACGCTATTTATGCCTGTCTAACCATTTGCATAGGTAGTAGGCAACTACGCTAGCCAATACAGACATAATAAATGATAGCAAATTTTCCAAGCTGAAACCCCCTTTCTGTTGCCAGATTGGGTGCGACAACATTGATATGTTATCACAAAAGTATTTTTTGTGCTATACTTAATTCATATAGCTACATAATTTTTAGCCTTTTCTTATTTACTTTATACGCACTTGCAGAATGGATGACACAGTGGGGCTCTAAATACTTAGGTGATCAGGGATATGCTCCGATTGAAATCCTGAGATATTATTATGGAGAGAGTATGTACATCAATACCGCAGAACAGATTTCAGGAATTCCTTCTTCCTGGCCGGGATATGATCTGACGATCGGCAGCAGAGGAGATAAGGTTCGACAAATACAACAACAATTGAATCGTATTGCTAAAGATTATCCTTCTCTGCCTACGATCGCTGTGGATGGTGTTTATGGAGAATCTACTGCGAATGCTGTTCGGAAATTCCAGAATATTTTTGGACTGCCACAGACTGGGATTGTTGATTACCCTACTTGGTATAAGCTCAGTGAGATCTATGTTGGAGTTAGCCGGATTGCGGAGTTGAATTGATTTGATAATGTAAATTATTGGTAGAGTATTATAAAAAAGAATATGTATCTGAAACGCGCTCTCGCTCGACTCGCACGTAATGGATGCTAAATTCGACAGCGACGATAAATCGTCACTGCTCATTAAGCACCAACGAGCTCCTACGGTTTCAGATACATATTCTTTTTTATAATATTCAAATAATCCACATTATTCAGATCACTACTATTTTTGTACGTTATACAGTATTGATTTTCAGTTTAAAAAATAGCTACCTGAAATGAATATATTTTCTCTTAATCTATACTTTCCTAATTATTGTCTTTCTGATGAGCATTCTTTTTGCCACAATGTGGACAAAATGCTGCTTCAACATTTATCTTCTTTCCACATTCTGTACAAAATATTGTGTCACCATCCACATTTACATTCTCCTGTTGTCTATGATTGGAATAGTTGCTGTGTTTTGCTCTCACTTTCTGTTTTGCTTCAATAATTTCATATCCAAACTGTATACCAGATGACACAAATTCGCTCCAATCCCACCCTCCTTTCTTTTATTAATTATATATTGATAAACATATATTCGCAGTTCAATTATGTTAAATCTTTAAACCAATACATGTTATAGCCAACAACCTTCAGGAATCAATAGTTGATCATTTCTATTTATTCACTTCAAAATGCTGATAATCCTTAGAGCTTCTCCACTCACCACCCCAGCTGAATCCATATTTCTTAAAGATCTTATAAGCTGTGTCATTCTTATGGATCATATATCTTTTATATTTTCCTTTACATTTTGACGTCTTTCTCTGTTTATACACCTTACCATTTGCCGGTGATACCTTATTTCCTTTGACCCACGGATTGATCCTTGGATTGATATCGATAGCCATTCCATAAGAATGGTTGGACAGCTTTGTTGTTCCACTGATCACACGATAATTAAACGCAGAGGTATTATTTGCAGCCATAGACTTCTCATCATTCGCACCATAATCATCGATCAGTCTCATTCTCTCAATTCTGTACCTCTTCTGATAAAGAGCATAAAAGACCTTGACCGTTTTCTTCGCGATCTTCTTGTTAACGATCAACTCACCCTCTTTTACCTTCCCATCAAAACCATAATGAAGAACCTGTACATATCTTAAATCAGACAATTTAATATTATTATTCTTACGATAAGATTTTCCCGTGATTCTTTTTTCAATGTTCGGAGAAATCTTCTCATAAGTAAAGCCTTTTTTATAAGTATATTTCGAAGCTGCATTCGCAGATTTTCTCTGTAAACAAACTGGAATCACAGCAACTGTAAACGCTGTCAATGCAATTATCGTAGTTAATTTCAATTTTGATCGATTCATTTATTCTCATCCTTTCCAAAACTTCAATCATTTATCTTAATCGGTTTCATTATAACATATATTCCAAAGCCCCACACTCCATACCTTGCTTCTGCTAATAACCTACAGCTAAAATATTTTAAATATCAACTGCCCCGGGACCGTATGAACACGTCTGCACTTAGCGAATGGATGATCGTAAGATCATTCATGAGCTTA
>OKTI01000752.1_pt1 | contig 16157 bp, 9 predicted proteins | sample 1606071 | NCBI WGS metagenome assembly OKTI01 (sample SAMEA3879500, study PRJEB24766) | human gut metagenome | biome: human-associated habitat; feature: feces | place: USA | collected 1985/1987
ATGTATTTTCAATTTAGGACAGTTAATTTTATCGTCCTATTAAAGTATAGCCCTCGGGTTTCAGCTCATAGGCGGTCACGGTTTCGCCGAACGTGGAAGCCCAAGCATCGAAGTGCTGCAAGCCGTTCTCAACAAGGGTTTCATACTGCAAATATCTCTGAATGGTATATAACTCAACCATTGAATTTGAGATAGGAGTACCTGTTGCAAATACCGTTCCTCTGCCGCCTGTGATTTCATCAAGATAGCGGCATTTCATAAAGAGGTCGAAGCTTTTCTGCGCTTCGGTCTGAGCGATACCGCCAACGTTCCTCATTTTTGTGTAGAGGTAAAGGTTTTTGTAGTAGTGGCTTTCGTCAATAAAGAGCCTGTCTACGCCGAGTTCCTCAAAGGTGACTACATCATCTTTTCGGGTTTGGTCGTTCAGCTTTTGCAGTTTTACCTTGATAGATTTTCGGGTTTTTTCAAGCTGCTTTATCGAGAAGTTATCTCCTCGGTTTTCTTTCAGCTCGGCAATACCATCAGTGATTTCATCAATCTGCTGTTCAAGCAAAGCACGTTGACGCTCTATGCTCATCGGAATTTTCTCAAACTGAGAGTGACCGATAATGATTGCGTCATAGTCGCCTGTGGCGATTCTGCCGCAGAAACGCTTACGGTTGGCGGTTTCAAAATCTTTCTTTGTCGCCACCAAAATATTCGCCGCCGGATAGAGCTGTAAAAACTCCGCAGCCCATTGTTCGGTAAGGTGATTCGGCACAACAAATAAAGACTTGGAGCAAAGTCCAAGCCTTTTAGATTCCATAGCAGCCGCCGTCATCTCAAACGTCTTTCCTGCCCCAACTGCGTGTGCAAGGAGCGTATTGCCGCCATATAAAATGTGGGCGACAGCGTTCTTCTGGTGTTCCCTGAGTTCAATTTCGGGATTCATACCGCTAAACGTGATATGGCTGCCGTCGTACTCACGGGGACGGGTGCTGTTAAACTTTTCATTGTAGATTTTACAGAGCCGTTCACGGCGCTGCGGATCTTTCCAAATCCATTCTCGGAAGCCCTCTTTAATAAGCTCTTGTTTTTGCAAAGCAATAGTCGTTTCCTTTTTATTTATGACAGGCTTGCGCTTGCCAAACTCGTCCTCAACATAGTCGAAGATACGAACATCTTTCAGATTAAGGGTTTCCTCAATGATTCTGTAAGCGTTTATTCGGTCAGTACCGTAGGTGCGATACGCTTTGATGTTGGTGTTATCATAGCTCTTGTTTTCAATGCTCCATTCACTCGTATAGGGTGAATAGTGTAACTGCATTTTCCACTGGGCATAGCGTGGTGTACCGAGAAATTCAAACACAAACTGTTGGATAATCTCAGGCGGTATCCAAGTAGCGCCGAGCCTTACCGAGATTTCGGAAGCTGTCAAAGGCTCCGGCTGTACCCGTTCAAGAGCCTGCACATTGATGGAATAGGTATCAGGGTTTACTGCCGCCGATTTCTGTGCGGTTTCAAGTTTCTCCCTGACATTGCCCGACAAGTACTCATCAGCCGTCAGATATTTCTGTTCTGAATAACGGTTGTTTTCATACAAAGGATTGAGGAAAATTACGCCTTGTAATTCGTCGTAAATCTTCTGTTCGCTCTTACCTGTCAACTCACACATATAGTCCATATCGACCTCTGCCTTTTCACCCATAGAAACGGCGAGCGCTTCGGTTGCGGTGTCAACAGAAGTAACAGGCTTATGTGCCTTGACAGTGCGTTTGAAGAAAATATCAGCCTTGCGCTCAAGGTTTCCGTCCTCGTCCAACACCTCAAGAGAGGATAGTAGCGAATAGGAGCTGTCCCTTGAAAACGCCATATTATTAGCACGGCTGCTGATAAGTCCGTACTTCTTCGTATATTCATCGTACAGCGTATTCAAACGCTGCATTTCGGCTTTTATATCGCTGTCGGGATAGTCCTCAGTCTGCAACTCCAGCAAGTGCCTGACGGAATTGCGGATCTCAATCAAGCCCTTGATTCGGTTTTCTGCTGTAGCTGACATATCAACAGGCGACATTCGGCTGTTCTCACGGAAATAGATTACGTCGTCAAGCAGCGTGTAAGAGAAGTTTCTGACATTCGGATCAGCGGGGATAGAATAATCTTCTTCCTCCAGCTCCTCGTCCTGCTCGTACTCGTTTATCTCACCGTGAATATTGGATACTGCTTCATCAAGCAAGGCTGCAAGGTCAGCATTTTCGTATGGAACACACGTCGCTTCCTCGCCAAATCGTCCCGACACCATCTTCATATCACCGAGTACCATATCAGGGTGTTCTACAAAGTAGCTGTTCATTCGGATACCGTTTTCATCGGTATTCAAATGCACCCAATCAGGCTCGATGTCGATAATGCGGTCACGCTTTTGTAGGATAAGAATATCCGACACAACCTCTGTGCCTGCGTTACCCTTAAAGGTGTTATTCGGTAGACGGATTGCTCCGAGCAGCTCGGCTCGCTGTGCGATATATTTACGCACGGCGGGGTTTTCTTTGTCCATTGTACCCTTTGAAGTAACAAGAGCCATAACGCCGCCCGGACGGAGCTTATCAAGGGACTTCGCAAAGAAGTAGTCGTGAATAAGGAAATGGTTTTTATCGTAGCGTTTGTCGGCTACGCTGAAATCACCGAAGGGGACGTTACCTACAACTGCGTCAAAAAAGCTGTCGGGGATATTCGCTTCCTCAAACGGCTGTCCGGCAATAGAGGAACGCTGATAGAGCTGCTGTGCGATACCTGCGGAAATCTTATCAATCTCCACACCGTAAACACGGCTGTTCTCCATACTCTGCGGCAGCATACCGATAAAGTTACCGATACCGCAGGACGGCTCCAAAATGTTGCCTTCCTTAAAGCCCATCTGTTCCATAGCCTTGTAAATAGCTGAAATCACGACGGGCGGGGTGTAAAATGCGGTCAGCGTACTTTCTCTCGCAGACTGATATTCTTCGGGTGAGAGTAAGCCATAAAGCTCTGTAAACTCGTCCGCCCACGCTGTATTGTTTTCGTCAAACGCTTCGGGGATTCCGCCCCATCCGACATACTGTGCGAGGACTTGTTGTTCTTCGGGTGTGGCAAATCTGTTGTCAAACTCACACTCTTTCAAGACACGGATAGCTTCAACATTTCTGCGAAAACGTGCCTTTTTGCCAACCTCCTCTAACTCAAAGGCTTTGAGGTCAAAGGTATGACGGTCAGCCATAGGAATGTCAGGGTGAAGGTCAAAGGTCTGCGCCTTTGCTCTCGGTTGACGCTCCCAAGCGGGTGTGATTTCTTCCTGCTGTGTCTGTTGTTCTTCAATGGCACGGCGAACAAAAGCTACCTTTTCGGAACGGAATATTGGAAAACCGTTAGTGTTCTCAAAGGTAATATCACGCATTGAAACGTCGCCGTTACCGCCCACGCTCTCAACAATGAATTTGTGTTCATCAAGCGTTAGCTTCTGTCCGATAAGGTCAGAGTTGTCGGCAACGGCTTCTACGTCAGCCATAACCTGTTGAATAAATGGATCACTGTTCAGCTTATCTTCATCGACAAGCTCACCGTTGACTATCCCTGCGTCCTCAAGCTGCTGACGAATAACTGCGGGATCTACGTCGTCAAGCTCGTCGTGTTCCTCATAGAACGGTGTAAGCTCCTCATCGGACACATAAATGAGGTCGTCAAACTCCATACCGTCCAAGCCGTTCTCGACAATATCCTGCAAAGAATCGTATTGCTCAGTGCGGACAACGGTATCATCAATCTTTGTTTCGATACGAAAATCAACAAGGTTTACATTAGCCGTTAATTCGTGCTTTTCGTCCTCGGTGGTTGTGTATGCGACGTTGATTTCAGATAAATCGTCGGGTAACTCAAAGTCATCTGTACCAAATTCTCTAATCGAATATTCGGAGAGAATTTCTGTTGCACGCTTCAATAAAAAATCGTACTCTGATTGTGGTTGCGGTTGGTCGATGATTTCAAAATGCTGTAACGGGTTAAGCAGTCTATCAATAAAATCGTGGGGCATTGTATTTCCATCTGTGTCCATATACAAATAAACTGTCATTTTAACGCCAAAGGTACTTTCCTCCTTGATGTCCTTTTCAAGCATTGTCGGATTGGTGTACTCAATCGAGTTTTCAATTTCCCCATTAGCGTTGATGTAATCAATTCTGCCAACAGGGTGTGACTGAATAGGCTCGTGCGCTCTATCAGATTCCATAAGATAAAACTTGCGGCTATGATTCTCGTCAATATTCGAGATACCAACCTTATGTCCTCTGTCAAGGAGCATATTCAGATTGGTTTCAAGCCTGCTTGCCGGAAAGCCGCACATCTTAATATCTTCATCGGAAGAAATCATACGCCTTGTTAATTGCAGTCCCAACGCCTGAGATACAATTTCTGCGTCGTCGCCCATTGCTTCCAAAAATTCACCTATTCTATACAGAATAATGGTGTCGGGATGTTCGTCCTTTAACCTGAAATATTCCTGCATAAGAGGATTGTATTTTGAATAGTCACGCTGGGCGGTTTCCTGTTCTTTTTCTGGTTGTACGGCGACCTTCAAATGGTCGTTCATCGGGTTTTCTTTGACCTTTGCGTCAAACTCAGTCCTCGGCATTTCCTTGTTGAATAACGGGAAACTCTTGTCAAAGAGCATTACACGGTCATCATCAACGGAGAGGATTTCATACTCGCTTGCGCCGATATATACCGAAGCGCCAAGCGTATATCGGTATTCAAACTCAACAGGCTTAGGCTCAGACTTTTCTGACGGCGGCGTAAAAAGTGATTCACGGATTTTTCGCTCAGCGGCTCGCTCTGCCCGCAGTTCTTCCTGACGTTCAAGCCACCTCGGATAATACTCTTTTTCTTTTGAGTTGAGATAACGGTCAAGTTTGATAAGTTCACCGATACGCTTTTCAACGTAATTCCAAGTGAGCATTTGTCGTGGAGAGCCTTCGTCATAGCCAAGACGCAATTCAATACCTTTTCCGCTGTGATCCTCACCAACACCTGTGTACGGTACAGCGCTTGACGAGCCGCCTATGCCATACTCTTTTTTGAGGAAAGATATATTTTCGCTCTTTGATAGTGATTTCTGATATTGCTCATAAATCCGCAGTTTGCCTTCGGATACACCGCTTCCTCTTGTGAGAGCTGCGTCGATAAGCTCCTGCGAAAAAGAAAAGGCAGGATTGTTCCTTCCTGCCGATTCTGTAATAAGCTGTAATTGTCCGTCCTGTGACGGTAATGGTTTAATAACGCTGTGCAACATACCAAGCAAGCGCATTGCTTCAAAGTGTCCGGCAACAACGTCCCAACGATGAAAGCTCTGTCCTTCACGGTCAGGATAACGACCTTTCCAAATGAGTAATCCGTTCTCGTAGGTCTTATAGCCTACACGGGTATCATCTGCAAGGATAATCTCCGTAAAATCATCGTTGAATATACTGCGGATATACTCGGTACGCTTTTGAATGTCTGAAAAACCTTCAAAGTATCCTCGGATTTCCTCAAGGCTTGCCTTGAGGTGCGGTGTAGTAGCAAGAATCTCATTCACCACTTCATCGACACCGAAGAATGGGTGTTTTCTGAGTTCTCCGTCCTCGTCAAAGATGTTGAAATTGGTGTCGCCGCTAACAAACTTGTCGCTGCTTATAACGGTAAGTAAATTGCGGCGCTGCTCCACCTGCTTATATACTCTTTCAAAATTCTCACTTGCCGATTCGGGAATAATAAGGGCTTTCATTTTATCAAAAAGCCTTTCTGTATCTTCGGCGTGATTAAAAGTGTAGCTGAGCCGTACAAATGCCTGTGTGCGGTCAGTTCCAAGATTTAATTCAGAGTATAGGTGCGGGTATCTTTCAAAGAAATCTACCACATTACCGATAAGCTGAATGGTATCAGCGGTAGAAAAAACAGGCTCAAAATTCTGAGCCTGTTCTTCGGGATTTAAGCGTAAATCAGTTCCGCTTGTACGATCTCCTGTGCTGAGTGCCGGAGATTGTTCATCAGGCGTGTCCACTTCATCGGATCTTCCGCTTTCAGCTTCTCCGTCACGCCCTCCTGAGCTGCCATCTGTTTGAGCAGGCGTTCCTCCATCTCCAGCGCTGTCTGTTCGATTTCCGCCAAGTGTTCGGTCAGCTTGCCCTTCGTCAGCAGATTGGTATAGAGGATTCTGCGCTGACGATACAGATACTTCCTCCTCATCTGAGCGTACTGTCCCAGCTCGACCTTCGGCTGTTTGGGAAGCGTCAGATTGGGAAGCAGATAATCGCCCTGCATTGTGTAAGTCAGTTCTGCCATCTTCAAAACTCCTTTCATTGTTTCTGTCATTAGTATATTCGGGTTGCCTGTTTTCCACAAATGTGCGATTCTGTCGGTTGAGTGCCAAAACGGTTTTGGATACTTCCGACAAGCCCATCTCAGCGATTGCTCCGGTAGCTACGCCGAGGGCGTTAAGGGTGTCATCAGAATTGAAATTGACGACGTTACGGAAATCATAATCGTCAAAATACATATCGGTATCGACGACAAGCCTTGTCATCATCATATAGGCGACGCTGTTCGTCAAAAGTTCCTTATACATAGCTGTTACGCTGTCCTCGCCTAAATCTTCAAGGAAGGTGTCGTTTGTGCTGAGAAGCAAGTCTCTGATATAATCAGGAGCGTTATCCTCAACGGCGTTGTTTGCCGCCGACATTGTCGCTTTTGCAAGGCTACCCTTATCTTCGAGATCACCAAAAGTGTTTTCAAGGGTTGTGATTACTTCTTCTGTATATTCGGGCTGCATAGTCCAAATCGGGACAGCTCGTGAGTATTCGCCTGCGTGTGTGTCGGATATATCGAAGTAGTGTACTAATTTCTGTGAAACGCCGTCGTGTCTTTCAAAGACGGCAATGCCTTTTGCCCCTCGGTTTACCCAGCGTCCAAAAGTCCTGTTCCACCTCTCTATAGGAAGAACAGCGGTTGCTTCCGGTTTCTGAGCGTAAATAAGGAGCTGTTCGTCAAAGCGCAGTCTGTAATTATAACAGGCTGTGCGTAAAAAAGCCGCCCATTTATCGGGCGACAAAACCTCTTTCGAGGTATCTACATATTGTTGTGAGATAAGGTCAAACTTTCTCGCCATAGGAAAAGCACCTCCTTATCTTGCGTCGTGATTTCTGTTTTTAGGTTTGATTAAAGTTCCTTTCTCGGTATAGTTTTTAGGATCAGCGTCCGGCTTATCAAAACCAAAGCGAGAGCCTTGTTTCATTGCCGCATATTGCGCCTGTTTAACGCCGAGCTGTTCGTTCAGCTTATTTACCATTGCACGGTTTTCACTCGGTTTGCCGTTTGCGGATTTAGCGTCGGTGTAGCCAAGCTCGCCCTTATTTATAATCGCAATCATATTCAAGCCTTCAACAAAGGTATAGCATTGGTCGGGGAGCGACGCTCTGAGCGGGACAACAACATTGCCTGACTTTTCGAGCAGCTCTGCAAATTCGCAAATATGGCGAAGATTTCTGCCATATTCAAAATGATAGTCGTCGATATATCGAACATCATACCTTTCGGAACGGTCACGCAAACCGTTGTGCGTATCAAAGCTGCCATCGGGCTTGCCGATTACGATTTGGTCGCCGTCATACAGCCTGAATTTCTCGTTGTAATGCGAATCAATAAAGCGAATCCCACGCTCTGCTTTTTCAAGATGATGGTCAAGCCAGCCCTTCTTGTAGCAGTAGCAGTAAAGATTGTAGTTGCCCTTGTAAGGGTTAAGCCGCATAAGGAAGGCGTATTCCTTCGTGTTTACTCTCACGCCGTAATCAACGCCTGTATTATAAGCGAATACGTTGTCGCTGTTAATACAAAAATCTTCCAGTTGATCACGGTTGGAAAGAAAACCGCCGTCCTTTCTTAATGAGTTGATGACAGTATCAATATCGTCCTTGAAATCCTGTGTATTCAGGTCGTCACGGAAACCGTTCCACGTCGAGAAGAATTCCGCACCGTGCGCACCCATATCCGCACGAATGTAGCCGATCAAGCCCGTCTGCGAGGATATTTGCTGGCTGTTGCGATAGGTGTAAAGGTATTCCTTGCCTTTCAGGGGAACGCTCTTAATCTCCATTGGAAACACCGCCCTTGCTGCATCCGTAGCCGAGAGCTTCCAGCACCATATCACCAATAGGAGCTGCGTATTCGTCGATGAAAGTGAGGTCGCAGTCGTCCTTCTCTGCTTCGGTAAAGAAATGCTGCTTTACGCTCAAGGGAGTACCTTCCTTGAATGTAAAATAGACGTAATTGCCGAAACCCTCTCGGTCAATGTCGTAGGAGCAAAGGTCGCCGTTTTCGTCGATATACCATTCCGCAAGGTCGAAATCTTCGTCAAAGCATTCGCCGAGATTACCTGAATCAATCACCTTGACGTGATTTGAGCAGTTATCCTTGTTGAAAGGATCGGAGAAGGAAGCGATAACGATAATCGGCTTGCCGATGGATACATCGTCGAGCTTTGCTTTCATATCCTCAAAATATCTGAAATTGACGGAGTGCATAAGCGCCGTGATTTCATTTTCATCAGCCGACGGAAATTCCCGTCTTAATTTTGCTTTCAGGCACGGTACCATCAGGTCGATACTCGTCCATATAGTAATGCGGTTATTGTTCTTTCTGTTCATCAAACATACCTCCAAGATAAGAATAGAGCTTGTTGCTCTTTGTGTATTGTTGTAATTCGGATATGATACTCATATCCTGTACGGTTAAGCCTTCGATGCGGAAAACATTCTGAAAGTTAATGCTCTGCAAGTCCTTTTCGGATTTGAAGCCCGCTTCAAAAAGTTTTGTCAGCACCTTAAACCTTTGCTGGGGTGTGATAACAGTTTTATCAGCCATTAGTTACCCTCCTTGTCTAAGGCGTAGTTCGTGTATGCGATAACGCCTTTGTTTCTTCTTCGGCGGACAGTAGGCGAGCAGCCGAGTTCCGGGAGAATCGCCTGAATCTTCTGCCTTGTTCGCCGAACGCTCTCGAAGCCGGGACAGCCCAGCTCCTTATAGTTGGTCATAACTTCTTCAAAGGAGAGGTGTGTGTTACCGTGAGTTTCGCTTATGCAATCACGGCAAACGTAATAATATAATCTCATATCGTCGTCACGAGCGTCGGGATTTGAAATCAGTACGTTTAACACCATATTCTCCACGGTTTTTAACTTATACATTCGTACCTCCTAAAACTGACGGGCGACCTTATGAGCCGCCCGTCGTGTTGATAATCACTTCTTGTTGTTGCGGTTCTTGATCTGAAGAAAGATGAAACCGCCGATAATGAAAACAAGTAAAACGATAGCAATAATCACTTTCATTATGCTGCCTCCTTGTTATGCTTCTTACTCTTTCTTACAAGAGCTGTCACGCAAGCCGCAATACCGGCTGCCGAAATACCTCCGATCATCAGCCAAAGGCTGCCCGGAGCACTGTCATCGCCTGTCTGCGGAACGTGGATTTTTTCATTGTGCATTTTAACGCTAGCGGTCTTGCCGTACTCAATCTTGACAACCTCGTCATCGGGAAGAATATATCCTGCGGCAGCGTCGTCGTTCACCTCAGATACGACATACTTGCCAATGCGTAAGCCATCAATGAGAATTACGCCGTTCTTATCGGTCTTAAAGGTCTTGTCATAGCCATTCTCGCCTGTTACACGGAAGGAGATGCCTTCAACTTTATTATCGGAAGAAGTCTTAACGATTTTGAGCGAGCCTTTCATAGCTTCATTCAGGAAGCCCTTGCCTGCGTTGTTCTCAACATCGTAAGTCTTACCGTCAGTTTCGATAAAGACGGGATAGGTGTTTTCATCGAGGATAAAGCCGTCGGGAGCCTTCTTCTCTTTTACGAGATAATGACCGTAAACAAGGTCGTCCATCTCATAAATGCCTGTGTCGGTTTCCTTGATTTCGCCGAGCAGCTTATCGTCCTTGTCGAGCTTACCGTCAGCGTTGGTATCGGAATAGATTTCAAATACTGCGCCTGTCAGCTTATTGTCGGGATAATCAGCGTCAACCTTTGTGGTCTTAACATTGCCACGAATATGCTCGTTGACAATCTCGATTTCAACTACATCGCCGTCCTTCCCGATTGTAACGGGATAGACAGTATCATTGAGTACAAAGCCTGTCGGCTGTTCGATTTCTCTGATATACCAAATGCCGTAAGGAATAGTATCCTCGCCAAAGGTGAAGCTGCCGTCCTCGGCTGATTCTGTTGTCAAGGTTGCGTTTTTCGCAGTAAACTCTGCGTCTGCGCTCTTAAACAGCCCGATAACTGCGCCGCCGAGTGCTTCGCCGTTCTCGTCAATCTTTTTGCCGGAAACAGTACCGTAAATCAGCTCATTGGTGATAGGCTCTCCGTTATTCACGGTGAGGTCAACGGTCTTTGTGTTTTCACCCTCGTATTCAAATACAACGGGGAATTTGGTATCAGTCAAGATATAATGCTCGTCGGTGGCAAGCTCCTTGACATAGTAGCTGCCAAAAGGAAGGTCAGTGCCGACAAAACCGTTGCCGTTTTCATCAAGCGTGATGATCTCAATCAAGCCGTCTGCGGGAATGGTAGTTCCGCTTGCGGATACAAGCTCCTCGGTGGCGAATAAGCCAAAGGAAATATTCTTGATTTCCTCGTTAGTGCCGATGTCAAACGGCTCGTTAGTTTCAAGCCACTTTTCGAGGTTTACATTAACCTTCTGTCTTTCGTTGTAGAACGATGTAGAGGTTTCTGTGATTTCTACGGTCTGGTCAGCGTAGACAAGCTCCACATTATGAGTTTCATCACTGAGTACCATTCCGTAGGGTGCGTGGATCTCCTTGATTTCGTACTTACCAAGATAGAGAGCCTTACTTTTTGCAAAGCCGTCATTACCTGTGGTAATGGTATCTACAAGGTCGCCCTTGTGATTGCGGACTGTGCCGTCGGGAGTGATAATATCTTCTGCGGCACGGATTTCATAGGTAGCGCCTTTCAGTCCTGCGGTTTCATAAACAGGCTGATAAATTGTCGGAATTTCGTTACCTTCATCATCAGTACCGCCGCCGACATTTACGCCGTAGAACACTTCGCCCTCTTTGGCAATGGTAATCTTGCCTTTCTGAGCGTAGTTTGCCTTATTTACCTTAGTCAAAACAATGCTGCCCTCCTCTGTGGAGTTTTCTTCTGTGATGTCAAAGGCGATAGGTGTACTGTCAAGCACATAGCCGTGCGGAGCCTGTACCTCTACGAGCTTATAGCCCTTATCGTACACGAGCATTTCGGGAGTGATAAGATAGCCCTCGCTGTTGGTGTAGAATGTGTCGATTGTCAGGTTTGAGGGGTACGGCTCGGACATTGTAATCAGAGTATTATCGGGTGCATAAATCTGGAATCCCGCTCCCTCGTAGGGGATTGTCTTTCCTGATTCAGCGTCCACCTTAACCACCTTGAGATAGGATTCAAAAATATCATTGTTAATGATGAAGCTGTACGGCTTAGAGCTGTCGCAAATGAATACATCGAAGTCGTCAACATAGTGTCTGCCTTCCCAGCCGTAGGTCTGATGGACTGTGTAAGTGCCATAGGGTAGCTTCTTGGATTTAGAATAACCTTTTTCGTCACAGACAAGGGTGTCACGGACGCTTTCGTGTGCGTTGTCAAAACTCCCTGCGCTTTTGAGAAAGAGCTGAAACGTGGCTCCTTCTTCGGGCGTTTCGATTTTGGTCTGCCCCTGATCCGTATGCTTAACAATTTCAATATCGCCCTTGATAACGTCCTCGTTTACGCTGAGAACGCATTTGTTGTGTTCAATGGTGTATTTCTTGGCTTCTGCGCCGACAGGATAGACGGTCTTATCGAGTTGATAGCCCTCAGACGGCTCAATCTCCCTGATAGTCCAATTATCGCCGCAGACATATTCCTTTGTAGTGAATTTGCCGTCCTTATCGGTGGTGTAGGTATCAATTAGCTTGTCGCCGTCATAGATACCATACTTTGCTCCGGCAAGGGAAGCGTCGCCCTGCGGCTTCTTTGTTTTGGAATCCAACTTTGCAACATCAACAATAAACTTTTTGAGGGTGTTGGTAAATTCTCTCTTTGTTGCTTTGTCCCAAACAACAGGTGCTGTCTGTGACTTCGGAACAACATAACGAATGGCTGTGTCAACTTCTTCGAGAGTGTAGGGCTTATCGCCGCTTACAAGGATATTCTTGAAATTTGCTACACCGTTCTTATCGGTTGTAGCATATTCGTCAACCTTTGCGCCTGAGAGTGATGTACCGTAAAGGTGGAATTTTACGCCCTCGTTGAAATTATCCTCCGAGGACTTCACGACCTGAAGATTACCACGCTTCAATACATTACTGAATTTGACGGTGGCAGTCTTGCCGCTTTCCACCTTAACGGTCTGTGCTTTCTGATCCTCATATCTTTCCTCAGTAACCTCAGTAACGGTATATGTGCCTACCTTGAGGTCATCGAGCTGGAATTCGCCCTTTGAATTGGTGGTTACGGTCTTGCTGTAATTGTCAGCGCCCGTGACCTTAAACTTGATACCTTCAATCTTTCCATCATCGGAGGTTTTGACGATTTTGAGTGAGCCTGCCGAGGTCTTAACAGCGAAATATGCTGTCTTGGTTTCGGTATCGGACTGAACGCCCGTTACAACGTCCTGCTTTGAGGAGCTGCCGCAGGCAACAAGGGTAGTTGTAACCTTCGGCATATTCTTTGTTGCACTGAAAACAACAGCGTCGGGAATAGCCTTTGAGGAAGTCAAAGTAATCTTGTTACCCGAAACGGAAACAGACACATCGCCTGTTTTCTTGAAAGTATAGTCAGACAAAATTTTGTTGCTGTCGGTAAGTGTAAGGGTGTACTTGCCGTCGCTGTATTTCAGCTCCTTGACGTTACTCTTTGCCTTTGCCTGTGTATCGTAGGAAAAGCTCGGAATGACATTGTAGTCATTCAGCTTGGCGATAATCTTGTTGTAGTTGGTCTTTACGTTAGGATTTGATCCGCCCGAAGTAATGCCGTCGATAAACTTGGAATTACTGAGCTTAAACGTAGAAGCGTCACGGTAGCCCGTGCAGAATTCCCATACAACAAGCTGGGTTGCAATCCACTTCTGACCGTCAGTACCGACAAGGCTGGAGCTGCTGCCTGACTTGCCGAAAAGAAGGGCGAGATTGACTGCCTTCTTCTGAGCCTTGCTGAGTGCGTTCCACGCAGCCGAAGCGTCGGTTGTCAGGGTATTGCCTGAATAGAGCGAGTGTCCCGGCTCAATGCAATATGCGTCTTTGCCGTCCGCATAGATACGGCAGAGTTCCTCGCCGACAGTTCCGACGGTATAGCCGCCGTGTTCGGTGTACTTTACGAATGAGATGATATTGCCGCCTGTGTCGTAGCAGTAATCAAAGGTCACAGTGACCTCTTTTCCGGCAGCGCTGGCGGTGGGAATGATGAAAATTGAAGAAACGACAGCTACAACGGCTAAAAGGATCGCCGTAACACGCTTGGCGTTTCTCTTGTTGAAAACTTTTGTCATTGGTTTACCTCCATAAGTTTTGAATTGAAATTGTGTGTTTGAATCGGTTTGCCTGCAACTTTAAGAAAGATATTGTTTATGTGATAGAGTATATTTAAGAGATAGTTAATATCTTTCTTTTCGGTTAGTACAGGTAGTCTTAGGGGTTAGAGTGTGAGAAAGGGGAAAGTCAAAAAAATAAGTTTTGCACTTCCTACCTGCCGTCACGCTCTGAACGGTGGCGCAGATACTTAGCGTAATGCTCCAGAGCTTTGCACACATAGTCCTCTGTGTCCTTCAACTGAACATTCTTCGGAATAAGGCTTCGTACTCTGTCACCACGCAGCACAATACGCTCACGCTGGTTGGGCTTTTCTTCCGACATAATCGCTTCAACAGCTTCCGCCGTCAGTTTGCCACTATCAAACATTTTCCTCATTCGGATTGTCTGGTCGTGCGACGGTGTGCAGTCGTTAATGTCAATCTGCTCGACAACATAACGCTGACTATCTTCGTCGAGATAGGACAACTCAACGGCAGGACGCATTTTGATTCTGCCCTCGTCCACAAATTCTAAGAGTTCGGGAACAAGGAAAGTTAAGCGGATATATCGTCGGACTTGCTCTCTACTTTCTCCACTCTGCTCTGCAATTAAATCACGGCTGGTCTTGCCACCGAAATTCTGCTCCACTGGTGCAGAATTATTCTTGCTCGGTCTGCCTGCTTGTCGCTTTATAGCTTCCAACCGCATTTTGTAAGCAAAGGCTTTCTCGCTCGGAAGTATCGTTGTACGCTGAAAATTACTCTCAACCATATATACAACAGCTTCGTCACGGGTTAAGTCCTTAATCTCACTTCTGAGGGTGGTAAGCTCGGCAAGCTCACAAGCTCTCTTTCGCCTGTGACCGCTGACAAGCTCATATCTTCCGTCCTCTTTCTGCCTTAAAACAGCAGGGGTTAATACTCCGTTTGTCTTAATGCTCTCCACAAGCTGAACCATATCCTCATCATCTCTGACGTGAAAAGGGTGATCGGGAAAGTCATCAATCAAGTCAAGCGGAATATCCCTGATCTTTTCGAGCCTTGCTTCGTCACGTTCCTCCTGTGTGGAGAAAAGGTCATCGAGCGTCGGCAGAGCGAAGTCGCTCTTTCTGTCTGCCACCTGACAACACCTCCTTTGCGAAATCAGCGTATGCCTGTGCTACCTTGCTGTTAGGCTCGTATGCGTAAATACTTTTGCCTTTGGAAGTTACCTCGGCGGCTTTGACCGCCATCGGGATTTTTGCTTTGTAGATTTTAACAACACTTCCATAGTTGTTCCGTATTGCGTCCACAGTGCTTTTAGCAAGGTTTGTCCTGTTATCGACGAGCGTCAGCAAAATGCCGTCAATCGCCAAATTAGGATTTGTATGTGCCTTTACCTTTGAAACAGTCCGAAGAAGCTGTGTCATAGCCCTTGCAGGCAAATACTGAGCCTGAACAGGGATAATCACGCTGTCTGCTGCCGTCAAAGCATTCAAGGTCAACATACCGAGTGATGGTCTGCAATCAATAAGGATGTAGTCGTAGTTCGGCTTCACCTTGTTCAGATAGTTCTTCAAGATGTTCTCACGGCTCATAGCCGTCACAAGGTACATCTCCAGCGCTTCCAAATCCGTATTGGAAGGAATGAGGTCTACACCTTCTTCGTGGTGGAGAATACCGCTTTTTACATCTGTGCTATCGTCACGGATAATCTCGTGCATTTTGGTAGCGAGGGTAACAGGGATTTCATCGACACGCTGCCAACCAAGACAGGTAGTTAAATCTCCCTGTGAATCACAGTCAACGAGGAGCACCTTTTTACCTTTATTCGCCAAGCCGATGCCCAAGTTCATTGTGGTAGTCGTTTTTCCGACACCGCCCTTCTGATTGCATATAGCAATAGTTTTGCAGTTTGGCATTCGTTTTCCTCCTTTCAAATAGTTTTATAGCTGTCCTGCAAAAACAGCTATGTAACTTTTCTGCTTATTTGTCCTCGACACCCCAGCGGATAGATAAATCTATATGGGAAGTTCTTCAAGCGCCTGACTGCTATCAGGCTCATAGGAATCTCACCTCTGCCGGGTTCTCCGCCAGCTCCGTAGAGAAGTATCATTATCGCTTGTGCAGGTCGTCGCCATATCGGGAGCAGCCCGATACTCACAGACGGAATTAGCGCTCGCTCCTGAAAGGAGGTCGTGGCGTACCGCTGAGGTAGCTTTACATTTCTGCTTACACAAGTAACGTACTTGAAGAAATGATATTCAGTTGTCAAAGGTCTGTGAAAAGGTCTTTTACGATTGCTCGGAAAAAAGCCCTTTCACCTATACCCAATGGGAGAGGGTGTTTTTTAAGTCTATTTTCAAAATTTTTTTATTTTTTTTTGAAAAAAGTTGAATAAATGCAAAAAAGCCGCCTGCTCCAATTAAGGAACAAACGGCTAAATAACTTAATTTAAATGTATATTACCTTTATATTCTTTTTTCGGGCTTTGTATAGCTTGACGATGATTTCATCCAATACATCAGTGTATTTACCTTGTACAATCATTTCATTTTTGAGGTCAATAAGTGATTTCAAA
>OKTI01000761.1_pt1 | contig 16030 bp, 17 predicted proteins | sample 1606071 | NCBI WGS metagenome assembly OKTI01 (sample SAMEA3879500, study PRJEB24766) | human gut metagenome | biome: human-associated habitat; feature: feces | place: USA | collected 1985/1987
GGTTTTGAGCTGCCGGTTCGTCATTCCTACAGCCTGAAGCACAGCAAATTCACGGTGGCGGGAAAGGATACCGGTCATCATGGCGTTGAAGAAATTCAGAACACCCACAAGTCCAATGATGGCACAGAGCAATCCGCCCAACAGCAGAAACATATTCTGAAAGTCTTCAAATTCAGCTCGGAGTGTTGCTTTGCTTTCATACATCAATTCGGACAAGTCATTCGCAGTCAAATCAGCAAGGTAATTCTCCGCAGATGCTTCGCTGATATCATCGGGCGTATCAAACAGGTAAAACATCGGAATACTTTCCTGCCGGCTGTCATGATTGAGCTTTTCGATAGGAAGCACAAAACTGTAGCCTGTTGTATAATAGCGGAAGCTCATAGAGTGTGGCACTGTGACATAGGCACATACTGTATAATCTACATCGTGGCTTTCAGAAAGCTGAAACTGCATATATTCTGTAGGCGTATTTTCATCACAAAGATTTCCGTTGCGGCTGTCGATATAATAACCTTCATCAATATAGGTTATGGTTTGGACAGAGCCTATAGGAGGATAATAATCAAGATTACTCACATTACCGTAATCATTTGTACTGACTACTACAGCGATTGCATTTGTGCCATCTTGGAACAGCGGAGATATATCACCCTCTACCACAGTCAGTTTATCAAACAAGGAATCATCCAAACCTTCAATCAATGCACTTTGGCTCACCAGATCACCACGGCGGTTTTTCTGTTCCAATAAAGTTTTTGCATTTTCTTCGGAAGTATAATGCATCATGTCCTGCAGCCAGTGTTTTTCGCTCATCCAGCCATACGGCACATAGCCCGTCAGCTTGTAACCACAACCAGAAAGGGACGGAGAAATATTTGCCTCGATTTGCGCAATTTGTTCCCGGGCGATAAAGCTGCCAGAGTGACTATAACGAAAATAGTCTGTAGTGCTAACCACGAAATCTGCACAAGTCTGCTTTGCCAGATACTTTTCCATATCAAAGCCCCCTGTAAAAGTGACCAGGATATTGAGAAGCACCACAGAAAGCGAAAGAGAGATCACTACAAGAACAGTTTTCCTTTTATTGCGCCCCAAGTTAGCAAAAGCCATTTGATGTATTTTTGCTCCACGGGTGGTGCGTTTTTTCTTTTTGCTTTTAACAGTTTCCGTATACTTTGTTGCTTCTACCGGAGAAACTTTTGAAGCAATCTTACCCGGACGGGAGCAGGACAGCAAAACTGTAATTAGCGCAAACAGAGCAGACGCAAAGAAAATCAACGGTGAAGTGCTGACGGTGGAAACGCCGGCACCAAAAGTGGTTCGTGCCATTACGACTGGCGTCAGAGTTGCACCGACACCATATCCCAATAATAATCCGGCGGGAATGCCGACAATGCACAAAAACAGTGCCTGCTGGCGGATAATACGTTTCAGTTGCCGGGGCGTAACACCAATGGTTTTCAGCAAGCCATAGAATCGAATATCCCCGGTAACGGAAATCTGAAATATGTTGTAGATAATCAGATAGCCTGTAAAGATTACCAATGCAAGGAAAGTGAGAATTGCAATCAGTGTTGTTGCATCCATGCTTTCGCCAAGTTGAGAGGATGTGTAACCCCAGTTTACACCGATGCGTACAAGCTCTCCTTCATCCGTTTTGTCCCAGGCATATCCCAAGTCCAGATCCACTTGTTCCATCTGACCACGGATATTCAGGCTGGATGCCATCATCACATTCAGATCAATACGGAACGGCTCCAGTCCCTTGGATATAGCTTCCGTTTCCATTTCTTTTGCGTATTCTTCACTGATATTGATATAGTGAACGGGACTTATATCATCATATTCCCACCATCCCGCCAGCGTAAATGTATCTGTTTTCTCATAAGGTATTTCGGATAAAGCACCAACGGTATAGGTCAGTTCAATTTCTGCTCCTACTTCCGGTTCAACACCCAATAGCTTTAAAGCATGGGTGTCCATGGTGATTTCCTTTCTTCCTTGTGGGGCATGTCCTGTAGTGGGTTCTGCGAAACTCCATTCAGTACAGTTGTCGTCCATGAAGCTAACTTCGGCTGGAGTTTTTGCGAAAATCCCACTGTTCATATAGCCAATGGTTATGCGTTTGCCAACGGCTTTTACATTTGAGTGAGCTGATATATTCTTAATCTGTTCTTCTGTTACTTCCTTAAAGGTTCCGTGGCAGTAACCACCGACTTGACGGAACGTGTACATTTCATAGCTGGAATTTATGGACATTACGATGGTAAACAGCGAGGTAAATAGCAGCGCAGTCAAGGCAATGGCAATAATTGCAATGATGTTACGCTTACGGGATGCCCATAGAGAACGCCAGCTTAATTTTCTGATACATTTTCTGTTCTTGACATTCATCGTAGCCACCTCCTGTTAGTTCTTGGTGACGATCCGTCCATCTTCGATACGGATAATGCGGTCTGCCATCTGTGCAATTTCTTCGTTGTGTGTAATCATTACGATTGTCTGGGCGAACTTTTTGACTGGTGACTTTCAAAAGACTCAATACATCCTGGCTGGTCTTGGAATCCAGATTGCCTGTCGGTTCGTCAGCAAGGATGATAGCCGGAGCTGCCGCCAATGCACGAGCGATTGCCACACGCTGCTGCTGACCACCGGAAAGCTGATTAGGCAGAGCATCCAGCTTTTTCTCCAGTCCGAGGGTCTGTACGATCTGCTCAACAAAATCCTTATTGACCTTGCCACCGTCCAGCTCAATGGGTAGAACGATATTTTCATACACATTCAGCACCGGAACAAGATTATATGCTTGGAACACAAAGCCGATTTTCCTGCGGCGGAAGATGGTCAGCGCTTCCTCCTTTAGGGAGAAAATATCCTGTCCGTCCACCATGACCGTGCCGCTTGTAGGGCGATCCAGCCCGCCCAGCATGTGCAGCAGCGTGGATTTGCCGGAGCCGGATGTGCCGACAATTGCAACAAATTCGCCCTTCTTTACACTTAAATCAACTCCATCCAACGCATGAACTGCGTTATTGCCGGAGCCATAAATCTTTTTCAGGTTTTTTGCCTGTAAAACTTCCATAAATGAGTACCTCCATGAAAAAATCTGTATGTATGAAAGGAAATGATCCTTTGATACATACAGATTATCGCATAGGAATCTTTCCACATTCTTTCCGGCGGAAAATGAAATCTAACAGTTTTGATAGAATTGTTGTTATTTCGGCAGAAATATGGAAAACGTACTTCCTTTTCCCGGAACGGAAGCAACCTTGATATAACCGCCCTCGCCGGATATGATCTGTCGGGCAAGGTATAAGCCGATGCCCACACCTTCTTGTTTCTGCACACTATTTGAGCGGTAAAAGCGAGCAAATATCTTCGCTTGCTCACTTTCCGGGATGCCTGAACCGGTATCCGATATATCGATCCTTGCAAACATTTCATAGCTTACGGCAGAAATAGTAATGGTGCCATGCTCTGTATATTTGATGGCGTTGTCTACGATATTAGCCAGCGCTTCCGCTGTCCATTTGAAGTCGAATACAGCAAAAGCATCGGTATCTTGCAGTTGCAAAGACAATCCTTTTTCAGAAACCTTGGCGGCATATTGTTCTACTACGCTTTCAAGCAGCGGCTGCAGCGATGCTTGCTGAGGGGCGAGTGAAATGATCCCGTTTTCCAGTCTGGAAAGCTTTACGAGAGAATCGATCAGAAATCGCAGCTTTTCCGATTGTTTGTACAGCGCCTCCACATTTGCCTTCGCCGATGCAGGCAGAGTTTCCTCCATCAAAAGCTCGCTGTATAACAGCAGGTTTGCGATTGGCGTTTTTGTCTGGTGGGAGATGTCCGCAATCAAGGCTTTGATTTTGTCTTTTTCCTGCGCTACATTTCGAGAAGATGCTTCTGCGGCAGAAAGATAGTGTGCAAACTTTGTTTCCAAAGCAGACAGCTGGCTTTCATCAAAAGTTGTTTCAGAAAAGGAGCCGATCATAGCAGCGTCCAGCATCCTTTCGATTTCTTCCATCGTTTTTCTGGCCTTTCTCCGCTCCCATAACACAACAGCTGCCGCCGCCAGAAAACACAGCAGTATGATCACAATGCCGGTTTTATTCATCTTTTGTCACCCAGCTATAACCGATTCCATAGACGGTTTTAATGTATTTCTGTGCACCAAGCTTATCCCTCAGTCGCTTGATCGTAACAGACAAAGCATTTTCATCCACATATTCTGCGCCATCTGTCCAGATCCGGTCGACAAGGTCTCCACGGGTCATGGTTCGACCACGGTTTTCAACAAGCAGACGCAGTAATTTTTGTTCTGTTTTACTCAATTCCACTTTTGAATCTCCCACATAAAAGGTCATAGCCTCAAAGTCAAAGTGAAATAGATCAATATGGATCGGCGCATTTTTATGGCTTGACGCTTGCTTTCGCAGTTGGGTATTCACCCTTGCCCGCAAAACCGAAAGAGAAAAGGGCTTGGTAATATAATCATCAGCGCCCCTCTCCAGTCCGTCTACGATGTCCAGATCGGTGTCATTGGCAGTCAGCAGAATAACAGGAACTCCGGGCATGTTTTCCTTGATCTCCCGGAGCAGCTCAAGCCCACTGCCATCCGGCAGATTGATATCCAGCAGGATCAGGGATACACCGCCGCAAAGCAGCTGTTCCTTCGCCGCTTTTAGGTCTTGGCAGGAAATGATCTGACGGTCATCTGCTTTCAGTGCTTTACTTAAACCCTGATTCAACCCTATATCATCTTCAATAATCAATAATTGTTCCATGTATCTCACTCCCTCGTTATTCAAAGGCCACCATTATTTCCTTGGGTAATTTTTCGTTCTCACAGTTCAGAAGATAGGCGATTGCTCTGCTTGCAAATTTGTTTGTTTTCACTGTATCCCAATCGGCAAGCAAAATGACCTCTGCCTTGCCGTTCTCAAAATCTAATGATATTTCGCCCCATTCGCCGTCGCAGTCTGCCTGATATTCGTAGATTGCGGCGGCGATTTTCTTTTTTCGCTTGATCTTGGATTTCTGTTTTAGCCGGACTGCATGGATTGCGCCCTCGGCAACCAACAATTCCGTCAACTTGTCCACTGCTTTTCGGTAGGCTCGTTCTGCACCGCTGGCTGTACTGCCCTCAAACATAACCGCCAGTTCTTCAAAGGTGGGGCGGTCTTTCCATGAGCTGACACGCCCACAGGTCATGCAAATTGCTAACCGTTTTTCGAGCAAGGTCTGTTCCCGGTAATTCAGTTTCTCAAATGCCCGCTGCACCTTTTCTGCCTGTATGCCGTTCCAGAGGATATCGGTATAGTTCCAGCTATCGTCAAGGGCTACATCCTCGCCTGTTTCTTCGCCGTCCTCGTCTGTGACATAGAAAGGCTGCTGATTGCGGATGCCACGGACAACTTTCAGATATTCTTCCGCAAGGGCAAGATCGCAGTTGTATTTCTTGGAAAATTCGTTGACCGCATCCTTGGTATTGTGGTACAGCCAAGCCATTGACCGCACCATTTTGTAATTAGTCAGAGAGGACACTGACCATTTTTCTTCTCCCATGCGAAAACGTAGCATAGCATCCCGAATGAACGGAAAAATGTATGTACTAAAACGTTGTTCTGAATCTCATAAATAAGCAACCAGTCCGGTTCGATGTGACACTCACGCGTGCCTTTGTAGTTTCCTGTAAGGTCGTGATCCCTGTATTTTGCATCCAGCGTACCGCCATTCGCCAGAATATCGATTACCTCAAACAGCTTATCAAGATTTTTATTTTGCTTTTTGGCAAGCTTCAAATCCTTTTTAAACTGATTGGTAAACTGAATGTCGTATTTCATACGTCGAGAGCTGCCTTAAGCGCATCCATACTGGAATAACGCGGAGCAGAAGGATCCTTCATCATTTTTCTGCCTTCCTCAATGGCAACGGCTGTCGTATCATTCGGTACTTCCAGTTTTAATTCAAAAGGAATACCATGCTCACGGATAGCGGTTCTCAGGAACATATTTACAGCAGTTGTCATATTCAGACCAAGCTCATTGAAGATTTCCTCCGCCTGGTCCTTGATTGCCTTGTCTGTACGAATATTTAAATTAGTTGTTGCCATACAGAACACCTCCATTCAAGTGTAGTATACTCAAATGCACGTCTAATGTCAATACACTGTCATTATATAAGATGCATAAATTCTGCTAAAATGCATCAAAATCCCTCTGCGTCCCTCTGCGTAGCGATCTGCGCATAGCCTTTGTACTAATCATTGCTGCTTTCTGCGTACATATTGTTCACCATTCCGATTGTGAGTAAGTCAAGATCCCGGATGGAGATGCCGAGCTGTACGCAGCGAAGCAGAAACAATGGTGTGGTCATCGGGCGGTCAGTTGCGTGAAGTTTTTTAGACTCCACATCCGTCTGGACATTTAAGCCCCAAAGTTCGATGATTTTCGGAAGCACCTGGTAGATGGAGAAGGTGCTGAACTCATCAAGCCATTCCTCTGGGCTGTCCGGGATGGTGGGATCTGCATGCTTTGCCATGATGTAGGCGATGTTCTCAAACATCTCAAGGGAGAACATATCGAGATGGGAAGAACCCTCATCCCCGTTTCCGACAGCCTTTCCCAGCGCATCGAGATCCTTATAGATATCTCGATGGAACTTGATGCGATAAATACGCGGAATGGCGGCAGATACCTTGAAGGGCACCTGCTTTCCGTCAATCTCAATCTTCTGAATCATACTCATAATCCAATCACTCCTTTACTGCCTTTGCAGGCTTCGCTGCAGACTGCGTTGCTGCATCGCTCTCTGCCGCAGGCACATATACCGCCTTGCACCAATCAGCATAGGTGGTAGCATCCGTGGTATTTCCGGTCTTTGCTTTCACCATACCATTAGCAAGCGGTACCGCCTTCAGAGACAGCTTCTCCGTCTGCACCTCCTTGGAATCCTCATTCGTCTTTCCTTCGATGCCGGGACGGGAAGCGGAGCAGTTATACAGCACATGACGAATGTGCTTCTGGTCGCCATCAAACTCGAACAGGAGCGCAAATGCTGCAAGCTCCACCTCGGAGTTTTCAATCAGCACTCCCTTGGAATCTAGTGTTTCCTTCAGTACGTCCGTGCGGAAGGACTCCGGAATCAATGCAACCGTTTGCGGAAATAGCTGAGCAGCTAAACACAATAGCGAAAACGCATTTTGATGATTAAAGGAGGCACTTCATTTGGCAAAGAAAAAAGATGAGATAACCATCCGCTCAAGCGCAGCGGAATACCTGACCTATGTTGCCTCTGTAGGTGATCAGCAGGACAGCATAGAGATGCGCTATGAGGATGAAAATATATGGCTGACACAGAAAATGATGGCCACATTGTACGATGTGGATGTTCGTACAATCAATGAGCATATCAAGAAGATTTATTCTGATTCAGAGCTTGAGAAAGTTTCGTAAATGGATAAACCAGATCGCCAAGGACTACACCATAAAAGGCTGGGTGATGGATGATGAACGGCTGAAACGAGGAACGTATCTGACAGAGAAGTATTTCGACGAGCAGTTAGAGCGCATCCGTGAGATCCGTGCCAGCGAAAGAAAATTCTATCAGAAGATCACTGACCTGTATGCGACAGCCATTGACTATGATAAAAATTCTGCAACGACGAGAAGATTTTATGCGACCGTTCAGAATAAAATGCATTATGCCGTTCATGGACATACAGCGGCTGAACTGATCGTGGAAAGAGCTGATCACACAAAAGAGCATATGGGATTAACCACCTGGGCAGATGCACCGGAAGGAAAGATTAAGAAAAGTGATGTTAATCCTGCGCATGTTAATATTAATAAAGTTCTAAGTGAATTGGATATGGATATATTCAAGTCAAAGAATCAGTTCTTTATAGATGCGGCAACTTATTATATAGAACATTTTGGACGGGAAGTACTGACAGAACCGAAGGAAAAGAAAGAGCCTCAATTTATATCAACTGAGGAAATGGCTGTCATAGAGGAGTGGATCAGACAGGAGGCAAGAGAAGAAGCAAGGCAGGAAGCAAACAAAGAGGTTATGAGCATGGTTGGCAGCATGCTGGCAGCTATGCAGGCTAACAAAGGTGCAATATCTATCATACAACAGCAGGCAGATACAGATGATAATGCTGATTCGGAAGATGATTTTTATGATGACGTTATTGCACAGAGCGCATTGAATTTGGATGGAAAAAGATTGACTGCAGCAGTTAAAAATATTTGTGTTGTAAAAAGCAATACATGGTAGTACACTATAAGAAACAGGAGGTGCATACTATGGCAACAAAAACTGCAAATGTAACAGCGCGAATTCAACCGAATATAAAAGAGCAGGCAGAGGCAATTCTTGACAGACTTGGAATTCCTGTATCTGTATTCATAGATATGACTTACAGACAGGTTATTATGCGTGATGGAGTACCATTTTCACTTGATATTCCGGATAAACTTGTTACAAGAGATTCTATAACACAAGCTGAATTTGATACTATGATGCAGACCGGACTTGCACAGGCAAAAAGAATTGATGCTGTATCTGTTGATGAGGCTTTTAATCAATTAAAGTCGGAGATATAGTGCATGAATGAATATGAGGTAAGGGTAACAAGGCTGGCATTAGAGCAGATGAAAGAGATAGTGCATTATATTTCAAATGATCTAATGGCACCGGATGCAGCAGATAATCTGCTTGACAAGATGAAAGTAGAGATTACTAAGTTGTCGAGTTTTCCGAAAAAACATGCCTTGATTGATGAAGAGCCATGGAGGACTGAGGGAGTACGCGAGATTGTTGTTAAAAACTTCCTGATTTATTATTGGGTTGATGATGAAAATAACAGAGTTCAGGTAACAGCAGTTATTTATAGCAGAAGAGACCAGATCAGGCAGCTAAGCAATATGGATATGGAGTAGTGGCTTAATCCATAAGGATTACTATAAAAGTATATAGTTGCAAATATATAAAACTGAATACACGCAATGAAAGAAGCAGATATGTGGAAATATTCCATGTGTCTGCTTTTTTCATGCCCTAAAGATAACAACAAGTATCAGAGAAGCTTGTTTCATACAGTTATATATCCCACACCGCAGGTGTGTACGGATACAAGTATCAGTACACCAAAGGCGATCAGGGATTAGGAAAGCCGAATAAAATATATGTGTATGATTTGTTGAAAGCCGATAACGATAATTGGCTGCCAAAGCAATTTAAGCACAGAAAGGGCGGACAAATTAAGAAAGAAATATTATGATGATGCAAAAGAGAATGTAGCATTTGAGAGATGTGTGGATGTTGTGACATCGTTGACGGCGGTATTTCGATTGTATGAAAGCTATTGTAAAAAATGACGCAACATGACAATGGTAGAAATTGCAAAGCGGAATAATGTCAGTGAGAGGACGATTTATAGGTATAAAACAATATTTTCGTGGCAGGAACAGCGACCGTAAGGGAGCGAAAAGCCACGCCGTAAGGCGTGTTCGCCAGACCAGCAAAAGCGGGCTGGCCGGCGGTTGGGGTGACCCCAACGAGCGTATCTGAATGCGCCTCAAAAAACAGTTTTTACATCTGTATTGTAATTCCAACAAGAAAGGATTCCTCACCGGGAACAAGATCGAGATCACCGCCATGGCCTTCAATGATTTTTCGGACAGAGGAAAGCCCGATTCCATGATCCGCGGATGCGCCCTTTCGGGAGAGGAATGTTTTTCCCTCCTGCAAGGCCAGACCGTCGTAAGTGTTTTCAATCTTCAAAAAGTACATATTGCCTCTGGTTTCGCCTGCAATGAAAATGCGGTGCACCCCTTGCTTTTGGCGGCTGCACGCCTCAACGGCATTGTCCAAAAGATTGCCCAGCACCGTACACAGTTCCACATCGGTAAGCGGCATCTGATCAGGAAGCTCGAGCCGCACCTGAAATTCTGTCCCTTGTGTCTGCGCCATGCCGTAGTAGTATTCAATCAGCGCATTTACAACGGGATTTTTGCAGAACTGGGCAGGGGAGTGGCCCGATGACGCCGCAACCTGTTCCTCAACCTGTAACAGGAAGGAGCAGATCTCTGTCTGCCCACGTTCAGAGGCCATGCGGTCTATGGTGCGCAGATGGTGTTTGATGTCGTGAATCAGCCTTCTGTTTTCTGCCGCTGCTTCAGAAACCTGACGGCTGTATTCGGTCTGCATAGAAAGCTGACGGATGACCTGCTTGCGTTCTTCCTGAAAAATCAGGCTGTTTCCATACCCCTCTACCACATCGCGCCAGAGGGAATAACCGATGGCGGCTGCTATGAAAAAGCTGCCCCATTCCACAAACCAACCGCCGATAACCGGCTCATAAACCGGCAGAAGGCGATCCCATATAAAGGCGCAGGTTGCGGCTGCCGCAGCATAGAAGATCGGCCTGCTCCGTTTTTCTCCTCTGTGAATGGCAAGCACAGCGATGATAAGCAGATAGAGCGCAGATGCCGCCTTATAACAAAAGACCGATGCAGAGAAAAAGCGAATGGCTCCAAGGGAGAGATGGGAAGCCATCATGCCATACAAAAACGCATATACCAGGAAGGCAGCGCCCACTCCATTACTGATGGCCGCAGGCAGGAAGCCCGGTCTGCATATCCGGTTTTGCAGAACTACGATCAGCCAGGTAACCAGATAGATACAGAACAGTTCAATCGTGTACCAGGGGAATATGGGAACAGCAGCCAGCATATGAAGCACAGGATAGGATGACAGGCCGCACATGGCAAGGCAGATCAGTCCGAACAGGAATGTATTTTTCTGTTTCATCCGGCGGCTGAAATAAAAGGACAGCAGCGCACAGACAAAGGTAACTGTACAGCCAAACAGGCAGAATGCAAACCGGATTCCTCTGGTTGTATTTACCGCCAGCATCGTTCCGAAAGCAGGCGGATAAACAATCCCTCCGTAAAAGTGGTCATAGTTGCTGACCGCTATGGTGAGTGTGACCGGTTTTCCGCCATGAAAAGTGACCATGCGGTTTTGAACCAATGGTGTCCCCTGTGCAGGTTCCCCCATTTGCAGGATCAGGTCATAATCCAGATAAAGGTTGTAAGCAGAAAACACTTCCGGGATTTCCAGTGCATATGCTTCCTTCCGTTCCGGCAGGAAGAATGTCATCTGGTAAGTCCCGCAGCCATAGGGAGAAGGGTTTGCAGGGCTGGAGAAATTGGTCTGCTCTCCAATGGAAAGGTAGCGCATATAATGGCTTTCATCCCGTATTTCTTCCGGGGTCAAAAGCGCGTCAGGATAAAACGCCCAGCCGGATACCAGAAAGCGCACCGGTGACTTTTGAAGTTCTTCCTCAGAAAGCGCCAGAATCCCATTTGCCGCCTGGATTGTGTTCTGGCTATATTTATTATTGAACTGATACAGGCCAAGAAAAAACAGGGATGAGCACAGGCAGACCATACATAAAGCGGCATATTTTTTTACCACAGAAGATACCATCTTATTTTCGCCTCCTCCTTAGGAAAAACACACCGGCAGACAGAAGAAGCAGACAGGCCGGAATCAAAAGGAGTATGGGCGACCAGCTGTGCTCTGTGTCGGCAGCCTGTGCCAGGGAAGCGGTATCTTCCTTTCCCACAATGGTGTAAGTCCCTGTATGGCTGATCTGAAAGGATGCGGCTTTTGCCGCATCGTCGTAACCGGTCATGGGAATTTTCACGCCGCTTTCATCACCGAGGAACAATGTGCCGGCTGCCGGGTCATTTGGATAGGGCAGCATGACAGAAACATCCGGCAGGGAGTTGAGCACAGTTCCATTGATGGAAAACGAAAAAGAAAAACCGCCATCCGTATCCTTTTGGATGATGACTTCAATCTGATCTTCGTTTTGGATACCCTCCGGCAAGGCGTCTTTGGGTATGCTGATGGTGATTCCCTGTTTGGAAAAGACGGCTCTTTGCTCCCCTGTTTGCAGCATCATCAAAAAGCGCGTGCCGGAAATCCGGTCGGTGGTTTCATCAAAGAACTCTGAAAAAGCAGGTTTTTTGGAATCCGCACTTTCCGGGGGCTGCTGTAAAGCGGTATTTTCCTCTGGCTGACCTGATACAACTGGCGCTTCGATTTCCGGTATGGCCGGTTCATCGGAACCAGCGTCTGGTTCGAATGCTTCCTCTGCATCACCGTTTGCCTGTTGCGATGGGAATTCATCTTTATTTATGTAATCGTCTTTTCCATCCAAGGATGGCTCGGAAGGCTTGTGATCCGTAGAATCATTTTCTCCGCTGACCGAAGGTGCTTTTTCAGAATCGTTGGAATCTATCCCACCGCCATTTGTTGCAGGCGATCTTGAAGGCTGCGTAGGGGGACTGTCTGTGAAACCGTCATCCTGATCGTCGGTATCTTCAGGAGGCGGCTGAATGATGGTGTCGGGTGGATTTCCGCCTGCATCCCCTCCATCCCGGTCGCCTTCATGATACCCTTCAAGGACAATTTCATCTGCGTAGGTAAAGGACAGGATGCCGGTCTGTCCGCCGTCATAATCAACCTGAAGGCGGTAACTACTGCCCGGTGCCAGCAGACGGGTGGCAATCGAGAGCATTTCCTGACTCACATAAACGCCATTTTCCAGACGGTTCCATGAACCGTTGTTTTCGGACAGCCATACGCTGATCTCATCCAGTTTTCCCGGCGGTGTGACCCAGGGAAAATGAAGGTTTCCTCTGGCGGACAGAAAGCAGTTAATGTCCGGTCTGCCTGAAGCCTGTACAGAAACAGGAATTGAGATTTCAGGGAAAGCAATTCCCTCTGCAAACGCAGTATTTGCTGGTGCGGTCAGCTTTCCAATGGCATGGTACAGTCCTACAGTATTCAGATCAATACCGGAAAAATCCCATTCCACCACAGCGGTGTAGCTGGTTCCATTTTCCGCATAGCATTCCAGATAATACGGGGAAGCAGCGAACAATGCTTCCAGTGCTTCGGTTTCGCTGCCCTGTTGAACCGCAAACGCATCCGTATAAGGATACCATTGCTCTATGGAGGTAATGACAGCAGGCGGCATTTCTTCCACCCGGACGGAAATCTGAAGCTCCTGCAATACAGTTTCACCAAAGGCATACCCCTCCGGCAGTTCAATCCGGCCTGCTGCGGTATATTCGCCCGGAGTGGTCTGGTCAATGGCCGAAAAATCCCATGCGACAGAAAATGTTTCCTGCCGGATTTCTTCACCTGCTGTTACAGTGGCGCAGACGGTTTGATACTGAAGGGCCAACTGATAAATTTCCTCCAGGTCATCATCAGACGGTGTGGTTCTAAGGGGCAGGGTGAAATCTGGCAGGGAGAGCAGTTCGCCTTCATTTTGTATTTCTGTGACAAAGACGAGGGATACTTCTTCCGGTGCTTCCGGTGTTTCCGGGGTTCCGTTATCCAGTGTCTCCGAAGCCTCGCTTTCTAAATCCGGCAGAATCTCCGTTATTTCATCGGCATTGGCTGGGGTTGCGGTTTCAGCGGCAAATGCGGGGATACTGCCGGTGAAGCAGAGAAAGCAGGCCAGACAGCCACACAGAATACGCCTGTGTATTTCCTTCATTCTCATACGATACCCCCCATTCCAGAGAAAATATATTGACGGTAGGCTTCACGCAGCTGTTTTCCATTGCGGAGAGCAATCGGAAGTTCCTCCCCGTTTATCAAACGGAAGGCCTGGCTGTCAACATGGCTGATATAATCCATGTTGATTAGAACGCCCCGGTAGCAGGGCAAAAAACGCTTGTCCTTCTGCAATGCGGAAGTGACCTCCTGAAAACCTCCGCTTACCGGTATCACGCGTTCCGCCGTATGAATCCGTGTCATACGGTTTTGATAATCTATGTATAGAATCTTCTCTGTGGGAAGTTCCAGCTTTTGACGGTCAGCCATAACCGAAAGTGTCATCACTTCATAGGGCGGTTTTAGCTGGCACAGCTCCATCGCTTCTTCAAAATCTGCCTGATGGAGCGAAAGCGGCTTCAGCAGATAATAGCTGGCGGACAGGCTGTACCCCATCCGGGCATAATCTTCTGTAATGGTCAGAAAAACGATCTTACAGAGCCTGTTTTTCTGGCGCAGCCTTCTGGCGGCCTCTATTCCATCCATGTTCTCCATATAGATGTCCATAAAGACAAGCTGAAAATTGACCTGGGCGGTAGCTTTCAGAAAATTCTCTCCGTCCTCAAATTCTGTCAGCGTATAGTCCAGCTGATGCCGTTTCATATAATTTTCCAGGCAGACAGACAGTTCTTCTCTGTCCTCTGCTCTGTCATCCACAATCGCAATCTGCATCGTGCCATCTCCTTTGCACAATAATCCAATATTAGTATAACATAAAACCGCAGGAAAAAACTTGCGTCTTAAACAGGAAACCTGCGTCTTAAACAAAGTCGGTTGCATTTCTCTTGACAAGATGCTACTCTAATTATACTACCAGACTTTCCGATGAGAAGGTCTGGTTTTTTTATTTTTCTTTTCAGGAAAGGAGGCTCAGCATGAAAATCGCACTTTGTACGGAATTAAGGAATGCAGAATGGTTTGAGAGCAGGCTGCGCTCCCTTTTTGCTGGGGACGGACAGCTTGTCATCGACGAGCTATGGAATGAGAAGCAGCTATCTCAGGCACTGCGGCGGAGCCGCTACCATGCGGTTGTCATCGCCATGACCGGGGCAAGGGGATTGGAGGCTGCCATTCAGGCAAAGCAGCTGGCACCGGAAGTACCGCTTGTCTGGTGGAGCGATGATGAAAACTTCGCCCTGATCGCGTATCAGCTTCATATCCCGGCATTCCTCTCCATAGATTGTAGTGATCAGGAGCTATATGAGGCGATAAAACCCATCATGAAATGGAGGTGCGAAAATGCGAATTGCGCTGTGCAGTTATAGCCAGAAAGAAAAAGAAACCGCTTTGCTGATGAAGCTGGGCAAGGTAGACCGCTTTGATAACGGCGTATTTTGTACCTATGCCATGCAGCGGGATGGGCCTTATGATGCTGTGGTGGTCATGGAGGACGGAGCCAGGGGGATGAATTTCTGCATGAGCATACGAGGCTACAGCAGGGATGTCCCGCTCCTTTGGATCAGCGACCAGGCAGAGTTTGAACCCCAAAGCCGCAGGCTGCAGGCGGACACCTTTTTGGTAAAGCCTGTGACGGAATATCAGCTGCGGGAGGCAGTATCCCGGCTGCTTCAGAAAACAACGAGAAGGAACGAACAACGTGAGGAGGATGAATAAAATGAAATGGAAATGGAAACGGCCGGCCGCATTTTTACTGGCGGCGGCAATGATTTTTACGATGCCGGGCGTTCCGGCATTTGCGGTGGAAGCGGGTGCGTCCGCTGTCCATACGGGCTTGTGTGAGCATCACCCGGAACATACAGAGGACTGCGGATATACGGAAGGAACCGAAGGGGCAGCCTGTGAACATGAGCATACTGAGGATTGCTACACCCTTGTGAAGAAGTGTATCCATGAACATGACGAAAGCTGTTACCCTGTTTTGGAAGGCAGCGTACCAGAAAATACGGCGACCTCATCTGAAGTAGAGGAGGCCCAGCCGACCGAGTGTACCCATAAATGCAGTAAGGAAAGCGGCTGTATCACAAAAGAATTAAGCTGCCCTCATGAACGCGGCGAACATGACGATACCTGCGGCTACATTCCGGCCACAGAGGGGACGCCCTGCGGGTATGGGTATGTGGATCTGTGCAAGTCGGCGCAGAAGCAGATCGACCTGATGAACCAGGCTATTCTGAAAAACACGCTGGCGGCGGCGACGCCGCGGTTTTTCATCCGGGCGGACGGCGCGGTGAACGAGAACGAGTATGCCGACTGGACGAGGCCCTTCGTGCACACCAACGGGAACCTGGGTGCGGACTCCATCGCACCGATCCGGGTGCCGGCGCTGGACAGCGTGTATGTGGCGGTGCTGCAGAACAAGATCGCGGAGATGAAGGAGACGGCGGGCAACCGGGACGTGATGAGCGGCGGCACCGCC
>OKTI01000770.1_pt1 | contig 15877 bp, 15 predicted proteins | sample 1606071 | NCBI WGS metagenome assembly OKTI01 (sample SAMEA3879500, study PRJEB24766) | human gut metagenome | biome: human-associated habitat; feature: feces | place: USA | collected 1985/1987
TGTCCTGTGTGCGGCAACCAGGTGATTCCTCGCCAGGGCGAAGTCAATTCGTGGCACTTCGCTCATGTGACCTCGTGTATGGATGACTGGAAATACGATATGTCTGAATGGCACCGAGGATGGCAATCGCGTTTTCCCGAAAATGTTCGTGAGATTGTCGTGGAACACAGGGGCGAATGCCATCGTGCAGACATCTTGATGGGCGGCTATGTCATTGAGTTTCAGCACAGTCCGATTTCTGCCGGTGAATTTGAACTGCGCAATAAGTTCTACACGAGGGCCGGCTATAAGGTGATTTGGGTGTTCGATGAGACCTACGCCTTTGGGAATGAGTATATCTCCAGCAGCCTGGATGATGAGAACAAGTTTGTGTGGAAGTGGCCGAATCGCGCGCTCGCTTCAGTTGTTCCTCAGCGATCCACAGATATAGCAGTCGTTCTGCAGCTCACCGAAGACCATGATGACGACGGTTGCGAATGGCTCGTGAAGGTGGACTATCGCCGATTCTTCATTGATGATGGTTTTGCGCCAGATCTTTTTACTGAAGACGGCCTACAAAACATTCTGTTGAGCAAGCGGAAGCGGTTTGATGCCTTCCTCCGTGATAACCAACCCTATGCGCCGAAGTGCAGCCGAATCAAGGGTAATCCACGGGACTGGTACATATGCCCGAAAACGCACGATTGGCATAACAACCAATGCCGGGAATGTCAGAACAATTTAATCAACGAGTTCCGGACAGGAACGGATTATAGGCAAGGAGGTTTGTTCTTCTACTGTGCTTATCCTCGCATTATCCATGAAGCGGATAAGTATGGAGAGGTGCATCTCCCATCCATTCGATTTTAAGGAGGACTCCGACATGAAAAAGGAATATGACACCAGCGTGAAAGAGGCCATTGAACGAGTCATGAGCGTATTCTCCGAGTACATCAAAACAACTCCATACTTCGATATTGTATGGTCTGGTAAGGTCGGGTATATCTACATCAGCATCGATAGTTGCCGTGGTACTGTCGGCGACATGGACTGCCTTGTAATTGATAGCCCCGAAGAGCTTCTGGATAAGCTGCTGTATGAAATGGCAGTGGATATCATGGAGGAAGGTGGGCACGACCTAAACCCGGTAGAAGCGTCAGCATTGGAGCGTGCTGAGGTAGAACGGCGCCTTAATGTCTATCTGGAGCAGTTGCCTGAATACCAAGACCGTATCAGTTTTGTATTCGAACGCAAGTGATCTTCAAAGATAATCTCGGTAGAATATAGCGAGGTGCATATGGCAAAGAACATCAAAAAGCGTTCAGCGAGTCATATCTATTTCGGCGTCAATAAGCTAACCGGCGAGTTGAAACATATCTCCGAGGTGCCCAGCGGTCAAAAGTGCAACTGCATCTGTGCAGCTTGTCTGCAACCATTTGAGGCACGAAAAGGAACGCGGCGGCGCCACCACTTTGCTCATGTTTCAAATTACGAGTGTATGTATGCAAGCGAGGTGGCCATCTATAAGGCGATTGCCGAAGCGTTGAAGCAGAGTGGCTTTTTGACGTTGCCCCCAGTGATGTTGCGGTTCCCAGCATGGCATGATCCAGAACTTTTGCAGGAAGCACGAAGATTGAAGATTGACTCTGTCGCTTTCGAGTGCGAACCCCTGTCTTATCCACCGCTGCTACGCGTGACCATGCAAGGGACACCGTTAAGAATCCTGTTGGATTTTGACCGCTATTATGATAACGATGATAGGGTGGAACTGGCAGAAGAAGCAAAAGTGGAGGACTACTCGCTTTTGTTAATCTCCATGCCGAAGATTGAACAAGATACGGAGTTTACCCCGGATAGGCTTCAAAGCGCACTTCAAGATAACGACCGTACCGAATGGGTCTTCAGCCGTCTGGAAGAACAGTGGAAGCAAAAGTACTACGCTGTAGCGGTTTCGCCCCCGGAGCATGGAACCGGCAACCTGTGCCCGATTTCATTTGGAAAATATAAGGGCAAGTATTCTGCTCGGTGGATCGATTGTGCCCATTGTCATTTCAATATAGCGCAGCCACCTTGCTGCCTCTGCGTTGCAGGTGCGGGAATTCAAAAGAAAGAAGACTTCAAGAGAGATTTGCAAGATCGGCTATTCGACATCGATAAGATTAGGAGAACGAATGAAGAAGAGATCCGGCTGCGTGAAGAACGAGAAAGATCTTTCGAGCGAAGATCAGTCTGTACTCATCCAACACCGTATGCTGCTAGGCCTGTGGTCCCAGCCGGTCCTACGCAAGAGGAGCTGGATGCGGAATATATTCGGATCTGCCAGAGCTACGACTCGACCTCTGAAGAATGGACAGTGGATCGCTACAATCGGCGATGGATCATGTGTACGGTTTGCGGCCGAATTAAGCAGGATGTGCAGATGTCCTCTTACGGTGGCAAGGGAGGTGCAAACCGGGGAGTCTGTGCCGATTGTTCACGAAATGGTCGTAGCTAATCCACATAGCTGGCTTGATATTATTCGCATGATGGTGTATTATTAACTTGATACTTGAAAGTTTTGCAGCTGCGTACTTTGGCAGCCATTTAGAGGTTCTGCCACGACAGGGCCTCTTTGTTTTGTGTGAGGTGTCGAGATGGATTATATGACCATAAGCGAAGCAGCATCTAAATGGAACCTATCTAACAGGCGTATTCAAACGCTTTGCTCTCAAGGGCGGATACCGGGCGCAGAGCGTGCTGGTTATTGTTGGCTCATTCCGAAAGACGCAGAAAAGCCAGTGGATGCCAGAATAAAGAGCGGAAAGTATATCGGTTACTCCGAGAAATATAAGAAACCCGGCAAGAAGAACGCCACTGATGGGCTGGAGGGTAAATTATGAACGGCCAAGGAAAACTTCTTACTCATTATTTGAAGAATGCGGACAAGCTGATCATTCCTGTCTATCAGCGAAACTATGATTGGCGCGAGGAGCACTGCAAAAAGCTGTACCAGGATCTTGTTCGGACGATCCAAAACAAGAAGCGGTGGCACTTCTTTGGCGGAATCGTGTCTGTAAGCGACCCTATGGGCAGTAGTTCTGACTACCTCGTCATTGATGGTCAGCAACGCATTACAACCGTTTCCCTGCTCCTTTTGGCTATGGCCAACCTGATCAAAGATGGAAAGGTTGTTCCTGAGGACGATACTCTTTATGCGCAGATCACCAAGAAATATTTGGTGGATGAGATTAACCCTAAGAACCGAAAGGTCAAATTAAAACCTATCAAGGGTGACCAGGATGCCTATGATCGCCTGTGGGGAGATCCTGAAAATTTCGCACGCTCTTCAAACATCACACAGAACTATCTGTTCTTCTACAATGAGATCCAAAAGCAAGCCATTACAATCGACCAGCTCTTCAAGGCCGTTGAAAAGCTGCAGATCATCGACATCACGCTGACACCTCCTGACGATGATCCTCAGCTCGTTTTTGAGAGCCTCAACTCTACCGGACTCGAACTGAATGAGGGCGACAAAATCCGGAACTTCGTCCTGATGGGCCTCGACATTGAGAAACAGGAGCGTTACTACGATAGTTACTGGAACCCCATTGAGAAGAATGCGGGCTACGATAAGCAGAACAATTCCTACGATGTCAGCCCATTCATCCGTGATTACCTGAGCATCAAGAATAAGAAAATCTCCAGCATGAAAGACATCTACACCGATTTTAAGGCGTTTGCCGATAAGCGTACCGGTGAGATGGAAGAAATCATGAAGGATCTCCTAGCTTATGCCAAGCGGTACAACAAACTGCTGGTCGGCCACCAGAGCTTCCCCACGAAACTGAAAGCATCCATTTTCCGTTTGAATCGGTTTGAGAGCAGTGTTACTCGCCCCTTCTTGATGGAGGTGCTACGGCTCCAGGAGGAAGGCATATTGACTGTGGACGAGGTCACTGAGACCTGCCGGATCGTAGAGTCCTATTTGCTGCGCCGAATTATCTGTGATCTTCCCTCCAATACACTGGCCAAGGTTTTCCTGACACTCAGCTCCGACATCAGGCGTTTTGATGGAACCTACAACATGTTCATCGAAAAGCTGAAATATGTGTTGACTTCCAAGAAGGAGAAGGCAGCATTCCCTGATGACGAGGCATTTGCCGAGGGACTGAAAAACAAGAACATCTATGCTATGCCACCTCGGTATAAGGCCTATCTATTCGAAAGATTAGAGAATGGTGATAGCAGCGAATATAAAGAAATCTATGGCCGTTTGGATAGCGGAGAATATACCATCGAACATATCATGCCTCAAAAGCTCACTCCGGTCTGGATTAGCGAATTGAAAGACGATGCGGAGACTATCCATAGCGATTGGCTTCATCGCCTTGCAAATCTCACCCTGACAGCATACAACTCAAAGTACAGTAATAGCCCATTCTCCGAAAAGAAAACCATGCAGGATGGGTATCTTCAGAGCGGGATAAAGATGAATCAGCGCGTAGCGCAAAAGGAACACTGGGGACTGGCTGAATTAGAAGAACGATGTGGATATCTGACTCAACAGGCAATCCAACTCTGGCCATATGCGGCAAGTTCGTATACGCCACCGCAAAAGCAATATGATGAAGTGGCCCTTGATGATGAAATAAACCTCACAGGGCGGACCCTCGTCAAATACAGGTTCCGTGGCATGGAGCATGACACAACATCTTGGGCTGAAATGTATGCTGCTGTTCTGAAAGAACTCCATAATGCGAACAAGTCTTATCTTAATTATCTGGCCGATGCCGACGACAGTGTTGAACTCTCAATTCATGTGGGAAGAACTGCCGAGAATTATTCCAGCTGCGTCAAGATTGACGAGGATATCTATGTCTGGACGGGTACTGCCACTCAGTATAAAATCAATCTACTGCGGAAGTTCTTTGAGCAGTACAAGCAGGATCCATCCGATCTGGTGTTCTTTCTTGATGATGCAAAAGACACTGGATCTGAAGACGAGGCAGAGCGCCATAAGATCAGAAGAAAGTACTGGGAGAAAGCCCTGCCGTTGATTCAGAAGACAACCGGCAGTTTCCAGAATGCGAATCCTCAAAAGAACAACGCGGTTTATGGCGGCACCAATAAACCGGGCGTTTTGATTTCTTGTGTGGCAAACTTCGATTCTGCGCGTGTGGAAATCTACATTGATCAGGGCGATTATGATAAGAATCGGGCGGTATACAGACTGCTTGAAAACCATCGTTCCGAGATTGAAACGGCCTACGGCAAGGCACTAACTTGGGTTTGCCAAGATGGGGTTAGGGGTTGCCGAATCTATGACAAGATGACGGAGGTCAGCATTACTAAAGAGGATGACTGGGATGCGATGGTTACTTTCCATACACAACAGGCAAAGAAACTGCTGTCTGCTATGCAACCTTATCTTATCTAGTCTAGGATTTTTCAGGCAGAAACTATATTGACAATGACACAAATAGTATTAGCAAGTTGGAGGGCGATTGTATGTCTAACAGCGGATTGAATGCCGCAAAAGCAAAGAAATATGACGAGTTTTATACACGGCGACAAGACATTGAGGCCGAACTAAGGTTTTATCGAGATGAATTTGCAGGGAAAACCGTCTACTGCAATTGTGATGACCCTTGGGAGTCTGAGTTCGTTCAGTATTTCTGCCGCAATTTTCGTGAATTGGGGCTGAGAAAGCTCATGGCAACACATTATGAACCCAACAAGGAGAATCACTCTTATTCCATCTCTATCGATGGTGATTCTGATGGCGATGGCGAGGTTACGGTTGCTGATCTAGCGAAGACAGAACTTGTTTGCAACGGTGACTTCCGATCGAGAGAATGCATTGAGCTTTTGGACGAGGCAGACATTGTGGTAACAAATCCACCCTTTTCTCTTTTCAGGGAATATATGGCGCAGCTAATTGAACATGATAAGAAGTTCTTGATCATTGGAAACAAGACTGCTTGCAAAGCAAAGGAGATTTTTCCATATATTAAAGATGAAAAGGTGTGGCTTGGAAGGTCGATTCACAGCGGAGGAATGTGGATGCGCTTACCAAAGGGAACTATTGCTGAAAGCAAGAATGCACGGGAGGAAGACGGGTTCACAATTGTAAATGTTGCTGGCGTTCGCTGGTTCACCAATCTAAAGTCTGTTCAGCATCAGGGAGGAGTTTCCCTGGAAGGAAACTATTATTCTCCAGATCAGAATCCAAAGTATTTGAACTACGATGCGATTGATGTCGAATCCGTAAATAAGATCCCCTGTGATTACGAAGGAGAAATGGGTGTTCCAATCAGTATTTTTGACAAGCTTGATACCGACCAGTTTGAGCTGGTCGGCATTATGAGTAATCCAGAGACCTTGCCTGGTATTCGTGTTATAGGGCCAGAGTGGGTTGATCTATATAGAAGTCAGGGAGGGACTGGACATATCACTGCGAACATGAAATCTCTGGTTGGCATTGATGCAAACGGGAACGCCGTTTCATATTACGAGAGAGTTATTATTAGAAACAAAAATCCCAAGCCGAGGAGGAACATCTAATGGCCATGCGTATCGAACCTCATACAATTCGTCTCGCAGAATTATTCGAGGGCTATAGAAACGACGGCGAGAACGGGGCTGTAGCATATGGAGGCAGATTGATTTGCCGCCCGCCATATCAGCGTGAATTTGTATATAAACCAAAGCAGCAGGAAGAGGTAGTTAACACCATTCTCAAAGGATTCCCATTGAACTCGATTTACTGGATTGTCAATGATGACGGGACCTTCGAACTGCTTGACGGTCAGCAGAGAACGCTCTCAATTTGCGAATATATGGATGGCGCTTTTTCTACAGATTTTCGTGGGGACATCATCTCCTACGGAAACATCAGGGACAAGGATCGTGGTAGACAGTTTAGGGACTACGAAATGCAGGTATATTTCTGTTCCGATGGTACAGACGAGGAAAAACTGGAGTGGTTTAAGGTACTTAATATTGCCGGTGAGAAGCTCAATGCTCAAGAAGGCCGAAATGCTGTGTACCATGGTCCATTTGTGTCAGATGCGCGCAGACTCTTTTCAAAATCAAATTGTCCTGCCACAAAGAATGACTGGGATAAACTTATGAAGGGTTCTCCCATTCGTCAGGATTATCTTGAAACAGTCCTCAAGTGGAAAGCGGCGGAAGAGGGAAAAAGTATCGAGCAGTATATGTCCGCTCATGCTCAGGACGAAGATGCGGGATTCTTGTTTGAATACTATGAGCGTGTTATGAACTGGGTTTACTCAGTATTCCCGAAAAACTATTATCGTAGAGAGATGCAGGGGGTTGACTGGGGCCTTCTTTATCACAAGTTCCATCAGCAGTATTATGATGCTAAGGAGATGGAAGAGCGGGTTGCCAAGTTAATGGCGAATGACGAGGTAAAGAACAAGAAAGGAATCTATACATTCGTATTTGACGGAGATGAGTCCAGCCTAAACCTGAGACAATTCTCCGCATCTGAAAAGCGTGTTCTATATGAACGCTGCGGAGGTTTCTGCAAGCGCTGTGGTCCTAAAATCCACTATAAAATAGAGGAAATGGAAGCCGACCATATTAAACCCTGGTCTGATGGCGGAAAAACTGAGCTTGACAATGGACAAATGCTTTGTAAACATCACAACCGCGTGAAAGGAAACAAGTGAGAGCCGGAGCGAGCATCAATATTCATCGGGGGCTGTATAGACATAGGTGATGATCATGGGTGACTCTGTAATTCCTGTAATTTTTGGAGGTTTCTTCACTATCCTTGGCGTAATCATCGGCTGGGGGCTAAACGAAGTGAGTGCCATCCGCAGAGCGAAACCGAAGCTTTGCTTTAAGCTCAATTCTACTCCAGATAGCGAACTGGTGGAGGCTGAATTGCGCACCAAAACAAGCGCATCTGAGTACTCTATCGACATATATAATGTAGGCCAATCACCGGTTATCATTGAGAGTTTTGACATGTGTTGGCGGAAGCAACTTCTGATTCAGTGCTTTCCAAGTAGTGAAGACGCCACTGTCCTTCCGTACCACAACATATCATATGTTCTGACTCAACAGGATGCGGATGCAATCGAACGGCATTGCAAACGGTTAGGATTCAAGCAGTGCTGTATCGTTGCCACAACTGTGAACGGGGAAAAATTCAAAGAAAATATTGATGTGTCCTGGATACATATGAGGACAAGCCTCTGGGAAGAGGCCTAATAGTTTAGCCTGAAGTCGTTGTTCCTCAAAAACTACTAATGGAGGGATCACATTGAAAAAACAAGAGTTGTCTTTGAAGCAACAATATCAGCGTCTTACAATGGCCAAGGCGCAGGCAACCCGGAATGGACAACCTACCCCTAAGCTCGATAAGAAGATTGAAAAGATGAAGGCAATGATGGGCAGCACCGTACAGAAAGTGCCGGCTGCAAAACCATCTGCCAGCAAGTTCGTGGACTACAAGGGTGTCAACAAGCTGCCCATGCAGGGTGGTGCCTGCACTCCGAAATAAGATTTGCCCTAAATTGTTCATCGCACGGAAGAACAGGATTATAGAATAATAATGAGAATAAATGTTGGGGGCGCGATGCATGCCAAGAACATACAGTCACCTATCATATGAGCAAAGACTAAGGGTAAAAGAATTGTTAGACAAAGGCACTAAGAAAGTGGATATCGCTCGTGCATTAGGCGTCCATAACGCAACGATTTATCGGGAAATAGATCGAGGCTCCATCAATGGAATCTATGATCCGGGCCATGCTGAGGAACAATACAGAGGCCATTTATCCGAAAAGGGACGACCGACAATTTGCTCTATTTCTCCTGAGCTGGCTCAGCACATTGCAATGCTAATTCTAGAAGAAAAATTAAGCCCAGCAAAAATTATTGATAGATTGCAAGAAGAAAAGTGGAGCACTGCCCCAAAAGCCCGAGCAACAATTTACAGCGCTATTGATGGTGGCTTGATTCCAGGAGTAACTAGAGAGAGCCTAAATTCGTATGTTACAACTATGTTTAATGATGGGCAGATCCATATTGCAAAATGGGTGCGGAATGCATTGGATCTTAACGACGGAGATGAGCTGCTTTTCGAAGTCGTTGATAACAAAATAATCTTTACAAAAGCCGAGGGTTAGTGGGAAGATCCTCGTTGCCCCCGCTGACCCAAAATGTACTAAACGAAAATGACACGCCCCAAAAGTGAACGCCGATGTTTTGGCGCACTCTTGGGGCGTGTTTTTCATGTTCAGTTCAGTCGGTCAAAAGGTATGCCTTTTGACATTACTTTTTCTGGCGTTTAAGCTGCTCTTTGAAAAGATTCTTCATCACTTCTTTGCCTTTATCCGTACCGATTAGAGGAATAAAACATATTTCATTCAAGGAAACGAGGATTGTCTAGTTGATCGGACGGTCTTGCTGGATACATGCCTTCTTCGTTAGATAATCTCTGAATAGGAAATGGAGTACTCAAATAGCCGCATCTGATCGTCAGCCTTGACTTTTTCAATGAGATCTTTTGTCGGATCATTCAAACATATTATGCCAAATACACGCTGTCCTTTGACTGCAACATCTTCCTCAATCCAATCGATATACTCTCGCGTTTGTGCATAAGCGTCATCATAGCCAGAGTCCTTTTTCAACTCGATAACATACAGGTCTCCAGCGGTATCAATCCCAAGGATATCAAGCCTGCCATTCCTCAAAACAAATTGCCTGCCATAGACACCTCGCTTCTGATATATACGGAGCGGCATCCCAAATACAGGAATGCCAATTTCCATCCGCTGCACCAGTTCATCTTCGAGAAGCTTTTCGCTGGAGAATTGCTGTTTTTTTACGCCGATGTCTACGATCGTTTCCGCCTCAACATCAGTAACGGCAGGCTCTGGGACAGCGATTTTTACTTTGCCAACTGGCTTTTCAGCCCTCTTCTTCAAATCCTTTGAGACAAAACGCTCATGCTCTTGGATGACTCTCTGAGCCTCTCCATTCTTGCCTTGGGCGAGAAGGGTTCGCACGAGATTATTTGCGGCATAGCGCACATCTCGATTCTGCCGCAGGCAGTCTTCAAATACGCTTTGGGCTTCTTTGAATTTCCTCTGTTTATACAGCGAGTACCCTAGATTATTTAGGGTATTTTCGCCGACAGGAAGAGCCTCAAGTGACTTCCGATAGTATTCTTCTTCCTTGAGACAGTCCTTTTTCTTTCCGTAGCACCATGCCATCCAGAAGTAGACGGTGCCCTCAAGGAAAATGCGAGATGTGGGTTTTCCATCTTCAAATTGCTCAAAATATGAGAGTGCATTTCCCAACATCTGCATATTGTAGTAGGTATATCCGAGGAGTTCTTTTGCTAACAGGATCTTCGGATTACACTGTAAGACCTGGGTAAGTGACTCGATGATGCTCTCATTCTTAGAGTCATAATACAGGTGATCCAGAGCAGCACACATTTCAGGGATTCCTGCTTCAACATCGTCTCTATCCAGCATTCTTCCTATGGCGCTCCACATACCGGGAAAGCCCTCTTTCAGTGGAACCACCAGAATGTATGTGAAATCCTCAGCTGTGAATATCCCAGACTCTGTTTTGAGGCTTTTGATTTTTTCATCTAGGTAAGCCGACAAGTACTGAAGAACATTCTCTTTCTTTCCGGATACCAAATCAATAATGGCGTAGTACAGCAAATTGTATGGATCCGATCTATCGAGTCCATATACCATTTTCTTGAATTTTGTATATAGTGGGTCATCGACCAACTGCTTGGTGTCCATCTCGGAATACCTGTAGTAACCCGAAATAAGTGCGTCCAAAAGTAGATCACAGTAAAGGGACTCCAACCCACCTTTGTGTTCAGAGGGAGCTGCGTTCAATATTTGGTCGCAAGAAGAAAAATCTGTTGAATTATCAAGTAGAGTCTTGTCGAATTGCGCGAGAAGATTATCGGCTATTTTTTGAAGGGTGCTATCCGTTGCCATTGCAATACCTCCATGGTGATGATTCTGTGCTCATATTGTACCGTTAATGGCCGGAATTGGCAAGTCAATGCATTTTGACTAATACGTTGTTCCTGTGTATGCACAAATACCTCCTATTTTCGGAAGTACGCCGCCTGCCCCCAGGGGATCCTAACACGGTTATTGGTGAGCAGCCAGAGCACAGGTATGCCGGATGAGGCCTCATATTCCGGGAAATCGCTTTTCCCATCTGTCATGATGACGATTTCTGAAGGAACATTGTCAGACATATGTTCCCGAACATAATCAAAAATGCACTGGAAACTTGTCCCGCCTCCGCTATATGGCTTCAGTTGCAGCAGGTTTTCCGCACTGGTAATGGGAACTACCCGTCGGACTTCCGAATCAAAGAAACCGATGGAGCCGCTAAGCATCCCGCCGAATTGCTCAATAGCTGCGCAGATCTCGGCGGCGGCCATGGCCACTTCCTGATCTTTCAAAGAGGCAGAGATATCAACCATGAACAAAACATTGAGCCTGGGCGTTTCAGACTCGTTGTAATCCGGCAGAAAGAAGTCCAGGTCCTGCAGCCTGCGATTGGGAGGGGTAAAGCTGTAGTCCCTTGTTTCGTCCATGATAAAGTGGTTCAAGAGAGATTGCCAATCGTGAGTCGTGATTTTCGATCGGTGAAGGACGCGCTCACAAAGGGTGCTACTGTCATAGTTTTCTGCATCGCGGTCCTTTGAACCCCGGATTTCCCGAATTGCCTCTTTGAGATTCGCACTCGGGCGTGTTGTATACTCGAAGATGAGATCGTCCAGTTCGTCATCATCATCTGCTTCCGGGCGATATACTTCAGGCATCTCCTGCTTGCGGAACCCTTTGCACACTCGCTCGATGATTCCTCGAATGCGCTCAGATGGAATTAGGTCATCGGGATCAGGGTCATCCGGGCTGAGAATCAGGACCCCATCCTCGGTGCGGGCGTTCGGCCTATCCCACCACTCATCTGAATCCAGCAGGAGATTGCGGCGCTGCGCATCACTCAACGTGGAAGGATCCAAAGGTGTCATCTGAAATGCCTCGTAAGGCGTCAACTCGCAGCCTTCAACTTTGGGATAAAAAGTCTCATGGTGGATCTCGCCGATTCCAGGGAGCTTGTCATCCGTGAAGTCATACCGGATAAGCGAGGAGTTGACAACGATATTGCAGGCAAAGTGAAAACGGTCACCTTTATAAAACTGCGGGCGTGAGAGATGCCCTAACCGGATATGCATGAGCTGGTGGCAGAGCGCAAAATCCAAGCTGTTGTCGTCGAGCTTTTCCAACCAGCTCGCGTCAAAGTAGATGCAACTCCCGTTTGTTGACATCCGGCGCACATCCACATTGGTGACAAACAACATCTCTACCAGCGGCGCCGCCAACTCCGGCTCCCGTGTCAGAAGCCGATACCGGGCCTCCTGGAGTTTTCTTTTGAGCTTATTGATTCGCTTATCAGTCATTTCATGCCTGCCTTAACCGCATCCAGGTATATTGCGTTTTCTGCAAGAATGGGGCGGAGCTTAGGGATGAGCTGATAATCATGGAGGAGGTTGGTGCGGAAAGTCCAAGGAAGATCACAAGCGAATACTATAGAGTTGTTGATGAGCTCCTTTCCCGGATGCTGACGCGCATAGGCGACCATCTCAGCCCTAAGGGCCTCCTGCATTTCCGGAGACTTCTCAACAGCAGTCTTTTTCCCGGCGAAGATGTCTTCGATTGAAGGCAGGTTTGAAAACAGAGTGCACCATTTCGCAAAATTGTAAGTTACGCTTGCCCCGATACAGCCGGATATCAAAGGCTGAATTGCGTCCATGTTTTCTGAGATATTGGTAAGGATGTTGCTGACCATCTCCCAGGAACGAGGTGTTGGAAAAGCCAAGGTGGATTCAGGGCTATCGGAGCGCATGAGAGCGGTTGGGTTATACTCCAGAAAACTGGTGACAAAGCGGTGAATGCCTGATTTGACAGCCCAGTCGTGCCAGGAGTCAGGATCGCCCTTCACAGTAATGTGCAAGAGACGGTTGGCTAATGCGCGTGGCATATTATAGGCAACGGATTTATCGGTAACGCGGTTGCCAGCGGCAATGACGATACAGTTCTCCGGCAGCTTATGCTCACCAATAACGCGATCCAGCGTGATCTGATAGGCAGCGGCCTGCACCGACTGCAGTGCGGCGGTGATCTCGTCTAGGAAGAGGATGTTGATCACATCTTCACTTTCATCCATCTGGAAAATCTGAGGCTTCAGCCACACCGATAGGGTTTTATCCGCGTTGGTCGTCGGGATGCCTCTGAGATCTACCGGGTTGAATAGCAACAGGCGTACATCTGTGATGGAAACCTTTTTTCCGGTCTTAGCCTGGATGTTGCACGCTATCTCACGAACACCCTGGGATTTGCCGATACCCGGAGGCCCCCACAGCATCACGGAGGGAAAAGATTTTAGTGGGGTACCGTTTTTGATGAGCTTGATATAGGCCCGGGACAATAGGCTCACAATCTGATTCACATTCAGTAAGGTCAAATTGGTTTCGTTATCAGTCATTTCTCGTGCAGCCTTTCTGACGAATGATGGTTTTTTCTGTGCTTAGGAGAATTATTGGCAGAAGCGCTGTTTCTGAACGGCAATCCGCTTTCTCATCAGCGTGACAAAAGCGCTTGGTTCAATGACTTCCAGCACCGGGCCGAAGGACAGCACCCTAATAAGCAGCTCGGTCTCATCGTCCTTGTCGTAACGGAGCCTGATCTGATAGAGCCGATCGGCCAACTTCTGAGTCTCTTTTTCAAAATGGGAGAAGTGTAGCAGCACACGTTCCAGCCCGTTGCGCTCGTCATGAAGCAGCATTACAAGCTCTTCGGAATTTTCCTGAGGCAGCGTGATGGATTTGGGATCATAGGCATCCAGCAACTCGCATGAACGCACACGAGCCATATTGATCGTGTTGAGCCGTCGCTTGCCGGTTGCCAGTAACCTGAACTTATCGTCCTTGGCGGAATATTCCAGGCGGTAAGGTATACACTCGATCGAATGGCGGGCGCCGGATACGCAGTTTTCTCTTCTTTCGAATTGCCTTCAGTGCTGTTTGGAAGCAAGCTATGTAGGCGGGATCCCCATACGGATCTCCGTCCGCGTACTGGTCAAAGAGAATGAAGGTGTCCTGAGCATACAGCGGATCAACATCTTCCAGCCCGGTCGTGTCCGGATCAAACAGAGCGATTCTGGGATCAGACAGCAGCGCTTTGAGCCATCTCTTTTGGAGCATTGTCAAAGGCATGGTTGGCTTGTGGTGAAGTATGGAATGATACTCCTGATCGAGTAAAGGCCAGGTTCCGGATTTCAGCGCTGCCGGAATTGCAAGCGCGCTTTCCGCGAAAGCCTTTTCCCGGACAAGCTCGGTCATTCTTCGATCTGTCAACTTCCCATCGGATGCTTCGGAAAGGACAGCTGCGACGACATTGAAATAGCTTCCGTAGATCTCACTGAATAACATCGTTGCCACCTCCGTACAGAGCGTCCATCCGAGCCAAATCTTCTTGGAACATATCCAAAACATACTGGCTGGAGCATTTGAGATCTACAATGCGGCCGATGAAGGTGCGCAGCCAGGGCAGTATCTCTGAGGCATCATAGACATCGGCTGAAAACCTGCAAGTCTGTGAGTCCAATAGTTCGACTGTACCATGGCGCTTCTCGCGCTCCAGGCGGTGCAGCACGAATTCCTCGCCCGGGTCAAAATGGACCGTCATTTCAATATGATCCAAATTATGGTCGGGACCCGTTGAGACACCCCAAAGGTGCTGGTCAAACTTCTCCTGGTACCCTAAGTACTTGCTGTAGTGTTTCTCGACATTCCCAATCGTGACCTTTTTGATGGCATCCAACCGGAAGAAAGATAAGTGCCGCCCCCGGTAATGGTAGCCGAGCAGATACTGGCGCCCGGACTGGGTGCTGACATAGATCTTCAGAGGACAAACCGTCCTTTGATAGTCGCGGCCACTCCGCAGGCTCCTGACGGTCAGTTCCGCAGCTCTTTTTTCATCGATTGCCGCCAACAGATCACAGAGGACATCACTGTCCAGGGCGTGGAGCATGTAGTGATGTTTGAATCGGAAGCTATCAGAAGGTTTTTCCAATTTATCGATCAAGAAGGAGCCAATCACCCCGAGTGGATCCTCCTCGGAGAAAAAGGATAGGGCGTCTGCCCAGGTATTCAAATCAACGGTGTTATCATCCGTTCTCCGGTAGAGTACCTCACGACCGCATTTCTCGGAGCTTAGCAGACCAAGCGCCTCATATTCCTTGAGCTTTTTCCGCACGGTGGATTCGTCTGGAGAGAAGGCGCCGCTGAAATGAGAGAGATAGTCATCATTGATGCAATCGACAATCTCTCTGGAAGAAAGCGCGCTGCCATCGGCCAGCAGGTCCATCACATAGAAGTGGAGGGTGATGTCCTTATCGGTAAAGCTTTTGGCTTTAAAAGCCTTGTGGAGCGGGTTGTGTGGGATCCGCCTGCTGTCAACCGAGAGGAATACATTCTTGCCGGATGTGTCCTGATGGAAGGACATAAAGTCGCCGATCCAACTCTCAATTCTTCGCCGCTCATTATCGTAGCTGCGGGCACTCTTGATGCTGTACTCTTCCCGACTCTTAAACCCATAGACATAGAATTCGCGCATGTAGCTCCGGATACGCTCAAAACTCTTGACCAACTCACTATATGCCACGAAATCCACCTCCTGCAGTTTATGGCCTCATTTTACCACAGGAGGTGTCCAAATGAAAGAACAGCTCCTTGCCAACTGCGGTCTGGAATGGGTTTGAACCAATTTTTCGCAGACTTTTAGGTAGTTGCTCTTGAGTTCGCAACTTTTTTTCCGTGATTTTTCCT
>OKTI01000778.1_pt1 | contig 15788 bp, 19 predicted proteins | sample 1606071 | NCBI WGS metagenome assembly OKTI01 (sample SAMEA3879500, study PRJEB24766) | human gut metagenome | biome: human-associated habitat; feature: feces | place: USA | collected 1985/1987
CGATAATCAAATTCCCGACAGCGAGATTCCCGTCCGCGAGATGCTTGAGCAAATTGTCGCAAAGCTTGGTATACCGCCGTTTTTGCTCGGACTCTCGTGGTCAACCACCGAGACGATGTCCAAGGTGGAGACGGACGTTTTGACTACGGAGCTGTGGCATTACAGGAGACATTTGACGCCTGTAATAGAAAGGATTTGCTCAACATTTCTTCGCAATATGGGCTCATCCTTAAAACCGAACGTCATATGGGACGACATCACGCTTCAGGACGAGGTGGAAAATGCCAGAGCAAGGCTGTATTCGGCACAGGCAAAAGCACTTGAAAAGGAGGAAAAAACCGATTGAACAAATCATTTGAAAGTCAGACGGATGAAAACGAGCTGTCAAAAGAGGATTTGGCGCTCATAAACACATTTACTCAAAAGGAAATGACGAAGGACGATATATTCTCTTTCTGCGTAATACTCTGCGACAACGAAATCGACCGTGATTACGAGCGATTCACGGAGGACTCTCTTCATAAGCTTGCCGACTTTTTTATAGGCAAAACCGCAATACGCGATCACAGCATGAAAAGCTCCGACCAGAGCGCGCGAACCTATAAGACCGAAGTCATTAAGGACAGTACGCGCAAAAATTCTCTCGGTGAGGACTATGTATATTTAAAGGCATGGTGCTATATGCCGAGGATAAAGAAAAACGAGGAGCTCATTGAGGAAATCAAGGCAGGCATTATAAAAGAAGTGAGCGTGGGCTGCGCAGTTAAAAGCTGCATCTGCTCCGTTTGCGGAAAAGAGCTCGGCAAGAGTGAATGCTCACACGTCAGAGGCGGCGTTTACGACGGCAGGCTCTGTTACGGTGAGCTGCAAAATCCCACGGACGCATACGAGTGGTCGTTTGTCGCCGTACCTGCACAGAAAAACGCCGGTATAACAAAAAAATTCGGTTTCACCGCAGACGGCGACGCAAACCGACAGCTGACGTTCTTGAAAAGTGAAAACGAACGTCTGAAAGGTCTTGCAAAAGCCGGACAGCTGTACCGCACCGAAAAGCAGACGGAGCTTGTAAAAGCGTTTGTCGCCGCGTTTCCGTCACTCGGTGACAAGCTGTGTAAAAAAATGGCGGAGTGTCTTGAAACTGATGAGCTTTGCGCCGCAGCGAAAGCCGTGAGTAAAAATAATTTTACCTTGAGCTCTCCGCAGCTCACACCGGCTAAAAAAGCCGAAGCAAATTCAAATTCGCAGTTCAGACTGTAAAAAGAAAGGATAAAACAAATGGCAATTTATGAAAACATCAAGCTCGACAAGGGACTTTACGGAACATCAAAGGGCTTCCTCGCGGAGCTTGAGAGCATTGACCCCTCAGAAAACTACAAGGGCACCTCTCTTGAGGGACTTGACGCATTTGAGCGTCAGCTTAAACGCTTTGACATAAAGGTAAGCGGCAATACGTCAAGCCCCGTCGATAAATTCTTTGCAACCACCGACAGTGCCGCACTCTTCCCCGAATATATTTCAAGAGCCGTGAGAACGGGACTTGAAAGCGCTGACGTTCTCTCGGAAATCATTGCGGCAAAGACCGTTATCGACGGCCTTGACTACCGCCCGATAACCTCGGTTCTCACAGACGACGACAAGGCTCTGAAGGAGACAGCCGAGGGTACCGCCATACCCGAAACCTCGGTTAAAACTCAGGAGAACCTCGTAAAGCTCAAAAAGCGCGGCAGAATGTTATGCGCGTCATACGAGGCTATACGCTTCCAGAAGCTTGACCTGTTCACCGTCACATTAAAGCAGATAGGCGCATATATTTCCCGTGCGCTCTTTAAGGACGCGGTAAGCGTTTTATCGCTCGGCGACGGAAACAAGAACCCTGCGGCCACCCTCAAGGTTTCAACTGCGGGCAAGCTCACATATTCCGACCTTGTTTCGTTCTGGAACGGCTTTGACCCGTATGAGCTCAACACCGTTATAGCCTCACCCGACATCGCAGCAGCCATACTCAATATGTCGGAAATGCGCGACGCTGCGGCGGGCCTTAATTTCCACGCTACCGGTAAAGCCGTAACGCCGCTCGGCGCTAATATGCTGAAAAGCAGCGCAGCGCAGGCAGGCACGCTTATAGGTCTTGATAAAAACTGCGCCCTCGAAATGGTTGAAGCAGGCGGTATTCTCACCGAATACGACAAGCTTATCGACCGCCAAATAGAACGCGCCGCAATTACTCAGACCGCAGGCTTTGCTAAAATATTTACAGACGCTTCAAAAATTCTCACCACAAAGGCCTGATAAATTCGACAGAAAGGAAGCCCGAGCAGCCATTCTCGGGCAAGGAGCAAAATGATAAACGAAAATATGGTGCTTTACAAGGCAAAAAGCCTTTTCGGCTTAGATAACGCCGCACTCGCCTCTCTTAATTGCGTATGTCATCTGTTTTGCCTTGAACTGTTCTCACGGTTAAAGGACAAAAAGGCTGCAAATGACGAGAGGATAATTTACCTTGCTGCGGTAAACTGCCTGTATTACAGTATACTCGAAAACACCGACAGCGGCTGCTCTGTGGAATCTGTGAAGGCCGGCGACGTCACCGTAAAGGAGGACGCATCAATGCCGCTTAAAAAAGCCGCCGAATTAAAGGGCGAGGCAGAAAAGCTTGCGTCACCGCTCCTTATTGACGACGGATTTGTGTTTACGGGGGTGTGATATGAAGTTTTCGGATGTATCCGCAAGGATAGGCAAGGACGTATTCATAACAAACAGCACCGGCTGGCAGTCACCCGTATTTCGTGCCGCAATACAGCCGCTCCGCTACAAAAACAAGATGTATCTCGGCGGAGTTTACACCGAAATCGGGAAGGCAAAATATGATTACTTTTTATATATAGGCCCGCCTGACCACGATATAAGCCGTCTGTCGGCAGACTCGAGAATAATCGACTCAAGCGGCAGAGGCTTTACGGTGGATCACTGTGAAACGGTGTACTACAAAAATACGCCGTTTTATATATGGGCAATAGTAAGGGAGACGAACGGAATATAAATGTTTTTTGCGGTTGTTGCGCCGAGCGATATTCTCGGATTTCTGTCCTCACAGACTGAAATTACACGAAACTGTGAATTAACGCTCGCATACGAAAACGAAATCAAACCCACACCCATGAAAAAAGCAATAGTTGCCTTGGGTGTGGAAAAGATGACCGTCGGCGACTATCTCACCGAAACCGCCGCAGACGGGTCAGTTACGGTAACCTCAAACAGACAGGCGGATTTGGTCTTAAAAATATCAATATTCACTCCGTACAGCTACGGCTCATACGAGACGCACAAAATACTTGACAGAATAGTCACGGCTATGCTGTATTCGCAAAAGCTGTACACGGTCACAAGCTGTGAGAGCGGCGGTGTGCATTATGTGCGCGATACGGGGGCTCTCGTGCTCGACACATATTTTACGCTCAGCAAGGTTTTTTCCGAATAGGCACACACAAAAAAGGGACTGTAACAAAGAGGTACCTTCCACAAGGAAGGTGCCTCAGTTATATTTACCTATGGTAAGTGATATTGCGATGTAGTGATGTTACTGCGTGGTGATGTTGCACTGCGTGCAGTATCGGTTTGGTAAATATTATATCACCCCGTGCCTAAGGCACAACATCACTTGTGAAACAAATATCACTTTTCACTTGAATAATTATCACATAAATTATATAATTATTTTGGATTTGGCTTTACAAATCCTGTGCTCGCTACGACTATGGACATATCGAATCATTATTTTTAGTATGTTATAATCATTTAGACAAATCTGGATTTGAGGGAGTCTTTATATGTGTGATATTTGCAAAACAATCGAAAAATCATTGAATGGAGAAAATCCATTCTTTGTTAAAGAACTTGAAACTGGGATTGTTGTTCTTGGTTGGAACCAGCATTTTTATGGTTATACAATATTTATGTGTAAGAGACATGCTACAGAACTTTATCAGCTCGATGACGAGTTTTGTTCAAAATATATGCAGGAAATGGTTAAGGTAGCAAAGGCTGTTTCAAGAGCTTTTGATTGTGAAAAAATGAATTACGAATGTCTTGGTAATGGAGATACTCATATTCATTGGCATTTGTTTCCACGAGTTAGTGGTGATTTAGGTGAGTACGGAAATAATGGCAAAGGACCCGTATGGTGGTTACCAAAAGAAATTATGTGGAATAAGAGTAATATCCCCAATGAATATAAACTTGAAGAAATGAAAGGAAAATTGCTACAGGAACTTAATATATAAGTTAACAACTTCCAATTTGTGTGTTTAATTTAAAATGGATAACAGTTGAATTTCAACTGTTATCCATTTTTACTTCCTTGTGTAGGGTGTCCTAAAGTTACAGTCCCTTTTAAATCACGGAGCCTTACTTTATGAGTCCGCTCTCTTTAAGAAGCAGTTCAATATCGGTGCCCTTAACCTTTTTCATAACTATTTTAAGAAGTTCTTTTTCTTTGAAGGAAAGCTTAATATCGGTTATGGGCTTTTTATCTATCGCATAGTAGCAGGCGCGCAGAAGCTCTCTCACGTCGTATTTACTGCCCCAAACCTCGGGAACGCCCCTGTCAACATTAAGAAGCGTGTAGACGGATTCCATACCTGTACGCATTGAGTATTCCGTAGTGAATATGGTATCGCGCGGAGTCTCTGCGAACTGGCCGATAAAAGCGAAATTCACGGCACCGTCCGGCACGACCTTCGGTCTGTCCTCATTCTTCCTCGGCTGGAAGAATGCGTTGATGTAAGGCATAAAGCACGTTGTTGTGTTGCAGGCATTCTTTGCCAAATCTTCTATCTCGTCTGTGGGAACTCCGATATGATAGAGCCACTCGCGGCAGACCTCTTCGCCGGTGCAGTCACGCATTGCCTTTTTAACAAAGTTGCCCTCTTTGTTTGTGCTCAGCGAATAGAGCCAAATGAGTACGGCGTTTTTATCCTGCGATTTAAACTGCGGCTGACGGTTAATGGTCCAAGAGAGATACCAGTTTTCCGTGCTGTCCTTTACGGTGACTATGCCGCCTGTTGTAACCTTGCCCTCGCGTGGGTCACGCTTGCAGATATTCATAATATGACGGATAACTTCTTCGTTTGACGTCTCTACCGTGGCGCTCATCCAGTTTGTCGCTTCAACATTGCTGCAGAAAGCATCGGGATTGCCGAATTCGCCGTGTGCCGCCTGTTTTGCTATATTCTTCCACATATCCCACGACTCGCCTGCGCCGTTTTTAACACCCGACAGGTCGGGAGCGTGAGTCTGGTCGCCGTAGCAGGATGTGTCGGTGCAGCATCCGTTTGTAATAAACACAAGGTCATCCTCAACAAGGTCTATGGTCTGCTCCTTGCCGTCCTTAACATAAACTATCTGCTTTGCGATTTTCTTGTCGCCGACGGTTTCGATTATTACATTTTTAACATCCATACCGTATTCGATTCTGACATTGTGTGCCTCAAGATATTTTACGAGCGGCAAAATCATACTATCGTACTGATTATATTTTGTAAAACGAAGTGCACTGAAATCGGGAAGTCCGTCAATATGATGAACGTAGCGGCAAAGATAACGCTTCATCTCAAGTGCGCTTGACCAACGCTGAAAAGCGAACATAGTCTGCCAGTAGAGCCAGAAGTTTGTGCTCCAGAACGAGTCGGGAAGTATATCGGAAATCTTTTTGTCCTCAAGGTCTTTTTCCTGTGTGAGGAAAAGCTGTGAAAGAGCCATTGCCGACTCCTTGTCAAGCTCGAATTTTTTGTCGGTGTGTGCGTCCTCGCCGCATCTTACCGTGGCACGGCAGAGCGAATAGTTGGGGTCGTGCTTGTTAAGCCAATAGTATTCGTCAAGCACCGATACACCGGGAGTTTCTATTGACGGAACGTCGCGGAAGGTATCCCACATAACCTCAAAGTGGTTATCCATCTCACGTCCGCCGCGCATAAAGAAGCCCTTCGTCACGTCCTTGCGGCCGTCGCAACTTCCGCCGGCAAGCTCCAGCTTTTCAAGCAGATGTATGTGTTCGCCCTTCATCTGACCGTCACGGACAAGGTAAAATGCCGCAGTCAGACCGGCAAGTCCCGTACCGATGATGTATGCCGATTTTTTATCGACGTCCTTCGGCTTTTCGGGATGTGCAAACGATTCGTAAGTTCCTGCAGAATAATACATAAAAGGTTCCTCCGTTTTTTCTCCGAGCCTCGGCAAGCTTTTTTTGCGTCGCTCGGTCTTTTTTTATTTTGTAACCATATTGTAGAATGATACAAATTTTATTTCAATCGACAAAAAAACCGCCGTGTCGGAAATTCCGACACAGCGGTTAAAGTGTATTATTTTTTGACAAAACAGCCTATGTGTATAAAAAGCGAAAACTATTTGTCTGTGCGAAATCTGTCAAGCGCACGTTTTATGTCGCCCTTAATCAAAACCGAAAGTTTTTCTATAAAAGCCTCCGGCTGCTCCTTCATTCCCTTTTTTATCCAATCTATCATAAAACCGACAAAGGCGTATTTATAAAAGTCGATTATAAACTTCTTGTCTTCCTCTCTTATTGGAACGTCAACCGCCTCCTCCTCGACTACACCGAGCAAGAGGTCGTATGTCAGAGCATATAAAAACCGCTCTACCTGCTCGCGACTGAGGGAATTGTATGCATTCATAATGAGCCTGCGGTTTCGGAGCACGCCGTAAAGTATCTGCGTAAATCCCTGCTGCCACGTATCATACGTTTCCTTGCCCTCAAGAAATTCGGAAGCCATTTCCAAAAATATCCAATCCACAAGGTCATAAATATCTTTAAAATGATAGTAAAAGGTCTGACGGTTTACGCCGCAATCCTCGATTATATCCTTTACTGTTACCTTATCGAGCGGCTTTTGCGAAAGAAGCTTTATCAAAGACGCTGCAAGCGCCCTTTTTGTGACCTGCGACATTCAATCACTCCTCCGAGATGCTAATCGACATAGATGTCGACAACATTTTCATCAGCGCGTATGGTGGAAATTATCATATTGAGAGACTCATCGCTCTTCGGGAAAATCAAAGCCTTTATGGTTGAAGTGTTTTTCTTCTTACGTAATTTTGAATCGCTGTCGTAGAGTATTTCCATGGAATGTATAACAGCACCCGAACGTCTGATTATTTTTGAGAGCTGCGGCACTTCGTCGGCAAGGTCCTTAACCTCTATATAAAGTGCTTTTCCTGCGTGGCCTTTCGCGACTACTTTTTTGAGAGAATTCAGGGTGAGATATATTACAAAGGTTGCGACAAGTGCGCCTACAAAGAAGCCTGAGCCTACAGCAAGACCGACGCACGATACCGCCCAAAGACTTGCGGCTGTCGTAAGGCCTTTAACGGAAAAGCCCTCGCGGAGAATTGTTCCGGCACCGAGGAAGCCTATGCCGCTGACTACCTGTGCAGGCATTCTTGAAATATCGAGATGGTCAGGGTATCTCTCTGACATATACACAGCCGTCAGCATAACAACAGCCGAGCCGACTGCCACAAGAATATGAGTTCTGAAGCCGGCGGGGCGGTGAGAATGCTCGCGCTCGTAGCCTATTATACCGCCGAGTAATGCGGCAAGGCACAAACGTACTATTGATATAATTGTGTACTTTACAGGACTTATCGCCCACAGCCACTCGGCTGCGTCCCTTATCCATGCCAATATTATCAACTCATTTCCGTATAAATTACGGTTTTTTAAACCGCGGTATAAAAATCACAAGTGCCGTCCAAATAAGGACGAACATTATTATCTGAAGCGCCCCCGCCTGACTGAGCCCCGAGGTGAACGCCATAGCGGCGACGGCAAGTATTCCGATGCCCACGCCGATATATTGAAGGACGGAGGAAAGCCTGAATTTGTCGGTTATCAGGAATGCGGCGGCAAACGACTTCAACAGCGTATAGACGCTGCCGTCGTGTATCACCTTGCAATCTCCCGACGGCTTAACAGTCTCATACAGTTCCTTAAACATCTTGCCGGCAACAGGGCTTATGACTTTGACAAAGCCGTGAGGCAGGTCAAAATACTGTTCTACAAGCTCCTCGGTGATATTCGGATCAGTCGTTCTGACAAGCACGCTCACACCGTATTTTTCAAGCCTATTCAAGTACCTTGCTATATCACCGTTCGGCTTGTATTCAACCGAAAAGCCTGCCGCTGTTTTGCCCTCTACTGCAAGATAAATAACCTGCCTGCCGGATTTCAAAAATTTCTTTTCCTCATCCTCACTTGGCGGTGTCACATTGTGCTTTGAGAGCAGATCACGGTTACCCACAAGCACGCGCTGATTGTTTATCCAGCAGGAGCAACCGAGCTTTTCCTCATAGACAAGCGATTCCACAGGCGGCAAAATGTCGCGCTTTGAAAGTATGACGCTGTCAAAAACGTCCGACAATGCGCCGCCGCTTTTAATAACGACAGCCGCCGTATAGAGAAATGCGTCGTCTATACGCATTGAATTGTAGAGCTTAAAGCCGTGCAAGCTGCATCCGCCGTAGAGGAAAAGGTCGGACGCATCTATAACCACCGCATTTGCGGTTGAGGCGTCCTCGGCGGCATAATAGCCGGAAACTAACGAACCCGAGCGTCTGAGCTGCTTATTAGTCGTTTTAAGTATGTCAAACGCCGACAGGCACGACGATGCCGGAAGCCCTATAAGAGTAACTGCGGTAAATGCCGACACGGCGTAAACCAAACTTTTAGAAATAACTCCGGCTACAACGGCTGTAATCACCGCCGCCGTAAGCACGGCAGGCAAAGAGAGCGCATAAACGCCGTCCGACGGGTCGCGGCGAAGCGTCATCTCGACAAATTTTGACGGAAATCCGATTTTTGCGCTGTATCTTATATCGGGGTCACCGAGCAAAAGCCCTCTGCCTATTTCAAAGGCCTCGCCCTCGTCCTCGATTTTGCTTACGCTGTAAAGCTCATCTGGGTGCTTCACTATGTACTCAAAATCAGCAATGTCGGTTTTGGCTCGCACTTTATCCGCGACAGCTGTAAATATAAGCGGAACAAACACCGCCGGCGCATAAATGTGGATATTGCCCGGCAGCTCCCCGTGCCCCGAAAAAGCCGCTATGCACTGCAAAATGCCTGCAAGCAACGCTACGGTAACACACATAGAACGCGTAATTTTTTTCCGTCCGAGAAGCGAAAAGCTCTTTTTGATTTCTCCGACATCAATAAGTGCCGCAATCAAAAGCAGCATAAGATTGACGCCCAAGAAGGCATATTCGCTGTTTCCGAAAGCCGACAAATCGGCAAACATGGTTTTGAGCGAAGAAAACAGCGTGAGAACCACAAGAAAAATCACAAAAACAATTATCTTTTCGTTTATTGCCCATCATTATATCATAGACGGCCTTTGCATCCTTGTTACTGTAATATTCGCGCGCTATCCTTATCGGCTCGTCGCCGTTATCTGATTTTTCGCGCTTGCTGCGTCGCTGCTTTTTCTTCGGCTCAAGTTTTACGCCGTCGTCACCGCATTCGGCGGATTCGTCTATGACATCTCCGTTTTCGTCCTCCTCGGGGAGGTCGTCGAGAATTCGAATATTTTTTCTTATCTTTTCCGCAGTTTTGTTTTCTTCGGCCGACTCATTGTCCTCAGGCTCGCTGCGGTGAACTTCCTCTTTTTCGGTCTGTCTGAACGCAGGCTGCAATTTAAAGCTCTTTGCTTTTTTGCTTCGCCTGCCCAAAAGCTCTATTTCAGCCTCATATTCGTCAACTGTTTCAGGCTTAACCTCTTCCTCAAAGCCGTCAAGCTTTATCTGATTTTGCAGCTGCTGTGTATCGCCGTCCGCAGCATTCTTTTTGGCGAGGGACTTAAGCTCGCCGGTGCGGTATTTTTCGGCGTTGCTTTTTTGTTCCCTCAGCTCATCCTCTGCCGAGATTATTGTGGGAACGGGCATCAAGCCCTCCTCACTCGTCTTTTCGCCGTCGGGCTTTTTTACTATAACCCCGAACTTTTCTATGGTTTTGGGCGGGAGCGACGACATAAGTTTTTCGTGCTCGCGTGTTTTTTCCATATCAAGTTTCGGTTGATTAAGAAACCTCTCGCGGTATTTATCCGTCTCCATTCCCTTTTTGGCAGCGGGTTTTTTGTCGGTAAATTCCGAAGATGTTGTTCTGGTTATTTTTTTGCCTATATGATGCTCGATTTTATCGCTGCGTATGGCTCTTGCATCAACCTCATTGAAAACGCGCGTCTTTTCGAGCGAAATCTGCCCCGGTACCGATTCGTTTTCCGACTGCACGGGCGAATTTTCATTATCGCTTGTAAGGCTTGGGGTTGTCCCTCCGAAAAGCGGAGTCTCGGGGAGAATCTCGGAAGAAGCATTATTTACTCCGGCCGCTTTTTTCGAGTCATCGTCTTTTCCGAAAGCTTTCTTATCTTCTTCAATTTTCACGGCATTGATTTTTCTGCCCTCGGTTTTTTCGCTGCGGCTGCCGCCGGATAAAATCTCGTCAAAAATGGCGGGGTCTATGGAAAAACTGTCGTCCGACTTTTTGTCGGGCTCTTTTTTTGATGTGTGTGAAACCGGTGTCTTGCCGTTTTTTTCTTCGGCTGACTCATATTTTTTCTCTGCGTGTTCCGTCTGCTCTTTCGGCTCATGAGCCTTCTCTGTTTGAACCTTTTCGGACTCGGACAGCCCCTCATCAGCTAAAAGGGCATCAATCTCCGCAAGCGACCAGAGCTTGCCCGGCACTTTTTCTGTATCTTTTTCGGTTTCGCTGAGAATATCGTCAAGAGAAAATCCTGACGACATATTACGGTCTGCCATTTTTCACACCCCAATTTTTATCTGTGCGACGCCGCCTCATACATAAGGATGCCTGCCGCCACAGAAGCATTCAATGAGTTTATTTTTCCCTTCATCGGAAGTCATGTTGCATTCTCCTTTTTTAATCCGAATCACTTAATGAGTTGACTGTATAAAGCATCGGTGTCCCGATACAGCATATCGAGATCGCCGTTGTTTTCGATGATAAAATCGCATTTTTCGCGGACAAGACGGCTCATACCGCGACCCTCGGAACCGATAACCAAAGCGACTCCGCCTGAATAATCCACAGACCTGTAATCGCTGCCGTCCATATCGGCACCGTATATCCAAATATTTTTTTCCTTAAGCTCATCAATGGTTGAAGCAAGATTTGCAACCCTCGCAACCGGCACATATTCGAGTGCGCCTGCCGAGGTTTTACCCACAGTAAAATTCAGAGAAGCACTGCGGCGCTTCGGTATAATCACGCCGTGTGCGCCTGCCGCATCGGCGGTTCTTATTACTGCACCGAGATTATGCGTGTCCTCTACGCCGTCACAAATTATTATAAACGGCTTCTCATTTTTCTCGGCCGCTTTATTTAAAATATCTTCAACGGTAGAGTATTCATGCGCCGCCGCCGAAAGAGCCACACCCTGATGCACTCCTCCGCCGCACATAAAATCGAGCTTTTTTGAGTCAACCTCTTTGATGACTGCGCCTTTTTCGCGCGCCATTGAGATTAACCTTTTAACCGCAGGATTTTGCTCGCCGCGTTGAACAAACAGGCGGTCAATCTCACGGCCTGATTTGATTGCCTCAAATACCGCGTTTCTGCCTATAATTAAATCGTTCTGGTCATTTCTTGCTTCGTCCATCAAAATACTCTCCGGTAAACGTCAATAAATTATATATATTATATTGTAACATAACTCAGCCTGTTTTTACAATAGAATTATCAAGTTTAAGCGCACCAAACCAAAAAAAGCCCTCGATTTTAAAAACCGCAAAAAAATCAGCGCGGTTTTCCATCAAAAACGGGCTTTACTGTTTCGGAGTCGATAATTTGAATGCAGAAAAAATGCTTTGCTTTTCAGGCGCATTCAAATCCAAAAGGGATTGCGAAAAACATAAGTTTTTCACAACCCCTTTGCGAATAATTATATTGCTATATATTATTCTTTAGCTTCGGCCGTATTGTCGGTCTCGGCTTCTTTTTTCTCTGCCTTTGGAGCAGACTTTTTAGCTGCGGGCTTTTTAGCTGCGGGCTTCTTTGCAGCCTTTTTAGCTGCGGCAGCCTTAGCTTCAAGCTCAGCCTTAGTCTCAACAAGCTCTATAATGCACATCTCGGCTGCGTCGCCGCGGCGTGCACCGGTCTTGGTGATTCTTGTATATCCGCCGTTAACATCTGCGTATCTGGGCGCAATAACGTCGAAGAGATTTTTAACAACGTCCTCTTTGGTAACGTAAGCTAAAACCTGTCTTCTTGCGTGTAAGGAGTTATCCTTAGCAATGGTGATCATTTTCTCTGCCATTGCTCTAACTTCCTTAGCCCTTGTAACGGTCGTTTCGACTTTTCCGTTTTCAAACAGGTAAGTTACCATTCCGCGAAGCATAGCCTTGCGGTGATCGGTAGTCCTGCCGAGTTTTCTTGTTCCGGGCATCTATAACACTCCTTCTGATTATTCGTCATCCTTGCGGAGAGTGAAGTTGAGCGACTCAAGCTTGGCGATAACCTCTTCAAGAGACTTTCTGCCAAGGTTTCTCACCTTCATCATATCGTCTTCTGACTTGCTTATTAAATCTTCAACCGTGTTGATTCCTGCTCTCTTCAGGCAGTTGAAAGAACGTACCGAAAGGTCAAGCTCCTCAATGGTCATCTCCAGAGCTTTTTCCTTGCCGTTGTCGTCTTTAACGACCATAACCTCAGTATTGCCTGCTTCATCTGACAGCTCAATAAAGAGATTGAGATGCTCATTGAGAATCTTAGCTGCGAGAGAAACTGCTTCCTTTGCAGAAATAGTACCGTTGGTCCAAATTTCAATGGAAAGCTTATCATAGTCGGTGATCTGCCCTACGCGGGTGTTTTCAACCGTATAATTAACCTTCAACACGGGTGTGTAGATAGAGTCGATAGCAATAACGCCGATAACAGGCTTCATCATCTGCTTGTTTCTCTCTGCGGAAACATAACCTCTGCCTCTGTCGCAAGTCATCTCCATGCTGAGATTTGCGCCCTCTGACAGTGTAGCGATAAGATGATCGGGGTTGAGTATTTCAACGTCCGAATCGGTTTTTATGTCGCCTGCCGTAACAGTGCATTTGCCACTCGCTTCTATATAGATAGTCTTAGGACCGTCGCCGTGTATCTTGAGGATAACGCCCTTAAGATTAAGAACAATCTCCGTGACATCCTCTTTAACACCGGGAATGGTCGAAAATTCGTGAAGTACGCCGTCAATTTTTGCTGATGTGATGGCGTATCCCGGAAGAGAAGACAGTAAAACTCTGCGGAGACTGTTTCCGATTGTTGTACCGTATCCTCTTTCGAGCGGCTCCATTACGAACTTGCCGTAGGTGCCGTCTTCCGACAAATCGAGTGCTTCAATGCTGGGCTTATCAATTCCTATCATTCAAAACCCTCCTAATTGTGGGTTCGGGCTAAGCCCGACTGTGGTTTGTATTCGTATGAAAAGTAATGCAGCGAGCCTATTATTTTGAGTAGAACTCAACGATAAGATGCTCTTCAACGGGATAGTCGATATCCTCGCGCTCGGGGAGAGCCACTACCTTTGCCGTAAGCTCGGCAGCGTTGACGTCAAGCCACTTCGGAGAAACGCCGAAAACGCCCTCTTCCTTAACGGCTTTAAATCTTGCATTATCTTTGCTTGTCTCTGCAACTGCGATTACGTCGCCTGCTTTAACAAGGTATGACGGGATGTTTACTCTCTTGCCGTTTACAGTGAAATGGCCGTGAGAAACTGCCTGTCTTGCCTCGCGGCGGGTCTTGCAGAAACCTGTTCTGAAAGCTACGTTGTCAAGGCGGGAAGTACAACGCCGGTCTGACCCTGAGCCTTAGCAGCCTTTTCGTAATATGAGTGGAACTGCTTTTCGAGAATACCATAGATGAACTTAACCTTCTGCTTCTCGTTAAGCTGCATAGCGTACTCACTCTTTTTACGGCGGCCTTTAGTATAGGAATTTCTGGTAGTTTCCTTATTGGTATAACCCATAACAGCCGGTGAAATACCGAGCGCCTTGCAGCGCTTTGCTACGGGTTCCGTATTCTTTGCCATAAAAATTACACCTCCGAATTAAACTCTTCTTCTCTTGGGCGGACGGCATCCGTTGTGAGGAATAGGAGTAACGTCTTTAATCATAGTTACTTCGAGTCCTGCTGTCTGAAGCGCACGGATAGCTGCCTCACGTCCCGAACCGGGACCCTTGACGTAAACTTCAACGGTCTTCATTCCGTGGTCAACCGCAACCTTAGCAGCGGTCTCGGCAGCAGTCTGAGCTGCGAACGGAGTTGATTTCTTAGAGCCTCTGAAGCCCATTTCGCCTGAGCTTGCCCAAGAAACCGCATTACCTTGTACGTCGGTGATGGTCACGATAGTGTTATTGAAGGTGGATTGAATATGAGCTGCACCTTTGTCGATATTTTTGCGTTCACGACGCTTGCGAGAAGCAGCGCCTTTTGCTGTTGCTTTGGTAGCCATTTACTAATCCCTCCCTTATTTCTTCTTATTTGCAATGGTCTTCTTCGGACCCTTGCGTGTACGGGCGTTGTTCTTAGAGGTCTGACCTCTTACGGGCAAGCCCTTGCGGTGACGAATACCGCGGTATGAACCTATTTCGATAAGTCTCTTGATGTCAAATGCTGTATCGCGGCGAAGGTCGCCCTCTACCTTTACGTGATGGTCGATATACTCACGAAGCTTAGCGACATCTTCTTCGGTCAAATCCTTTACACGAGTGTCGGGATTTACACCTGTTGCTGCGATAATATCGCTTGCAGTTTTTCTGCCGATACCGTAGATGTATGTGAGGCCGATTTCGACTCTCTTATCTCTCGGTAAATCAACACCTGAAATACGTGCCATTTACAGTTGCACCTCCATTTTTGATGCGGCGGCAACTCTGACCGCCATTGAAAAAGCTTTTACAAAAAGAGCAAGCATCGTTGTTTAGATCTTTAACAACGATACGGGCAATCAGCCCTGGCGCTGCTTATGCTTCGGGTTTTCACAGATTACCATGACTTTACCCTTGCGCTTGATTATCTTGCACTTTTCGCACATTTTCTTGACAGAAGGTCTGACTTTCATTGGAATACCTCCTTAAAAAAGAACTTCTATTGTCTTGCTTACAAAGCGAAAATTTCGCTTATTTCGAACGCCATGTTATACGCCCGCGAGTGAGGTCATATGGCGACATTTCGACCGTCACCTTATCGCCCGGAAGAATGCGGATATAATTCATACGCAGCTTGCCGGAAATATGGGCTAAGATTTTGTGTCCGTTTTCAAGCTCAACCTGAAATGTTGCATTCGGGAGAGCCTCGACGACTGTACCTTCAATTTCTATCATATCCTGTTTTGACATAGCAGAAGCCTCACTAACTTTAATAATGCTTTTAGTCCTGAACCGAGAATTCGGGAAACCTCAGTTACGCTTGTGTTAAGATGAGCGGACCGTTTGCGGTTATCGCCACGGTGTGCTCGAAATGAGCTGATAGCTTTCCGTCTTTTGTTTTGACGGTCCAACCGTCGGGCATCTGTTTGATTGCCGCCGTGCCCTCATTTATCATAGGCTCAATGGCAATTACCATGCCCGGCAACAGGCGCACACCCCTGCCGGGAGTGCCGAAATTCGGTACGCTGGGATCCTCATGGAGTTTTGTACCTACGCCGTGACCGGTATACTCTCTCACGACGCCGTAGCCTCTGTCCTCGCAATAGCTTTGCACCGCGTGGCCTACA
>OKTI01000788.1_pt1 | contig 15641 bp, 12 predicted proteins | sample 1606071 | NCBI WGS metagenome assembly OKTI01 (sample SAMEA3879500, study PRJEB24766) | human gut metagenome | biome: human-associated habitat; feature: feces | place: USA | collected 1985/1987
ATGAAGAACGACCACTCCTGCCGCCATTTCTGACTTCTGCTCACAGCTCAATCTCTCCTTTGTGCTTTTGGGGAGGGCAGCATTCCTTCTGCTTTTCAGCCTTTGCAGACTTGAGCCTGTCCATGATGGAGGACTTTTCGCCCCTTTCGGGGGCTTTGACCTCTGCGGTCTTGCCCTCCTTCGGACCGTTGTTGATGATTCCGTCAATCATGCCGTAGTCATCCTCCATCGACATCTCCGCTGCCTTGAGGTAGTTTTCCTTCTCAAGAGCCGCCATCCAGCTTTCCTTGCTGATACCGAGCATTCCGCCCTTTGCCGCATGATCGGCAATCTCCTTGGCATCCACGCACAAGCCCTCGGTGTTATCGGAATAGAGACGGTAAACCTCGCAGCCCTTCTCCAAAGCCTTCTCAGCCGCCTCCTGACCAGCGGGAAGAACGCCAGCCCATGCGTAGCCGTAGTCCTTCATATCCTGAACGGAGAGCGCGGGATCGGGCATTTCCGGCACTTCCTTGACCTCAAGGTCGAGAAGGCGGAGCGTGTCATCGTCAAAGCCGTTGTAGACATCATCAAGGACGAGCTTGCCGCGCTCATCGACAATGATACAGGCAGCTTCATCGCCGTAGGTGTCATGCTCCATCAGATAAAAGCTGTGACCGCCGACTTCGTGCTGGTCAATGGTGTGCCACGTCCCGATGTGACCGGCAACCGTCAGACCGGAGGTGTCGGCATTCATCTCAAAGTCCTTCTGCTCGGTAGCTTCCTGCTTCTGCTGCTCCTTCGAGATCATGGGGATCGCAACAATCTTATCGCCCAACTTAACAAACTGCTCCGGCACTTTGAAGTGGTCAGAGAACTTCTGCATCTGCTCTACGGTCAGAGAGCCGAAGCTGTCATCCGTCAAGCCAACTACCATGAATGTTCCGGCAACAACGTCGTAGATGTCACCGTCCTCATCACGCAGAGCGCGGTTCAGGGGCAGACCTTCCAGCTTGCCTTCCTCGTTGCAGACTAAGGCAACAGGGTCTTCGTAGGGATAAATTGCCTCGATGTAACCGCCGACCTCATGCTGCAAGGACTCCAGACCGGAGTCAATCTCCTTCACATAAGGCTCCTTTCCCGGCTCAACAATGAGAACGGCGATGGTGCTGTCACGCTCGGTGGCTTCCCCTGAGCCGGTGATCCGGTATTCATCGGGAATATCATCAAGCTCACCGTTAAACTGCCTGTCCCAGCGTTCGCTTGCGACACGGACATAGCCCTCATCGGTGAAGCGTCCCTGCTCATCCATCGCAATGTCGCGCCCATAGCGTTCATAGTCGATGTAATTTGCCAGAGGACCGAGATCCTTTTCGGAGTAAATACCGGCTTCGTGGGCGTAATAGTAGCCGAGATCGGATTCGTCGTTGATACCGGGCATGATGTCGTAGCAGTCCAGATTGAACGTCAGGTTGATGAGATCGTCGATGTCGCTGACCTCATCGCAGCCAGCCTCCATAATGGCAACGAGCTTTTCCTGATCGCTCAGGGAAAGCTCGTCAATCAAGGCGGCGAGATAGTTGAGCTTATCAAGGCTCTCGTACTCGCCAAGCATCTTCTGAACGCCATAGATTGGGCATTCGTAGTCAGTGATAAACCACTCTTCGTAGGGCTGACCGAAATCATCCTGCTTGCCGATCCCGATGCGCTCAAAGACCTTCTGCATCTCTTCCTCTGTGGTGGGCAGCTTCACCCACTCACCGACCAGCATACCCTCGTTGTACTTGCCAAGGTTCGTGACGAAGGCTTCAAAATCACCGTCTAATACGGGCATAGGCATCCTCCTTTCAGTCATCTACCATGCCGTCCGGCATGATATACAGTTCCTCAAACTCAGCATCGGTCATGGCTTCGAGCTTCCGGACGGTCTTATACATCAGCTCTGCGATCTCGCCGTCCATGTCGTTCAGGGTGACGCTCTTCATATCGTCGATCAGCCGCTTCCGGCTGGACGTGTTGAAGCAGCACATCAGGTTGATTTCTTCCACGGTAAAGTTTTTCATATCAGAGTTCCATATCCTTTCCTTTCGATTTCTGCGGTTTCGGTGTGTGGGGCGGCTGTGCTTTCTGCGCGGATTTCAGCTTGTCGCGGATGGATTCACGGGCAGCGGGCTTCTTCGGGATGGTGTCGTAGATGGCAGTCCCGGCATCCTCCACATAGGAGCGGACATACTGGATGCTCTCAGAAAAGCGAATGGGGCGGTTCTTGTCCTCGATGTTGGTCAGCCGGACTTCATCAGCGGCAAAATCAACCGCGTCGATTCTGCACTTGATCCCATCCACATTCAGCGTCGCACCGACAGGAATGTAATCTGCGGCTTTGAGTTCCTTGAAGGTCTCGCCGTCCTTGCTGAGAAATACATCTGCGCCGGACTTCCAGAGCTTGTGAGAACCGGCTACCCATGCGCTTTCACGGAAACCAGTAACCGGCATGGAAGGCTTGCCGCGCACCTTCTTTTCAAGGAGTTTTGTGCCGAGCAGGGGCGCGGCTTTTTCCGCGTCCTTGCCGTACAGCTCAAAATAGCCGTTCTGAGCAAAGCAGACCAGCGCATCCGGATGAGCCTTTTTGACTGCCTCATATTTGCGGAGTTCTGCGACGGGGAGCGGCGAAAGCACCTCCGTCCTATCTGCCTCCGGCAGTCTGTCACGGCGGCTTTTCTGCTTAGACAGCACTTCCACCAGAGCATCCGCGTCCTTCGGGAGCGTCTGGTGGGTCTTGACGCCGCCATGCTCACCGATCAGAGCCATTGCAGCATCGAAGCTGCTGCGGCAGGGGGCTTCCAGCACAAAGCCATCCGCAAAGGTCAGCCGGTCATGATCCGGCGCAACCGAGTTCTGCGCCACATTTGCCGCCTGTTCCCGGTAGTTGATCTCAAAGACATCTCCGAAGACCTTGCCGCGCTTAACGGCTTTCGGGACAATGACGCGGGCAACGCATTCGTCGTAGGTCTGTTCCGCGTAAAAACGGAAGGTGTTGTGATCTCGCGTTCCCTGAATAAAGACTTGATTTTCATTGAGGCAGTGCGTTCCATGCGGACGGCAGAACCACATCAGCGTTTTGTCTTCGGGATTCCGGCTTTCGGCAGCGCGGCGGATGATGCGCTTGTCGATGTCGAAGTCTTCCTTGTAGCTGTCTACATGACTGTCCACGAGCTTCTGCAGCTCCGCAACGATGTCAACGTCTGTGTATTTCTTCATGCTTCTCCTTTCTCACAACTCCATGTCGTGTGTTTTGGATTTGACCGGGGACTTCTTCTCCGGCTGCGTTTTCGCGGCAGCTTTGAGCTGATCGCGGATAGAGGGCTTTTCCTGCTTCTGCTCCTGCTTGACGTATTCCAGCGTCGGCATCAGCTCACGATAGCAGCCCTGTGTTTTCCGCGCCGCATGACGGCGATGGATTTTGAACAGCGGCTCACCGTTCTGCGTGACCGTGTTGCCCTCGATCCTGACGCCGTTCCGTGCCAGCAGATTGAAGGAATGGTTAGAGGCGCGATAGGACGCCCGCATACCGTCGTTGTTATAGGCGATCTGCCCCTTGAGCGTGTCCATGACGGCGGCTTTGATCTCCTTTTCTTCGGCAGTCAGGCGGTGTGTCTTCGGTGCTTTTGCTGCTTCCTCCGGCAAGGGGGCAAAGGGAGACTTGACCTCCACGGTTTTTACCTCAATAGAGGTAATCTCATCGTTCTCCCATGCAACGACCTCCGGGTCTCTTTCCTCTGTTTTCTCAGAAGTGACTTCCTTCTCAGGTTCGGTCTGCTGGCGGAACGCATCGACGAAAAGTGCCGTCAGTCCGGGATTGGGTTTATCCACAAGGAAGCGGGAGGCATTCTCCGGGCAGACATCAACGGTCTTCGCCCATTCCTTGAGGGGCTGGGGAATGCGCCCGTCAAAGTCTTTCTGCTGAATGGTGTTTGCGAGGACATACCGGACGCGCTCCGGAGAGAACTGCTCAAGGACGCTTTTCACGGCAGCATCCGCATCCAGCCGGTTATCTCCGTAGTTGGCGGTGATTGCCGCCTCAATCGCACGGCGGCATTCCACGTTTGCAGCGAGAGAAGCACGATATGACTCCAGCTCACCGGCTTCATAGGCGTAATTCGCCGTCTCGTGGTAAATGGGGACTTCCGGCATCGGTTCTGCGGGCGCTTCGGCTTCCTTCTCTGCGGACTGTGCTTTTTCTGCCAGCAGCACCTTGAGCTTGGCGTCAATGCCCTCGATCATCTCAGCCGCCGTCTTGCGGATGGTGTCCAGAGAGCTTTTCAGTTCCTTGGTTTCCTTGCCGGATGACCAACCGGCGATGTAACCGAAGGAGTAGTCTGAGGTTTCAATGCCGTACCGTTGGCAGACGGTGTAGGCAACGCTTTCCGCTTCAACCTCCTTGGTGTGCCGATCCTTCTTATCTTCTGGCGCGGCTTTCTCATCCGGCTTGACGGCGTGGAGCTTTGCGTGGGCGATCTCGTGAATGGCGGTCTTGACCGTCTGGATTTCGCTCATGCCCTCCTGAATGGCAATGCGGCTTTCAACCGGAGAGAAGAATCCCTTTGCACCGCCCGGAATGTCCTCAAAGGAAATGGGGACGGGAGATTCCTGCCTGAGCGCGTCGAAGAACGCCTCGTAGTTTTCGACGGTGCCTTTCAGCTCATCGACGATAATGTCCGGAAGCTCTTTGCCGTCCGTCTGGGAAACATCAAAGACACTTACCACCTTGAAGGCAGGACGCAGGACCTCAACCGTTTCCGTGACAGCCTTCCCATCTGCGCCGATCACCGGCTTCTGCGTCAAAGGATCAATCTTCTCGCGCTCTTCCTGCGCCTTGTACGGCGCGGGTGCAAGAATCTTGATGCCCTTTTCGCCCTTCATGACCTGACGGTCAAAGTTGCGCTGCCACGAGGTATAACCGGCAACATAGGTTGCCTCCGGCTTCTGCATCGCAATGAGCAGCGTGTTGTTGAAGGAATAGTTGTAGAACTTGGACATCGTGCGGAGATATTCCTTGAACCGCTCGGATTCAAAAAGCTCCTTGATGCCCTGTTCCAGCTTGTCCGTGATTTCGCGGACTTGCTGTGCATTTTTGTTTTCAGCCATCTCAAACCTCCATTTCTTATTTGCTTTTGGGCGAAGAAAACCCCGTCTGGGATTTGCTCAGTAAACGAGCCTTTACCTCAGATGGGGTTTCTCTGCGCGTCATCCGACGATGGAAGATGTTATCCTCGTTCTCCCATTCAATCAGCCGGTCAAACATATCCGGGTGCTTTGTGACCATGTGCAGCAGCTCCGAGTCACTGGCGTTGGGACAGAACCAGCAGCCGTTTCTTCGGCAGTGAGCGTAGATTGGGGAAAGCAAACCGTGTTCCTGACAGAGCTTGTAGGCGTCCGCCTCTGTCATGCCGTACTTGGCAAGCAGACTGACCTTCTTCACGCCGTCCAGACGCACAAGGCGTTTGGGTTCATCCTCCGCGATGCCGACATAGCTCACAGCGTCCGGTGAGAGTGCGGCATTGTACTTGCGGACTGGCGGGATTTTGCAGTCACGATTGACTGCACACATACCAGCCCATGCAAAGCCGCGAACCTCGCCCTTGTGCGGTCCGCGGGTGATGACATGATGGAACACGTCATCGTAGGTCTTGTCTGCATGAAGAATGGTGAACTTGATGCCCAGCTCCTTTTCGCAGAAGGGCTTGAGCCGGTCATAAATGAAGTCCCGGTGTTCCGGGACTTCGCCGCTTGTGTCCTTATCAAACATGACCTCGCTGAAAACCGCCTCGTCCAGCGGCTCATTGTGCTGTGCAGCCAGCAGGAGCGTCGCTACGCTGTCTTTGCCTCCGCTGCATGAAGCAACATACTTTGGGCGGGTCATCGATCAAACTCCATCTTGAAGCTGACGTATTTGCCGCCGCTGTCATCCAGCCGGATCACCGCATCGTAGAGCTGAGGCTTCTTCGGCGTGTAAAGCCCGGTCACGCGGCACCAGCCCTTGTCCAGCAGCTCCTTTGCAATCTTCTTGGTCAGCTTCTTTTTCTTGCTGGAAAAGAACTTGTTGTCTTCCCACAGGCAGAAGGAGCATTCCTTGTTCGAGCAGTAGAAATTGCCCTTGCCGACGTAGACCGGAGAGCCGCAGCGGGGACATTTGCCGATTTCCTCCTTGCCCGTGCCGAAACGCTGGGCTTCGGCATCGGAGAGGAAGGGATAGGCTTTCACGAGATCCCCGGTCATTCGGACAATGCCGCTGAGGAAGGCGTCCGCATCTGCCTTGCCGCGTTCAATCTCCATGAGCGTGTTTTCCCATTCCGCCGTCATTGCGGGAGATGTGATCTGTTCCGGCAGGACGCAGACGAGGTTGCAGCCGTCCTTTGTGGGAATGAGGGATTTGCCTTTGCGCTCTGCAAAGCCGGACTTCACCAGCTTTTCAATGATACCGGCGCGGGTCGCGGGAGTGCCGAGACCTTTCTTCTCGGTGTCATCGTCGAACTGATCGTTTCCGGCAGTCTCCATCGCAGACAGGAGCGTGTCTTCCGTGTACTGCTTCGGAGGCGTTGTGAAGTGTTCGGTGACACTGGCAGACACACCTTCCAGCATATCGCCCTCATGGACTTCGGGCAGGGACTTCATGGGATCGTCCTTTTCCTTCGTCTTGAGGGAGGACTTGAACAGCTCTTCGATGGCTTTCCATCCGTTTTGAACGACGGTCTTCCCCTTGGTTTTGAACTCGTAGCCCTCGCAGGAGAGCGAGATCTGCGTTTCTGCGTAGGTGTGCTTCTCGCCGGTCGCACACAGAAGGCGCATCCCGATGAGATTGAGGATTTTCTGCTCCGACTGAGGAAGCGCCGAAACATCCTGCTTTTCAAGCTGGACGGTCGGGAGAATGGCATGGTGATCTGTGACCTTGCTGTTGTCGGTTACGCGGGAAATGTCCGGAGTGACCGAAACGCCGGAGAAAAGCGGAAGCTGGCGGCAGACAATAGAAATGACCTGACGGGCGGTGTCCTCCATATCGTCCGTGATAAACTGACTGTCCGTGCGCGGATAGGTCAGGAGCTTCTTTTCGTAGAGCGTCTGGACGAGATCGAGTGTCTGCTGGGCAGTGAAGCCGTAGTATCGGTTTGCCTCGCGCTGCAAGGTGGTCAGATCATAGAGCTTCGGAGGATTGACGGTTTTCGTCTCCCGCTTGAGAGAAGAAACGACGGCTTGCTTTTTCTCGCAAGCCGCCGCAATCTTTTTTGCTTCCTCTTCGGTTTTGACCTTTTCCAGATCGGCGGTCAGATCGCCCTTGCCGACGTGGACGTTGAAATACTTCTCCTTATGGAACGTGGAGATTTTCCCGTCACGCTCCACCAGCATTGCAAGGGTCGGCGTCTGGACGCGCCCGACCACCAGCTTCTTGTGATAGAGCGTGGTGAAAAGGCGAGTGCCGTTGATGCCGACAATCCAGTCCGCCTTCGAGCGGCTGAGTGCCGCTTCATAGAGACGGTCATATTCCTTGCCGTCCCGGAGATGATTGAAGCCTTCGCGGATGGCGGAGTCCTCCAACGAGCTGATCCACAGACGCTTGAAGGGCTTGACGCATCCGGCTTTGTTGTAGACCAGCCGAAAGATCAGCTCTCCCTCGCGTCCTGCATCGGTTGCACAGACAAGCTCGGTGACGCGCTTGTCCTTCATGAGAGAGGACAGCACCTTGAACTGCTGTGCTTTGTCCTTCGTGACCTCAAACATCCAGCTTTCCGGAACAATGGGCAGATCGTCATACCGCCACTTGGCATACCGCTCATCGTAGGAGCTGGCGTCTGCCAGCTCCACCAGATGACCGAAGCACCACGAAACGATGTAATTGCCGCCCTCCATATAGCCGTCCTTTCGGGACGTTGCGCCCAGAACCTTTGCGATGGACTGGGCAACGCTGGGCTTTTCAGCAATGACTAAGATCAATCTTCATCACCATCCGTTTCAGCATCCTCCGCAATCTGCGGCTCTTCATCCTCGTTGATGTACGGCTCTTCCTCGTAGCCTTCATCATCAAAGAAGTCCATGTCCTCATCCTTGGGCTTTCTGCCCTTGACGAACTTGATGTAGTAATAAGCTGCACCCGCAGCACCGGCAAGGGCAAAGATGACGAGGATCATGCCGATGTTGGATTTCTTTTCGGGTTTAGGGGCGGGAGCATCGGTTTCCGCATCCTTGTCCGGCTCAGGTGTAACGGGGGCTGTGCCGGTGCATTCGCTCATGTTGGTCTTGCAGACCGGGCAGTCGGTATTGACTTGACCGGCAGCGCACTTTTCCTTGCAGTTACAGGTGGTCAGCGCAGCCGCAGTATCTTCATCCAGCAGCGCAAGCAGATCGCTTTCATCGACCATGTTCAGGAAGTACGTCTGATACTGTTCCTCATCCTCGTTGATGGGCGCATCGTAGTCGATGACAATGAAGAAGGTGTTGCCGTTCTTCGTCTGGACTGTGATGAACTGCTTGTTGGTTGCCTTGTCATAGAGCAAGTCGCGGGTGTAGGCGTTGCCCTCATCGTCAATCGGCTCACCCTTCGGCTTTTCCGGCGTGGGAGTGGTTTCAGGCTGCTGTTCCGGCTGGGTTGCCTCCGTGACGGGAAGGTTCTGCTCGGTATCATCGGCGTAGGCAAACGCCGTCACCGAGAAGCAGGACAGAACCATGACGCAGACCGCAAGGACGGTCAGAAAACGAAACTTCTTACGCATTGTCGATTACCTCCGTATTTTCAGCGGGCTTGGTGCCGCCCTTCATGGAAGACAGGAACGCCATGATCTGATCCTTGTCCATCACCATAGAGCGCACGGTATTGATGATTTCAAGGTTTTCCAGCTCCGTCTTCTTGTCGTACAGCTCCTTGAGCTGACCTTCGATTTCGGACTTCTTCTTTTCAGCCTTCTCGATGTCGGAGAGGACTTTCTGATACTTGGGATTCATGCAAAACTCCTTTCTTTTAATAGGCGGGTCTTCCGAAGGCGTAGAAATGCTGCTGCCAGTAGGAAGAGTTGATGGATGTGTACTGAATGGGGTCGCCGCAGTGGAGCATGACCCCATCACCAACGTAGATGCCGACGTGAGACACACCGGGGGTGTCATACGTTCCAACAAAGAAGATAAGATCACCGGGCTGTGCATTCGCCTTTGAAACCGGCGTACAGACGTTGTAAAGCCCCTGTGCGCCCAGCCGCCCGGTATTCACGAGACCGCTGTTCGTGAGAACGTAGCTGACGAAGCCGGAGCAGTCGAAGGACGTGTCGGGATTGGAGCCGCCCCACACATACGGATAGCCGAGATACTTTTCCGCCTCGGTAATCAGCGTCGCAAACTTCTCATCGTTCAGGTATTCCGGGTTGACATCGTAGTCGGCGGGAGGATTTGTGATGTACTTGTCCACATAGGGAGAGTCACCGAACAGATCCTCGCGGTTGCCCAGCACCGACATATACGTTGCGTACATGGAAAGCTGTTCCTGAGACATGATGTAGACCGGGACATGGGAGAGATTGAAGTTTTCGAGCTTCACGTTGCAGATGTAGTAGTCATACGGGACGCGATAGGTTTCCGTGTGCGTGTTGCCGTCTGCGTCCGTCCATGTGTCGGTCTCCGTGCGGTATCTGGTTTCGACGATGACCTCTTCGGTGAGGATGTACTGCTTTTCAAACAGCATTTGGAGCGTACCCTGCACCTCATCCAGCGTGAACTCGCCCTCGTGGAGAGCCGAGAGAATGGAGATCAGCACATAGGGGTCATGCTCGATGTCATCCAGATCGAAATGGTATTCGTCGTAGTCGTGGGTGCTTTCGTAGGTGTCGAGATAGCGTTGCAGCTCTTGCTCCATCCGGCAATACTGCGCTTCCGCGCCGAGCATCGCGTCATCCTCGCTGAGATAAGAGGAAGCGATAACCGACGAGCCGGTAGAGGTGAGCATCGAACACGAGCTGATTCCGGCACCGAGCAAAACGAGAAGGGCAACTCCGACGCCGATCCAGATGAAGACCTTCTTGTTTTTCTCAAAGAACTCCTTGATCTTGTCGGACACCTTTTCACCGAGCTTCTTGCCGGTATTCTTTGTGGCAGTTCCGGCGGACTGAGAACCGGCATTTCGAGCGGCGGCATATTCCTTCTTGATGTTCTGCTTCTGGTAGTGCTTGTTCATGTTCTGCTTCTTCATCTCAGGATGCTCCTGCTGATTTCTCTCATATTGGAGCTTCGCATCAGCAGCATCCGCCTTGTGTTCCAGCTTAGAAACCTTCTCATAAGGCTTGTTGACGCTGCTTTCCCGATGATGGCGGAAATGCCGAGCGGCAGTCTCAGCGGCAATCTCTGTTTTATGCGCCGCCTCAACCGCCGAGTTTTCCTGTTCGAACTCATGGATTTTGCCGTGAATGCCGGAAGCGAGGGTGTCCCCGACCTTGCGGACGGTTTTATCTGCCTCAAATTGCAGCTTGCCTTTGCCCTTGGGCTTTTTCAGCTCATCCTCAAAATGAAGGCGGGTTTTGCCCTTGCCGGTTTCCTCATCAAAGACACGCTCTTTCTTGAGAACCTTGTGCGTGGGCAGCTTCTCACGGGCGGCATCCAGACGCTCATGCGCCTTCTCGGACTTCCTTTCGAGCTTCTGCATCCGCTTCGTGGGCGGGACGGCATCGTCCGAGACCGGCTTTGCGGAGGAAGTCTCTGCCGCTTGGGAGAGAACGGCATCCGCGTCAACGGCTTCAACCGCAGAGGTCTTGCGCAGCTTGTGCGTGACAACCGTTTCGGCAATCACCGTGCCGGTATGAGAAGAAACACCGTGCTGCTCCAAAACAGGAGGCTTGAACGGAGTCTCTGACGCGGGCAGCGGTTCGGGTACATTCTGGGGTGGATTTTCTGCCCTTTTCTCTTCTGTGACGGACGTTTCCGAGGGCGGCTGTGTGTCGTTATCCTCGGCGTGTTCCACCTGAAACTGACGCTGCTGACGGCGCATCTGCACCTTTTTCTGTTCCTCCGCAGAAAGAGCTTCGGAAGGCTCGACTGTCTCACCGGGCTTCACCAGCTCCGCATCTTCCAGCCGCTTTGACACACGCTGCTCGGTGCCAGCCGTCAGGTTTTCCTCAACCGCGCCCTCCCGCGTCATCCGCAGAACTACCTTGTCGCGGGCTTTAAGTTCCGGTTCATTGGACATCAGATTTCACCTCCAATCCGCTTGTAGGCAAGCTCGGTGTATTCAGGGTTCAGCTCGATGCCCACGAAATGACGCCCCATCTGCGCGGCAACCATGCCGGTTGTGCCGCTTCCCATGAACGGGTCAAGCACAATGCCGCCTTCTGGACAACCGGCGAGAAGACAGGTTTCAACCAGCTTCGGAGGGTAGGCGGCATAGTGACCGCCCTTGAAGGGGACGGTGTTGATCTTCCAGACATCGCGCTTGTTGCGGAGCGGATTGATGTCTGCGTCCTTGATCTCGCCATGCTCACGGGGGCGGTTGATGGACTGCGGCTGAGGCTGACCGGGAACGGGCTTGCCGTATTTGTTGCCGCCCTTCATGCCGCGCTTGAGGCGTTCTGCCGTTGCGGGAGCAATCGGCTCTGAGATCGCCTTGTAGTCGAAGAAATACTTTTTCGACTTGGAGAACAGGAAAATATGCTCATAGCAGCGGGCGCAGCGGTCTTTGACGCTCTCCGGCATGGGGTTGTCCTTCATCCAGATGATGTCGTTGCGCAGATACCAGCCGGTATCGCGGAGGGCAAAAGCCAGCATCCACGGAATGCCGATCATGTCCTTCGCTTTGCAGCCCTCAACCTTGTTGTTGAGAGCCACAGCCTGACCGTTTCTGCCGTTGGGGTTCTTCGGGTCAATGAAATTGCCCTGATTGCCCTTTCCGGCGTAGGTGTCCGAGATGTTCAGCCAGAGCGTTCCATCCGGACGCAAAACGCGCCTGACTTCGGTAAACACTTCCGTCAGGCGCGAGATATATTCCTTCGGCGTTGTCTCTCTGCCGATCTGAGCCTCCATGCCGTAATCGCGGAGCGCGTAATACGGAGGGGACGTCACACAGCAATGAACGCTGTCATCAGGCAGAGTTTTCAGGATTTCAAGGCAATCGCCGGTATGAATGATGTCAAGCTCTATAAAAACCAGCTCCTTTCTTCGGATTTGAGCGCATATCAGTCGGAGTAATACTCGTCCGGCTCGTAGTCCTCATCTTCCATGAAGTCCTCGTCGAGATCGTCAATCTCGTCCGCCCAACGGTCGAAGATTTCCTCGGCTTCCTTCGCCGCCTCACGATAGAGGCTCAGGCGGTTCTTCTCAAAGGCGGCAAAGGCGGGGACGAACTTGCCGAACTCGCGGATTGCCTTCACATCCTGCGTGCGCATATCTGCGACGCACTGGATGATTTCGGACATCGTGAGCAGATCGTCGATCATCAGCTCATACTTGTCCTTGGGGATAGATACGGCTTCATCATCCGCCGCGTCAGCGAACGGGGTATTCTCGTCGCTGTTGCTGCTTTCGGGAACATCAACCTTGAAATAGAAACCGATCATATCCACAGATACCTTGGTCATAATCTGACGCGCCTCCTTGACCTTTTCGTCGATGTCCTCCCTCACATGGAGGTAGGCGCGGTGATGCTTCTTGAGGTCGCTTTCCAGTCGGATCAGATCGGTCAGCTCCCACAGAGCCTTAAACAGCGCGGAGGTGTTCTCTCCGTATTCGATAGCGTCCGCATAGGGAATGGTAATCATCTTGTTGTTCATATTCAAAAATCCTCCTTAGTTCTGTACGGTTTCTTCGGGTTTGGTGGTCATGATGCGGTAGAGCTGGGTGTCCTTCGGGAAATCGTCCTTGAAGGGAACGATGGTCGAGCCATAGAAGATCAGCCCTTCACCGGCGTTGGAGTTGGTGATGTAGTTCTGCTGGCTGGGCGAGATGTTCAGCGCCTTCGAGAGAATCTGCCGGTCGCCGGACGCCTGATTCAGAAGGTAGACAAAATCCGAGTTTTCAAAAATGTTCTCCACCTCGCGGGAGGCAAGAAGATCCTTGACGTTCTGCGTGATGCCGGTCGGGATGCCGCCCCATTTTCTGAAACGCTTCCAGATTTCCACGCTGTACGCGGCGGTCTGTTCCTCTTTCAGCAAAAGGTGGAACTCGTCCATGTAGTAGCGCGTTGCCTTGTGCTGGGCGCGGTTGATGGTAACTCTGTTCCACACCTGATCCTGCACAATCAGCATACCGAGCTTCTTGAGCTGCTTGCCGAGTTCGCGGATGTCATAGCAGACGAAGCGGTTGTTGACATCCACATTCGTTCTGTGATTGAAGACGTTCAGAGAGCCGTGAACATAGATTTCAAGGGCAGTTGCGATGCGCTGTGCCTCCGGCTCCTTCTGATTTCTCAGAATGTTGTAGAGGTCTTCGAGGATCGGCATTTTCTCCGGCTTGGGGTCTGCAAGGAACTCCTGATAAACCATGCGGACACTGCGGTCAATGATGGTCTTCTCAACCGGCTGCAAGCCGTCCTTGCCGCCGACAATCAGCTCACACATGGAGAGGATGAAGTCGGATTTCAGCGTCAGCGGGTTTTCCTCTTCGGAGTAGTTCGTGTTGATGTCCAGCGGATTGATGTAATCCGTGCTGACCGGCGAGATGCGGATGACCTGACCGCCGAGCTTCTGCACAAGGGGAAAATACTCGGCTTCGGGGTCGCAGACGATGATGTCATCCTCCGTGATGAGGAAGGCGTTCGTCATTTCACGCTTGGCGGAGAAGGACTTACCGGAACCGGGCGTACCCAAGATCAGCCCGTTGGGGTTCTTGAGCTGCTTGCGGTCCACCATGATCATGTTGTTGGACAGCGCATTCAGCCCGTAGTAGAGAGCTTCGCCGCCCTGAAAAAGCTCCTGTGTGGTGAACGGCACGAAAACCGCTGTGCTGGAAGTGGTCAGTCCTCGTTCGATTTCCACCTGATTGACGCCGATAGGCAAAGAGGACATCAGCCCTTCCTCCTGCTGGAAGTCAAGACGCTTGAGCGCACAGTTATACTTTTGGGCAATGGCGGCGGTCTGGAACACCGCGTTTTCGAGCTTCTGGCGGTTGGTTGCCGTATTCATGATGAGGATGGTCACAAGGAACAGTCTCTCATTGCGGGTCTGGAGATCCTGCAACAGACGCTTTGCCTCACCGCCGAAGGTAGCGAGATCGGACGGGATGATGTCCATGTCGTAGCCGGAGCGGACTGCCTTTTTCTGCTCTTCAATCTTCATCTTGTCGAGGTCGGTGATCTTCGACTTGATGCTCTTGATTGCCTTCGCCTGGTCAATCGTCCGGATATGAAAATTGACCGTGATGTTGCTGTCCATCTCAAGGAAGTCGGCAAGCATACGGTCATTGAGTTCCGGCGCGAGGATTTGCAGGAAACTCGCCGCGCCGATGGTTTTGCCCATCTTGAAGCACTTGCCTTCACGGAAGTCAAAGGAAGTGGGCGCGATGAAGTCCTTCGTGCTGAGTCCTGTTCGGGCTACCATGTCAAAGGAAAAGCGGAACGGCTCATTGGTGTCCATGTTGAATACATCATGAAGCACTTTCAGCCGCTCATAGCCGGACAGCGGCTCGGTTCTCACACCGAGGGTTTTGAAGTTATTGAGAATGTCGGTTTCAATGCGTTCGAGCTTCGGCTTTGCCGTGCGGAGGGAGTCCGCCTCAATGCCGAAGGTGATGTACTTTTTCTTGACCAGTCCGTTGTTGCCCTTGGTGAGCTGGCTTTGCAGCATACCGGAATACTCGGAGCGGATGTCGTTGAAGGCGTCCTCCTGTGCCGGAATGTTGATGCGCTTGCGGAACTCATTGAGGCTTGCCTTCTGATTGATGAAGGAGAGCTGGACGAAAATCGAACTGTCGAAGTAGTTCAGAAAGTCGCACCAGTTCTCAAAGATGGCAGTTTTGTCCTCGTTCTGCGCAAGCTGGTAGTTGATGTCCTCAAAGGCGATGGACTTCGTGTAGAGGCGGCTGTTCACCTTGCAGATACCGTCACGGCACATTTCCACATAGGGAATGGTCTGCTGGGCGGACTTGCGGACTTTCTTTGCCTTCCTGTCCTTTTTCTTCTGCATGACGATCCGCTTCTTTTCCTGAGCGGAAAGGGCATCGCCGTAAACGACGCCGTTTTTGACCGTCATCTTAGGCTTTGCCTTTGCTGTGCTGTTGTTCAAGCTGCAATTCCTCCTGTTCTTTGATTTTCTGCTGAATCTCAGCGTAGAGATTGTTCGTGCGGTAGGGACGCACCTTGTCCCGGATGAACATGGACTGTACGATGTGGTACAGATACTTTTCGGCGGGCTGACCGTCCTTCTCGTAAAGCGCGAAGAAGATGAACGGGAGCATGATCACCACCATCAACATTGCCGCCGTGGACAAGTCGAGATGTGCCTTCGCCAGAAAGAAAATCGGGACACCGACTGCCGCAGCGATGGAAAAACAAATGAGCTGCCGCTTGGTCAGGTTGAACATGACCTTCGTTTTGACGCGGTTAAGATCCTTCGGGACCGGAACAAATGCCATTGACTGTTTCCTCCCTTCCAAGAGTAATGCTGCATTCGACCTCGTTGCCCCAAACGTCCCAGCCTTCGGGAGAC
>OKTI01000789.1_pt1 | contig 15571 bp, 12 predicted proteins | sample 1606071 | NCBI WGS metagenome assembly OKTI01 (sample SAMEA3879500, study PRJEB24766) | human gut metagenome | biome: human-associated habitat; feature: feces | place: USA | collected 1985/1987
GGTCAAAGGTGTCCAGAACCTCGTTCTGTTCAAGGGTCTGCCGAAACGTGGCAACACGCTTGCGCATTGTAGATTCGGTTTCGGCTGCATCTTGCAGACTTTCACACTCTTTCTGCAACTGCTCAATCTGGCTGGACAGGTCCAAATACTTTCGGTCGTAGGTCTCCTTGTCGATGGTATCTTCAAGACGCATATCAACCAGCTTGTTTTTCTTGACTTCCAGAGCGTGAATATCTCTTTCGGCTTTCGAAAGACGCTTGCCCGCGTTGCTTTCAGAAAGGGTTTCTTCTGTCCGTTTCATAAACTCGTCCAGAACATCCTTGTTATTCTGGCACAAGAGGCGATAAGATTCTACAAAAGCCCGCTCAATCGTTCTTTCGTCAACGCCCTTGCTCTCCGGGCAGAACTTTTTTCCTTTTTTGGTGGAAACAACACATTGCCAGATAGCTTTATTATACTGTGAACTGCTATGCCAACTCCTCCTTGTCAGGGTGCCACCACAGAAACCACATTCTATCATGCAGCTAAAAGCGTATTTCCGGCTGAACTTTTCACGTTTGCCGTCCACGTTAAGGCTGCGGGGCTTTGCACGCCGCCGCAAAATTTCCTGTGCGGCTTCAAAGACTTCTTCCGAAATAATGGGCTCGTGGTGCTCACGAATATAAAATTGATCTTCCTCGCCGAAGTTGTACAGACGCCGTTTTGAAATAGGGTCAACGGTGAATGTCTTTCCTAACAAAATGTCGCCTTTGTATTTTTCGTTTTTGATAATGCCGATTACGGTACTGTCTGCCCATTTGGAACTGCCGCGTTTGGTTTTATAGCCTAAGTTTTCAAGTTCTTTGGCAATAACCGAACCACCGGCACCCTCCGTGTATCGCTGAAAAATGTAACGGACAACAGCCGCTTCTTCTTCGTTGATGGTGATGGTTTTGTCCGCTGGATTGTAGTCATAACCTAAACAGCCCTGAAACCCGACCAGCTCACCGCGCTGCATCTTCATCTTCAAGCCCTTTTTGACATTTGCAGAAATATTTTCGACTTCCTGCTGTGCAACAGAGCTTAAAATCACAAGGAGCAGTTCACCGTCCATAGTAAGGGTGTTGATGTTTTCTTCTTCAAAAAACACAGCCACACCTTTATCTTTGAGCATCCGAACATATTTCAGAGTGTCAAGCGTGTTTCGTGCAAACCGCGAAATGGATTTGGTAATCACCATGTCCACGTCACCGTTCATACAGTCGTTGATTAACCGCTGGAAATCCTCGCGCTTTTTCACCTGCGTACCTGTGATAGCTTCATCAGCATAGATGCCTGCCAAAGACCATTCCGGCTTACTTTTTATAAGTTCGGTATAGTATTCGACCTGCGACTTGTAGCTGTTCAGCTGATCTTCGGTATCGGTGCTGACACGACAATAGGCGGCTACGCGCAGCCTTTTTTCAAAGTTTGTGCGCGCTCGTGGAGAGAGCGTGTTTCGCGCTTTAATGACTTCAACATCTTTCATGCTTGACCTCCTTGTTGAATGTGTTCCTTTCATTGCGTTAATCATAACGCCAATGCAACACAAAATCAAGAGGATAGTTCGGAAACCACACGATAATCTTTCATTAAGCGCTGCTTGATAAGGGAATACTCTCTATCGGTTATGAGCTTTCTTTCTAACAGCTGCTTCAAAAAAGCAAGCTGAATGCTATAACGTATCAAATTTTGTTCTTTCAAAAATATCCCCCTTTCACAAAATAAAAAATGAGCCAACGGACGGCTGCTGGCAGCAACCCACGGGAATCTCACCCCTGCATTCCTCATGCAGCCCTACTCATTGCCTGCGACGCTCTGAACGCTCGGACTTTGACGGTAAGGGAGTATCAGCCTGCCTGTATGTCATGGCCCACAAGCAGCCGCGCTTGCATTGCGGCATGGTGATGATCGCTCCACTTTTCAAAGAAAAGCATCGTGGCGCACCCGCCGTCCGGCTCGATACAGACAGCAACGTATCCGTTTGCCCTATAATGCACCGCCATTGTCCTGCGGGCATATTTTTCAAGGTGCAGTCCCGAAACGTGGAAAGGGTCAGACCGTTTCGGCTTTGGTTACAATAGAAGAAATCAGTTTGATTTCCAGATGGCGTTTCATGTACTCGTCTATGCACACATGAGGCTGACCGTGCTTGTCATAGAAAATGCCTGTACAGAGCTTGATGATATAGCCTCTGTAATGTCGCAAAACCTGTTCAACTGCATCGGTGTCCCCAGCGCAGGCAGAGCGAATCACCGAGAGCGGTAAAAACTCTCTGCTCGTGTGTTCATAGGAATTCATTTACGCCTAACCTCCCTCCGGCAAGTGCGCCTTTAGCTTTTTTTGCAGCTCGTTCAGCGTTTTTGTCCGGTGGCGCTGTACAGCACTCCGGGACATTCCCATGAGGTCGCCAATCTTGCCATCGCCCAGTTCCAGAACGCAAAACAGAATCAGAATGCTTTGTTCTTGCTTTGGCAGAGCGGCAAACGCATTGGCAACAAGTTCATTGTCGATGTGCAGATCACAGCCGTAGGATGAAAATACAAATTCTTCACTTGGATAATGGTCTACACTCGTGAGCTGCCCCAGTTCTTCCAACGAAAGAACGCTGAATGACTTTTCACGGTCAAGCAGACGTTTCTTGTTTCGGTGATAGTTCCGGGCCTCATTTCGCAGCACCGCTTTGCAGAACGCATCGAATCGGTACTGTTCGCCATCGTTGCGAGGGATAGCTTCCATCTTCTCACCCCCTTTCCGTGGGGATGTCGGGTGGATTTTTCCCTTTCCGCTAATATGACACCTGAAACACCCGATTCTGCCCGCTTTTTTGAAAATTTCCAAAAATATTTTTTGAAACAGGCAGCTTTTCAGGCGGCAATAGAAAAGCCCAGCAGACCGAAAACGGCCAACCGGGCATAATGACAGCACGAAACGCGCAGTAGCTACATCGTATAGTACATAGTAAAAGCCCTGCTGACCCTGTGCGGGAGCAAGGCTTTTTTTGACAGTTCAAAGCTAGGCGTTCGATAGAATATCAGGCGCATGGCGGCATCCTCCTAGTGGCCGCCATACGGACGATGAAACGCTTTGATAGCCTTTGGCTCAAGTACAAACCAATGCCGGTTGATTTGGAATAACGGCGGCCGTTTTCACCGGTAAAGCCTTTGTCGAACACGCGCGGCAAGTCAGCAGCAGAAATACCAATGCCATTATCGGAAATGAAAAGAGATACCGTGTTTTTCTCTGCTCTGGCTGAAAATTCAACTTGTAAATTATCTTTCCGATACTTGATAGCGTTGGACAGAATCTGTCCGATCACAAAGGTGCAGCTCTTGCTGTCTGCGGCCACGGGAATATCCAGTTCCTTTAGAACCGGCTTTCCACCGACCTGAATCAACGGCTTTGAGTACGTTTTTAGCGCAGCGTACACCAATGCCTGCAAGGTGGTTTTCTCCACCTTAAAGTCCTTTTCCACATCGGTACTGCGGGCGTAATATAGCACCTGCTCCACATAAGCATCAATTTTCCGCAGTTCATCGTCAATTCGCAGTGTGGTGGGATTCTTTTTATTTTCAACGATCAGCCGGGCAGAGGTGATAGGCGTTTTGATTTCATGCACCCATGAATCAAGGTATTCCCGATATTCACGGTTCTCCTGCTCTGCATAGGAAAGTCGGTCGTTTTGATATTTGTTGCAGCACCGCAGAACGTCCACCAAAATCTGCCCCTCTAAAAAATGAGGCGGCACCATTAACTCGCCTAAAAGAGTTTTTATGTCCATCTGCTCTGTCATTTTTTGAAGCAGATTATAAAAACTCTGCTTGCGAAAAAAGTCATACAGCAGCGCTGTACTGTACGCTGCAAGTAAAATCACCTCGGCAAACAGAATAAACACAGCAGGTGTTTCAATCAGCCAGAGGAGCGCAAGCAGCACGAGTGCAGCCACCAGCATACAAATCAGGGAAAAGATACGGTCAAGCAGATACTCGGATAACTTCATACGCAATACCCTAAACCACGTTTCGTTTCCAGATAGTCCGGCAGACCGATTTCGGTCAGTGCTTTCCGTAACCGAACGATGTTGACATTCAATGTGTTTTCGTCTATAAATTGTTCACTCTGCCAGAGTTCATCAATAATAGCGTCACGGGGAATAATGTTGCCCTTGTTCACCATAAGCAGGCGCAAAATCCCAAGTTCATTTTTGGTAAGTGATTTTTTGTTCCCTTGATAGCTGATTTCCGCCTTGAGCAAATTTAAGGTCAAGCCTTTGTGCGTGAGAACGATGTTGTCCTGTACTTCATAGGTCCGAGCCAGAAGTTTTTGGATTCGCGCCAAAAGAATCTGTGCATTGTACGGCTTTGCAATATAATCATCTGCGCCGATGTTCAAGCTCATCAACTCGTCAAAATCGCTGTTTCTGCTGGTAAGTACAATGATAGGAAGATTGGATTTCTGTCGGATTTCTCTGCATACTTGGAAACCATCCTGATAGGGCAGATTGATGTCTAAGAGAATCAAGTTAGCCCCTGATGAAAGAGCAGCTTGCACAATGTGGTGAAAATCATCGCTGCTGTCGCATTGGTAGCCGTACTTTTGAAGAAGCTGAACAAGTTCCTCGCGGATTGCCGGTTCATCTTCTATAATGAAGATTTTCATGCTCACACCTCCATATTCTATTATATTTCGATTTTCCAGAGAATACAATGCTCAAACTATGAACAATAAAGTTTAGCAACAATGCGCTTTGCATCATTTCGCCAATCACCCATGAACTATAAAATGTATATGGGTGATGCAGAATGGCGAAAATTGAGGACTGTCCCGGCTTTGAAACGTTCGGAGCGGATGTCAAGGCAGCTCGAAAGGCAAAACAGCTTTCCCGCAGTGCGCTGGCTGACATGATACATTGTGACAGCCGGTATCTTGCGAACATCGAAAACGAAGGCACGCTGCCCAGCCTGCCGGTGGTGATTCAGCTGATAAAAATATGTGGTCTGCCCGTGGAGCGGTACTTCAACCCGGAACTCATGCGGGAAGAAAGTGCGGAACGTCAGCGGGTCAGCCACAAGCTGCAGCTTTGCCCGGAAGAATACTTACCCATCGTAGAAGGTGCCATTGACGGTGCCTTACGAATCCATGAACAGGAAAAAGAGCCCGTGTGTGTCTGATTGTCATGCACGGTCATTGAGAGGATGCAAAAGCGTCCTCTTATTTTTTTGCATTTTGCGGGCAAAACGGGGGTGTTGTGGTGTCATAGTAGTGGGGAAAGGTAACGTAGCAAGCATAGGGAGTGTAGCCACTCCCGGCAGAAATGCTTGCTGGGGAGTACCCCAGACCCCCAAGAAACGAGGTGAAACTATGACGAACCGAACCCGAAAAATTGTTCTGCGTGTTCCCGTGACGCCGGAGGAACAGGAACTTATCCGGCAGAAGATGGCTCTGCTGCACACACGGAATTTTTCTGCCTACGCCCGGAAGATGCTGATAGATGGTTATGTTGTCCACATCGACACCACCGACATCCGGGCGCAGACCGCCGAACTGCAAAAGATTGGTGTCAACGTCAATCAGATCGCGCGGCGGCTGAACAGCATGGGGCCGCTGTACACACAAGATGTTGCGGACATCAAAGGAGCGCTGGCACAGATATGGCAGTTACAAAGATACATCCTATCAAGTCAACGCTGAAAAAGGCACTGGACTACATCGAGAATCCAGCCAAGACGGATGAAAAAATGCTGGTGTCCTCCTTTGCCTGCTCCTATGAAACCGCCGACATCGAATTTGAACTGCTGCTATCACAAGCCATGCAGAAAGGCAACAATCTGGCCCACCACCTGATACAGTCTTTTGCGCCGGGCGAAACCACGCCGGAGCAGGCCCACGAGATTGGCCGGCAGCTTGCAGATGAAGTCCTGCAAGGCAAATACCCGTATGTGCTGACCACACACATTGACAAAGGACACGTCCATAATCACATCGTCTTCTGTGCTGTGGACATGGTGAATCAGCGAAAGTATGTTTCCAACCGACAAAGCTATGCCTACATCCGGCGCACCAGCGACCGGCTGTGTAAGGAACATGGCCTGTCCGTGGTAATGCCCGGCCAAGACAGGGGCAAGAGCTATGCCGAGTGGGACGCGCACCGCAAGGGCACGAGTTGGAAGGCGAAGCTGAAAGCCGCCATAGATGCAGCCATCCCGCAGGCCAAGGATTTTGACGATTTTCTGCGGCTCCTGCAGGAGCAGGGCTACGAGGTAAAGCGTGGCAAGTATGTTTCGTTCCGTGCGCCCGGACAGGAACGGTTCACCCGCTGCAAAACACTGGGAGAAGCCTATACCGAGGAAGCTATTACCGAGCGCATTAAAGGACGGTCCGTGGAACGGAAGCCCAAAGAAAACCATAAAATTTCGCTGCGGATTGATTTGGAGAACAGCATCAAGGCCCAGCAGTCCGCAGGGTATGAGAAGTGGGCAAAACTCCACAATCTGAAACAGGCTGCCCGGACGCTGAACTTTCTGACGGAGCATGAAATTGATAGTTACCCGGATTTGGAAAGCCGGGTGGCCGAGATCACCGCCGCCAGCACCGAAGCTGCCGCCGCATTGAAAGCAGCAGAGCGCCGGCTTGCTGAAATGGCCGTGCTGATAAAGGATGTCACCACCTGTAAAGAACTGCGCCCACTGTTGCAGGAGTATCAGCGGGCTGCTGACAAAAAGCAGTTCCGACGTAAGCATGAAGGAACCTTGATTCTCTATGAAGCAGCGGCGAAAGCTCTAAAAGAGCAGGGCTTTCAAAAGCTGCCCGACCTCTACGCCCTGAAAAACGAGTATAAGCAACTGGCCGAGCAGAAAGACCAGATGCAGCGGCAGTACAATGATGCCAAACGCCAGATGCAGGAGTATGGCATCATAAAGCAGAATGTGGACGGCATTCTGCGGACAGCACCGGGAAAGGAGCAGATGCAGGAACGGTAAATCTGCACAAAATATTGTTCGGATTTTTGAATCCCAAACGCTTAGACCGGGTGGCGTTTCCGCCCGAAATCATGTAAAATAGACTTAGACAACGAAAGCGAGGAACCCTCTATGGCAGAAGTGAACGATAACGGCTCTATCCAGCTTTTTGAAGATCAGAAAATCCGTACTGCATGGGATGCAGAAAAGGAAGAATGGTATTTTTCGATTATTGATGTTATTTCTGTTTTAACTGGAACAGCCAATCCACGGCGATATTGGAGTGACCTGAAGCGTAAGCTGAAAGCTGAGGGGGCAAATGAGTTGTACGAAAAAATCGTACAACTGAAAATGTTGTCCTCTGATGGAAAACGGTACAAGACAGATGTCGCCAACACCGAACAGCTTTTGCGTATCATCCAGTCCATCCCGTCCCCGAAAGCTGAACCGTTCAAGGCATGGCTGGCAATGGTGGGCAAGGAACGCATCGAAGAAACCATCGACCCGGAGCAAGCTATTGACCGTGCGCTTGATACCTATTTGAAGAAAGGCTACTCCGAAGAATGGATTCACCAGCGGCTTTTGGCAATCCGCATCCGCAACGAACTAACGGACGAATGGAAGAAGCGCGGAGTGCAAAAGGGCAAGGAGTACGCCATCCTGACCGATGAAATCTCCCGCGCATGGTCCGGCATGACCACGGGGCAGTACAAGCGGCTGAAAGGTCTGACAAAAGAAAATCTCCGGGACAACATGACCGATTTGGAACTTGTGCTGACCATGCTGGCGGAAGCATCTACCACGGATATTTCCAAGACTGCAAAGCCGCAGACCTTTGAAGAAAACAAGCAGGTTGCTAAACGCGGCGGCAAAGTGGACGGCATTGCGCGGCAGGCTCTTGAAGCGGAAACCGGCAAGCCTGTTATCACAGAAAAGAATGCGTTTGACTTCCAGCAGCTTGTGACCGACATTGTAGAAGATGCCGCCGAACTGCCAGAAAATCCCACCGAGAAAAAAGATAAAGACTGATACATGAAAATAGCCGGACACAGCAGCCACAAGGCCACCGTGTCCGGCTATTTCTGTGTTGACAATGGCACATTACTTTCACTGAAAATAATGTGCCATTGTTAAGCTGGCGGTATTATTCACCCGTAAAATCAAACCTCTGTCCGTCAAAGTCAGCATCGGTCATGTGCTCCAACTTTGCAATGGTGCCGTTTGCCAGCCGCCGCATTTCCGTGTCCATGTCCGGCAGGGCGGTCAGCATCCGCGCCATCGTTCGGCGGCGGTCAGAGGTGTGGTACATACAGATCAAATTTTCTTCTTCCACGCTGAAATTCATGGTCAGACCTCCATTTCATGTTGTTTGCTGCGGGCCGCTGCCTTTTTCGGGCTGGCGGCCTGTTTTGTTTCGGAAAGCTGCTTGCGGACGGAAGCACGGGGCTTGCGGATGCCCCTGTCCCGGTTCTCCTTTTTGTCAACCAGCGCATAGATGCCGAAACGGTCTTTCACGCTGGACAGGTGCAGGGATTTGTACGGCAGCATGGCAAGCAGCTGGTCCGTGTCCCGGCTGGATGCCAGTTTGGTAAAATAGGACGATACCTCCACCATAAAATGATTCTTGTCCGGGCTGTTGGGAGCAGCCAGCCGTTTCATGTCTGCCGCAATGCGCTGGGCCTCGGCCTCGATCAGCCCGGTGTGCAGTTCGATAAGGTGTTCTTTGAAGTCGCTGGGCCGTGCAGGTTCCCGGCTGCGCTGCTCCTGCCGGATGGCCGCTTGCAGAAGTTCCGGGTCACGGGGCTGCATTTCATACCGCACGAACTCCCCGAAATATTTGTCCGGGCGGCTGTCGAAATGCTTTTTCGGGCCAATCTCCCGCATCCCGCTTTCGTAGATCAGACGATTGGCACCCACGGGCAGGGCGACTTCCCGGATGTGCTGGAAGTGCTGCTGATAGTCCAGTTCATACAGATTGCCTTGCACGGTTCCGTTGGCCGCGCCGGTCAGCTCCACCGCATAGGCAAGAATCCTGTCATGGGTCTGTTCGCCGCAGAATTTCCATGTGTTGTAGGCTTGCGTGTCTTTGAGCAGCACGTCCCGTTCCCGGAAGCAGAATGTTCCAGAAGGCCGGGACAGCCACAACAGCAGCTTATCTTCCGGCTGGTCGCTGCGGGCGGCCTCCCGCATCATCTTGATGTCATAGGCAAAATCGCTCTGGTAGTATGCGGTGTTCTGGTGCATAATGGCTTCCAGCGCAGCGATCACATCCATATTTTCAAATTTTTGCACGGCTTATACCTCCAATTCCTTTGTCTTTTCCCGTGGCGGTGTTTGCTTGCTCTGCTCCTTTTTTGCGGCATCCAGCTGTGCCCGGATGGATGGCTTTTTCGGCTTGGCCGTGTGGGACTTCTTGGCTTTTGGTGCCTTTTCTTCGGCCTTGACTGCGGCGGCAAGGTCCGTCAGAGAGATTTGTTCTCCGGCTTTTGCTTTGGCCTCCAATTCGCCCAGAGAGGGCGTATTGTTCAGCACGCCATCAATCATGTTTTCGTTTTGTTCGGTGGAAAGTTCTGCGGTGCGCAGCGGATTTTCCCGCAAGAACTCCGGCACCTGCTGGAAGCCCACACTGTCGCAGTAGTGGGCGGTGTCCTGCCCATTCTGGTGCAGTACCACCACATCCGAAACAGACAGTGAGTGTCCCTTGAAATCTGCCGGATGGTCCACGTTGAACGTGCGGTAGAGGTCCTCCAACGTGGTGCCAGCAGTCAGCGGCGCGGCGTATACTTCCGTATAGTTGGCCTTGTCCACGGTCAAACCGGCAGCCAGCAGGCGGTCGTAGGGCTCAAAACGGTAATCGCGGGTGGAATCCTCGTTGCGCAGTTGGTAGATGGAAAAGCTGTCCTGCTGTGGTGCTTCAAAGCCTGCCGCTGCGTATTCCTCTACGGTCATTCCAGCATCGGCAGCTTCCTGCGCGATCTCGGCCTGTACCTGTGCCTTATAGTCCTGCAAGGTCTGGTCAAAGTCGGCCAGCTTGGGCGGTTCCGGCAAGTCATACCGGCCTTGGTTGAGCATCGAGCGGCAGTCCTGCACATAGGCCACAACCGCAGTGTAATAGGAAGTCTGTTCCGGCAAAATATTCTGTCCTTCCCGCAAAGCGGTGGTGGCCGTCTGCTCCATAGCCGAAAGATTGCAGTGCTGTTTGAGGTACGGAATAAACTCGGTCAGCACCATTTCCCGCTCTGCCTTGTCTTGTTCCCACGCTTCCGGGCCTTTGTTGTGCAGAACAAAATTTTTCCAGTTCTCGTCCTTGGCGTAGTATTCGTGGTAGTTCTGGATATGCTGAACCAAAGAACCCTCTCCGTCACCAAAATCTTGCCGTCCCTCGTAGTTGTCGGGCTGGCCGTTCAGGGTAAAATCAATACGGAATGCGGTCTTGTCGTACCAGCCGCCCGTGTAGCCGTCCTTTTCCCGGTCCGTGTGCTGGGCGGTGTCCAGTTTTTCAAAAACTCGGTTTGCCACGGACAGCGGCATGATTTCGCCGTCCTGCAGCTTGTCACTTTCGCTCCAAAGAATTGTGACCGTAGGTTCTGCGGCGGGGTCTGGAATTTTAACGGGTGCGGGAATTTCGTTGGCCTTTTCCGCCGCCTCTTGGAACGCCGCCAGCTTGTCGCCCAACAGGACTTCCGACACTGCGGCTGTCTGCCCCAGCAGATTAAGTGCTTCCTGCCCGGCATCTGGCAGGGTCAGACCGGGCGCGTCCAGCTGGCCTCCGTCCAGAGCCTTGTTGTCTGGGCCGTACAGAGTGTAGTCATAGCCGGAATCGCAGGTCTGGATGAACAGGGTGTTGCCACTGTCCAGCACAAATGCAGTCTCCTGTGCAGCAGAAAGGTCTGCTTCCCGCTGCTGGCGCAGCTCTGCCAGATGTTCGTCCAGTGCAGAGATCAGCTCATGGGCTGTGCTGCGGATAACTTCCAGAGAGGCTTTCAGTTCCGCCAGTTCCCGGCCCGAACTCCACCCAGCCACATAGCCAAACGAATACTCAGACGTGTCCAGCCCATAGTGCTGGCAGACAGTATAGGCCACGCTTTCGGCCTGCACCTCGCGGGTGCGGCTGTCCGGGCGGTTGGTCTGTTCCGGGTCGTTGGGGTCGATGGCGTGGAGCTTGGCATGGGCAATCTCGTGGATGGCCGTCTTGATGGTCTGTAACTGGCTCATGCCCTCTTGGATGGCAATGCGGTTGTCGAGCAGATGAAAATAGCCGTGCGCCCCGCCCTCGATGTCCTCAAACCCGATGGGCACCGGGGATGCCTGCTCCAATGCCTTGAAAAAATCTTGGTAGTCCTGCACGCTGCCGGACAGTTCATTCACCGCGATAGAGGGCAGCGGTTCGCCCTCGGTCTGGCTGACATCGAACACGGACACCACCTTGAAAGCCGGAATCTGCACCGTCTTTTCTTCCGTCAGCGGCTTGCCGTCCTTGTCCAGAATCGGCTTGCCCTGTTCGTCCAGCTTTTCCATCTTCTGCTTGACCTTGTACGGCGCAGGAGCCAGAATCTTGATGCCTTTTTCGCCTTTCTTTACGGTGCGGTGGAACGTGTCTTTCCACTTGTTGAAGCCCGCCACCAGCTGCCCGCCCTGCATGGCGATCAGCAAGGTGTTGTTGAAGCTGTAATTGTGGAATTTCGCCATCGTGGTGAGGTAGGCCTTGTAGCGGTCACTGTCGAATAATTCTTGAATGCCTGTTTCCAGCCGGTCCGTGATTTCTTTCATGCGTTCCGCGCTGTCCTTGCCGTTTAGGATAATGGGAATAACTTTCTGCGGTTCCGTTTCAGGCTGAACAGGTGGCGGGATGTTGGCCGAATCTCGCAAAACTTCCGGCGCAGGAAAGGACAGTACCCGGTATTCCTCCGGCACAGGCTGGCCCTCGTGGACTTTCTGCCACTCGTCCCCGCTTTTGACAAGGTAGCCGTACTGGGTGAACACTCCCTGCTCCTGCTGGGCCACATACCGGCCAAACTGTGCCGTGTCGATGCCTCCTTTCCATTCCTCCGGCATATCCACCATGCCGGAGCGGTTCAAGTAGTAGTCGCCCAGCTGGGCAGGCCCGTGTACTTCTGGCAGATGTACATAATAGTCCACGTTTTCGGGAAAGTCGGTAATTCTCCCGATGCTGGAAAGCTCACTCTGCGGGGCTTGCAGAGCGGCGTTCAGTTCTGCACGTTCCCCGGCAGAGAGTGTTTCCAGTCGTGATGCCAGAAAGTTCAGTTCGTCCACATTGGATGCCAGCACCATGTTGTAGGGGATGGCAAAACGCTTTTCTTCCTCGGCAAAGTAGCCAGAAATGAAAAGGCCCTGCGGGTTATCGGACGAAATGTCGATTTGCCGCAGAGCCGCTTGTACCTGTTCGGTTGTGGTGGGAAGGTCTAGCCAGACACCATCACTGCTTTGCTGCTGATCTTGCAACTGGATGGAAAATAATTCGCTCATTTGGTCACACTCCTTTTGCTATCCTACGGATAGAGAGAGCCGGTTATGGCAAAATGAATGCTTCACCTTACCATAACCGGCCCTCGTTTTTCTTATTCCTTACGCTCTACCCGGTAATTGACGTACTTGCCTCCCGTATCTGCCAGAAGCACCGTTGCATCATAGGTTTTGCCTGTTTTCTCGGAGTAGAGGCCCTTGACCTTTGCCTTACCGTTTTTGAGCAGAGCAGCGGCGATCTTCGGTGTGAACGCCTTTTTGCGCTGCTCAAAGAAGCGGTCATTCTTCCACATCACGAACTGACAGCTACGATTCCCGCAGTAGAAATTCTTTTTGCCCTCATAGACGTTTTCACCACACCGGGGACACTTGCCGATGATAACCCGTTCCGACTGGAACAGGTTTTGTTTGTCCGCGCTGATGCAGGAATAGGTCTTGACCAGCTGACGCACCTGCGCTTCAATTTCGGCCATAAACTCGTCCGGGTCTGCGCTGCCTTTGGCAATCTCGGTCAGACGGTTTTCCCATTCAGCAGTCAGAGCGGGAGAGGTCAGGCTTTCCGGCAGAACCACCGCCAGATTGATGCCGTCCTTGGTGGGGACAAGCTGTTTGCCCTTGCGCTGCACAAAGCCCATTTGCACCAGCTTTTCCAGAATCGCCGCACGGGTGGCCGGAGTACCCAGCCCCTTGCGTTCCGCATGGCCCAGGCCACCCTCTCTTGCTCCTGCGGAGCAATTCACCTTGTCCTCCGGCATATCCTCGGCCCCAGCCCGCTCCATTGCCGACAGGAGCGTATCTTCGGTGTAGGCTTTCGGCGGGGACGTGAAGTGTTCCGAAATGTCCGCTGTCACGGAAAAGCTCTGTCCCTCGGCCAGTTCCGGCAGGGTGTTCAGCACTTCTTCCTCGGTATCTGCTTTCAGGGTGGAGCGGAACCGCTGGTCGATTTCTTTCCAACCGGGAACAAGCACCGTCTTTCCCTTGGCGGTGAACTCGTTCCCGGCGCAGGAGAACACAGCAGTCACCGTTTCGTACTCATGGGGCGCAGCCACGGCGCAGAGCAGCTTGGAGCAGACAAGGTTCATCAGCTTGCTCTCACTTTCCGCAAGACCAGTGAACCCCTGCTTTACAAATTCGGACGTGGGGATGATGGCGTGGTGGTCCGATACCTTTTTGCTGTTCAGAATCCGGCCCACTTCCGGGGTCAAGCCAAGCCCTTGGGCAAAGGGCAGCAGCCCCAGCAGGTCAGACACAAGATGTTGTGCTGTCTGGCCCATATCCTCGGTCAGATATTGGCTGTCGGTGCGGGGATAGGTCAGCAGTTTCTTTTCGTAAAGTTGCTGGGCATAATCAAGGGTCTGCTTTGCCGTGAAACCGAACAGGCGGTTTGCCTCCCGCTGCAAGGTGGTCAGGTCATAGAGCTTGGGCGGCTGTTCTGTCTTTTTCTCCCGTTTGACAGAAGTACAGACGGCAACTGCACTCGTGCATTTTTCTTTGAGAGAATTTGCGGTTTCTGCATCCGCAATGCACCCACTGTCTGCTTTCAGGCTGCCGGAATGGATGCCGACCGTGTAATACTTTTCTTTCTGGAAGCGCAGGATTTTTGCGTCCCGGTCCACCAACATTTTCAGTGTCGGGGTCTGCACCCGGCCTACCGTCAGGGTTTTGTGATACAGCACCGAAAACAGTCGCGTTGCATTGATGCCCACCAGCCAATCTGCTTTTGCACGGCAGAGGGCCGATTGGTACAGCGCATCGTAATCCGAATCCGGGCGCAGGTTTGCAAAGCCCTCCCGGATGGCGGCATCCTCCATGCTGGAAACCCAGAGCCGCTTCACAGGTTTCGTGCAGCCGGCCATTTGGTAGACAAAGCGGAAGATAAGTTCTCCCTCCAGGCCTGCGTCTGTTGGATAGTTCTCGGAGGTGACTTTTCTGACGTTGTTACTCAATGGCATCCAATGGGCCGATAAAGCGGTAGAAAATCTGGATTTTCTGGACGTATTCGCCATCGACCTTTTCCGCTCTGGATACCAGAATCTTGTCAATCAGCTGATGCAGAATCTTATAGTTCAGTTCGGTGATGCCAGCGTACTTGCTGACTTCATCAATAAAATCCTGAATCTTATCCATCTGATCGTGTTCAGCACGACCTTCCTGTTCGTACTGCTCGATTTTTTCGGTCAGTTCAGCCTGTTCCTTGTCATAGCGATCTGCAAGCATTTGAAAACGTTTCTCCGGGAGAAGCCCCTTTGACACATCCTCATAAAGTTTTGCGTACAAATCTTCGATTTCTGCGATTCTTGCTTTACACTGTTTCAATTCCCGCTTGTGCTGCGCCCGGTCAGAAGATACCCGAAGGTGCATCTGGTCTGCAATTTTTCGCACAAGGGCGTCTCGGTTGCCCACAGCGGCCTTTGCGTGTGCCTGAATGTCAGCAAGGACAGCTTCATGCAAAACACGGGCTTCCAAGTTGTGAGAGGCGCAGGCTTTCGCACCATACTTCCGATAAGTGCTGCAACAATAAAATGTCTGATCCAAAATGTTATTGCGTTTGCGGCGGGCTTCAACTTTGACCAACATTGTTCTGCCACAATCTGCGCAGCGAACGATTCCTTTGAAGATGTTGTCGTATTCGGTCTTATCGCACATAAAACTACCGGAACGGCTATAAAGGATTCGCTGCACATTCTCCCAACGGTCTTGTGGGATGATTGCTTCATGCGTGTTCGGAACAATAGCACGTTCTTCAAAAGGGATATAACGTCGCTTCTTGGATTTCATGGACACAGTAGGTTTTGCTTCATAGATGATGTGTCCGGCGTAGACCGGGCTGTGCAGAATTTGACTGACATAGGCAGAATCCCAATCATACATCTTTTCATCATCGACAAAGCGACCAAACATCTCTTTTTTGTAGTAGCACGGCTTCAGGATTTTCTCATCGTGAAGCCGTTTGGCGATACGGTGAAGCCCAAGTCCTTCCTCCGCCAATGAATAGAGATACTCAACAACAGGGGCGGTATTCGGGTCGATCACAAGGTGGTTGTGGTCGGCAGGGTCTTTCTGATAGCCAAACGGTGCGCCGCTGGAGATATACTTTCCACTTTTCTTGC
>OKTI01000801.1_pt1 | contig 15394 bp, 8 predicted proteins | sample 1606071 | NCBI WGS metagenome assembly OKTI01 (sample SAMEA3879500, study PRJEB24766) | human gut metagenome | biome: human-associated habitat; feature: feces | place: USA | collected 1985/1987
CAACGGCGGAAGCTGCGCGGAAAAAAGGCTTGCAATTATCTGGCGGCAATGCTAAAAACAGGCAGATTGATATTTGTCTGTCGCGGGAATTATTTTTGTGCGGCGTTGCTGCGGTGTTGTTTGTATTTATTAATTAGTTTATAATTGTTGCGTATGAAAGCAGATTTGAAGTTTAAAGCGGTGTGGTGGAACAGCTTTTTGTTCTATTGGGCACTGATATTTTTGCTTTTTGCCCTTGTGGCGGCAGCTGCGGATTTTTTTAATCTCGGCAGGCTGATGCTTTGGGCGGCGCTGGGCGCGTTCGCCGGGGCAAAAACGGTGCGTCTGCTGGAGGTGTGTTTTCTGATGAAAGAAACCGACACGGCGACGCGGGTATATCTGGCAGCGGTCAATCTGGCGCTGGGCTGCGGTGCGTGCTGGCTGCTTGCCGATTTGGTATTAAAACACTCGGGATTGTAAAACCCGGGTGTTTTTTTGTACGGACGGAGAACGTGTACGAGTGGAGAACGGGTACGGGCGGAGAACGGGTATTATGAAGGCGGGCGAGGGGTGATATTTTTGTTGCAATATAAAAATATCTATGATATGTTGCCCAAAATTTTATTAATTATGTCTAATTTAAATTATATTGTATGAATTTATTATTGTTTTTACAGACGGGTTTGCTGTTTTCGGCAAACCGCTGGAAGGTTGCGGTAAGCAAGAGCAAACCGTTGTTGTGGCTGTGTGGCATATTTTATGTAATCGCGCCGCTTTTGGAAAAGCCGAATTCAATGTGGGCGGCTCCTTTGTTTTTTTATCTTTTTATTTTAATGGCGGATTTAATGTCTGCTGATGCCGGAGGCGTGTTTGCGAACAGCGGAGAAAGATTCCGTTGTATCGTGTTTGCTACCGGTTTTACCAAAAAGGGAGGGGAACGCCGTTTGAGCGAAGGCGTGTTTATCAAAGCCAAAGGATTGCATATTGTCGATATGTTTCCGGTTACAGACTGCCGGGAAAGGCTGCTGGACGAGCGGACGCTGATTATCAAGCCCAAAGATTTCTCTTCCTGCTGTCTGTATAGTGCGGCTTATCCCAAAGGGCTGATTTTAGGCGAGGCGGTTGATGACGCGTTAGTGTTTTTCTATAGCAAAAAAGCAAAAATGCTGCGGGTTGCAGAGCCGGGCCTGCTTGGCAAAGTTTCGGGGATTGCCGGCGTTGCGGCGGGAGATGAAATGATGTCCGATTTTTGGGGCGAGGCGAAATACGTTGCGCTTGATGGCGGAGAGAGTATTGACGCGGCCGAGTACGACAGTTTTTGCGACGCGTATCGCGTTGATGAAACACGATTTCTCCGCGCCGAACAAAACGACGGTTCATGTCTGGTGTTTGAGGCTTTATTTTCCAATGGTGAAGCGGTTGCGGCGTTTCGGGTTGAAAATGTGCCGGAAATCTTTTTTGCAGACGAAAACGGCAGTCGGAAAAGGCTGCATTACGATGCGGAAAAACATGCGTATGCCGTGGCGTGAAAACAGAAAAAACATAAAAAACGGAAGCATTGTGCTTCCGTTTTTTTGTTAAGAATCAGCTTTACCAGGAATAGGTTATCCCCATACGGTAGGCCGTATCCGCGCTGCCCCAGGCGGCACCGACATTTAACAGAACGTTGTCGTTTATCCAGTGGAAGCCGCCGAGCGCCATTGCCGTTTCGCCTTCGTACATGCCTGTACCGAAAGAAAGCTGCGTGTTGCCGGTGGCGCGGGCATTCGGCACCAGAGCCGTCATGGCAGACATGGTGGCCATACCGGCATTGAAGTCATCGCGCAGATCATTAATGTCACCGCTTAACTGGTAATAGCGAGAATCCAAATTGTGAATTTGGTTATCCAATCCGGCAACGGCGTCGGTTAGATTGGCGGCGCCGGAGACGTAATGCGTGTTGGCCAGTTTTGAGGTGTTGCCGATGGCGGTATTGACTGCGGCAATGTTTTGATTGACCGTATTGCTTGATGATACGCCGTTTTGTGCGGTACCCAAATCTTCTGCCGTACCGATGTTGGAGGCGATTTCGCTGATGGCGGTGGAAATGTCTGCACCGGCTGTGGCGAGATAGTTATTGGAACCGTTGGCGTTGGTATAGTTATCGCGGTTGCCGATGGCAGAATCCAAAGATGTCAGATGATCTTCCACCGTGGTACCGTCGGCCAGGTTGCCCTGATGCTGGTCGCCCAGTTTGTCGGCGAGGCCGTGAATAGTGCCCAGGGACTGGTCTATGTTGTTGATGGCCTCAACAATCGTTTCCGGCGCATCCTCAGAACCATTAGACAGGTTTTTGTTGCCGACGCCGAGCTGGCTGATGTCGCCGACCGTCTTATTGACGGTATCTTCAACCCGGGTGCCGATAGTATTGTCAACCGAGTTTTGAACTTTTTCGTCAAGCCCTTCGTTGGTAACGTATTTTTCATCGGCTTTGGCAAAGATGTTTTCTTCAACCGTTGATAATTGGGAATCGGTGTAGTCTTTGCTCTCCTGCAGGCTGTCTGCAATATTGCCTTCCAGCTCGGTTTTAGCGGTGTTTATGTTGCCTTGCAGTTCAGTTTTGGTATCGGAAATCGTGCCGTTTAATTCGTCTTTGGCCGTATTTACCGCCGTGTCTATCGCACCGCCTTCTTTGGTGATGTCGTTAATCTGGCCGGACAGTTCGGTTTTGGCCTGCTCAAGCTCTGTTTTATCCGCTTTGCCGCTTTCCAAATCGTCAATGGCTTCCGTATTGGCGGTGATGGCGGCCGTGTTGCCGGCGACGGCGGTGTTGGTTTTTTCCAGCTCCCCGTCTAAGGCCGTAACCGTTTCGTTGGTTTTGTTGAGTTCGCTTTCAAGGTTGGCCACATTTTGGTCGGTGGTTTCCAGCTTGCCGTTTAAATCGGAGACGGTTTGGTTGGTTTTGCCCAGTTCATCTTCCAGCGCCGTTACGTCGGAAGCATCGGCTTTGCTGGCCAGCTGTTCGTTTACATAAGACGTGTCGGCTTTGTCCGCCAGGCTGCTCTCAAGGCTGTCAACTTTTTTGTTGGTATCAGAAAGCGATGTTTCCAGATTGCCGACTTTTTCATTTGTGTCAGAGAGGGAGTTTTCCAAGTTGCCGACTTTTTCGCTGGTGCTGGCCAGATCGCCGGAAACTTTATCAATATTTCCCTGCAATTCGTCTTTGGTACTTTGCAGCTCTTTATCCGTTGCGTAGGTGTTATCCAGGTTGTCAACGGTATTCTGCAAGCCGCTGATGTTGTCTTCAACCGTATCCAGGCGCCCGCCAAGTTCGGTTACATCCTCGGCGACATCGTTAATGCTGCCCTGCAGTTCGTCTTTGGCGGCAGTGAGTTCTTCATCGCTGGCAAAGGTTTCATCCAAACCGCCCATAACATTGTCAGTTACGGTTTGTTCCAGCTTTTCAGTCTGCTTGTTGATTTCGTCGCTGACAGCGCTGCTGACCGTATCGTCCAGCTGGTCGGTAATGGTATTCTGGACGGTTGAGGCCAGTTCGTCCTGAGAAACGTATTGCCCGTCCAGTTCTGCGGATATTTCATTCTTAATCGTATCCAGATTGTCCTTGCTGACAAATTTATTGTCGGCTTCGGTTTTGCTGTATACATCGGAAGCGTCAGCTTTGTTGTTTAACTCGTCTTTGGTGGCGTAGTTGTTCAGATCGTTTTTTGATGCATACAGGCCGTCGGCGGTATCTTTGTCCAGCAGACCTTCGGTGGCTCCGGCAACGGCACTGTCAACGTAACTTTCACTGGCCAGGCCGGTGGTTGCTTCCGAAATGGCACTGTTCATATCGTCTTTGGAGACTTTGTCGGCGATTTGCGTCTCCAGAGCACCGGTTGCGGAGCCGACCGCGCCGGCGACGGCGTCATTTAATTCGCCATCGGTAACGTAGTCTTTCAGAGAATTGTTGATTTCGTTTTTGGCAGAGTCAACGGCACTGTTGACGTACTCTTCAGAGGCAAGTCCTTCGGTGGCCGTATTAACGGCATCACTTATCGCGTTTTGCATTTCTTCACCCGAAGCCAGGCCGGCCAAATCTTCTTTGGTGGCATAGTTGCTGCCGGCTTCCGTGACGGCATCGTTGATGGCCGTATCAATTGTCCCGCCCTCGGCTACGCCGTCGGATATGGCCTCCGTAATGTCGTCTTTGGTGGCGAAATTGCCTTCTTCAATCGCGGAAGAAACCTGTTCGCTGACGGCGTTTTGGATGGTGTCGCCTGAGGCAAGGTCTTTCGTTGCCTGATTTATGGCCTGCGTAATGCTGCCTTCTTCTTTAAGAGCGTCGGAAATTGCCGTGTTGGCGACTTCTTCGGCCGTGCTGCCGATGGTGTCGGAAATTTCGGTTTTGGCATTATTGATGGCATCATAAACCTGGTCGCCGCTGACAAGGTTATCATGGCCGTTGCCGATGCCTTCGCTTGTGTCTGTGGCTTTGTCTATGGCTGACTTTATGGAACCGCCGCTTTCAAGGGCCGTTTCTATGCCGATGTTAATGCGGTTGTTGGTGAAGGTATAAATTTGTCCGCCACTTTCCAGCGCCGTATTCAGGTTGCTGTTAAAGACGGAAGTTGCCGTATTTCTGACGTTGGCTTCCAGCCCGGTTCCAGAGTATGTGGTGCCGGAAGATATGTTGTTTATTTTTGTATTTTGTTCGTCTTGTTCTTCTTCAAGAGCGGCAATGTCATTGCTGTTTTGGTCAATTTTTCCTTCATTTGTGGTGATGCGATTGGACAGTTCGGTAACCGTGGTGGTATCGGCTTTGAGTGCCAACTCGCTTTCAACAGTTTTGCTCAAATTGTCGACGGCTGTTTTGGCTTCGGACGCCTGAGTTTTGGCTGTGGTAGCGTCTTCCTGTGTGGTACGCAGATTGGCCGCGGTGGCATAAGCGGTATTGCCAATCATGTTGATACTGTTTTGCAGAGTGGTAAGGTCGCTATTTGTCAGGTAATTGATTTGGGTATAGCTTGATCCGGATTCATCGCTGGCAATCCATCCGGTTCCTTTATTAAACTGAATGGATTCAAAAGTGTCTTCCTCATTATTTGTTGTCTGGGCATGGACAATTGAGGCCATACTTAACAAGCAAATAGCGGTTCCTGCCAGTAAGATATTTTTGTTCATGGTTTTGTCCTTTGATATAGGTTGCCTTTGTTTTTTGGAGTGTGTCGTGCTGATTTTTTGGGGTCGTTTAAAATATACATCTTTAGTTTTATTTACGTTTTTTTAACTGATTGATTGTATTATAAGAATAAAGAAACAGTTCTGTTGATTTTAAACGACCCTTTTTTTTCAGCAGTCCGGATTGTTCGCAAGGGTAAGGAATACAGGAATGTAAGAACCAGTGCGAAAAAAACTGTACAGTAAGGGAAATATTAAAACTGAGAAGAAAAACGGCTAAAGCAGGGAATGGCTGGTTTTTATATCTATTGACTTTTGGGGGCAGACGGCGCTATATATACCTCTATGAGCAATCAATTTGAAGTGGTCAGCCCGTTTGAGCCGTCGGGAGACCAGCCGGAAGCAATCAGGCAACTGTGCGACGGCCTGAGAAGAGGCGAAAGAAACCAAGTTCTGCTGGGCGTTACCGGTTCGGGCAAGACCTTTACCATGGCCAAAATCATTGAGGAGATGAAGAAGCCGACGCTGATTATGGCGCCGAACAAAATTCTTGCGGCGCAGCTGTATGCGGAGATGAAAGAGTTTTTTCCGCACAACCATGTTGAGTATTTCGTATCCTACTACGACTATTATCAGCCGGAAGCATATATTCCGAAGACTGATACCTATATTGAAAAAGATTCTGCGATTAACGAGCAGATTGACCGGATGCGGCACGGGGCGACGCGTAACGTTTTGGAAGAGAAAGACGTGATTATCGTGGCGTCGGTGTCGTGCATTTACGGTTTGGGAAGCATGGAATCGTATTCGGCGATGGCGTTTTCGCTTAAAAAAGGCGATTGTATCGAGCCGAAAGAAATCTATAAAAATCTGGCGTTGCTGCAATATGAACGCAATCAGGCGAATTTTGTGCGTTCCACGTTCCGGGTTAAGGGCGATACGTTGGATATCTTTCCGGCGCACTACGAAGACCGCGGGTGGCGGGTGTCGTTCTTCGGCGATGAGATTGAAAAAATCAGCGAGTTTGACGTTTTGACCGGCAAAAAAACCGCGGATTTGGAAGAGATTACGATTTATCCGGCGAACCATTATGTTACGCCGCGTCCGGCATTGTCGCAGGCGATGATGCACATTAAGGAAGATCTGGCTTTGCGGCTTGACGAGCTGAGGCGCGACAACAAGCTGGTGGAGGCGCAGCGGCTGGAGCAGCGGACGCGGTTTGACCTGGAGATGATGGAAACGACCGGGCACTGCAAAGGGATTGAAAATTATTCACGCTATCTGACCGGACGTGCGCCGGGCGAGCCGCCGCCGACGCTGTTTGAGTATTTTCCGAAAGACGCGCTGCTGTTTATTGACGAGAGCCACATTTCGGTGCCGCAAATCGGCGGCATGTATCGCGGCGACCGCAACCGCAAATCCACGCTGGCTGATTACGGGTTCCGGCTGCCGTCGTGCGTGGACAACCGGCCGTTGAAGTTTGAGGAATGGGACAGGTTTCGCGCGCCGACAATTTTCGTTTCGGCGACGCCCGGCGATTGGGAACTGGAACAGAGCCACGGCGTGTTTGCCGAGCAGGTTATCCGCCCGACGGTGCTGATGGATCCGGTCTGCGTGGTCAAGCCGGTGGAAGACCAGGTTGACGATTTGATGGCGGAATGCCGCAAGGTGATTGCCAAGGGCGAGCGGGCGCTGGTTACGACGCTGACGAAAAAGATGGCGGAGGATTTGACCGAATATCTTAAGGAAAACGGGATTAAAGTGCGGTATCTGCATTCGGATATTGATACGCTGGAACGCATTGAGATTATCCGTGACCTGCGGCAGGGCGTGTTTGACGTACTGGTCGGGATTAACCTGCTGCGCGAGGGGCTTGACATTCCCGAGTGTTCGCTGGTGGCTATTCTCGACGCGGACAAAGAGGGTTTTTTACGCTCGACGCGGTCGCTGATTCAGACTATCGGGCGGGCGGCGCGCAATGCCGAGGGGCGCGTGGTGCTGTATGCCGACAAGATGACGGATTCAATCAAGTTTGCGCTGGACGAGACCGAACGGCGGCGCAAGAAGCAGTTTCAATATAACCTGGAGCACGGAATTACGCCGAAGACGATTAAAAAGGCGATTTCGTCAGTATTGCAGACGATGACCGAGGCAGAGGGTGACAAGGAGCTGACGGCGCCGATTGCCCGCGACAGGATTGAAAACATCGCCAAAGAAATCAAGCGGTTGACCAGGGAAATGAAACAATACGCGGCGGATTTGGAATTTGAACAGGCGATGAAGTGCCGCGACGAAATCAAACGGCTGGAATCCATCCGGCTGGTCGTGGAGGATTAGGAACCGGCCGCGGAAGACACGGAAACGGGGCTGAACGGCATTGCGGCAGAACAACGGGGTTGCGGCAGAGCAGAAAGGCTGGCAGAGCAACGCGGCGCAGAACAACAGGTTTCGCAGCAGAGCAGAAGGCAGGCAGAGCAACGCGGCGCAGAACAACGGGTTTGCGGCAGAGCAGAAAGGCAGGCAGAGCAATGCGGCAGAACAGCAAGTTTGCGGCAGCTCCGGGGGTTCCGATTTGGGAGCAGGGCAGGCGTTGCATCTTTTGTTACATTTTTTCCGGCGCTTTGAAACCCAGAATGTTAATGCATATATCCAAAACCTTCAGTGTCAGGGTAATCAGCGCAACGAGCGACCGCAGGGTCGTTTTATCCTCTTCTGCCAAAATCTTTTTATCGTGGTAGAAGACGTTGAACTTGTTGGAAATCTCGTACACATACGAACAGATGATGGAGGGGGCATCTTTTTTGAGCGCTTCGCCAAGCGTGTGGCTGAAACGGGTCAGCGTCAGAGCCAGGTCGCGTTCGCTGGCAGTGGTGAAAGCGGCAAAACGGCAGGCGGTTCCGGATGTAGTTGTGCCGGACGAAACCGCAGCGGCAATCTCCGGATGGCGTTCCTTAAGCTTGGCAAGAATGGACTTTATCCGCACCATGGTATAAAGGATATACGGCCCGGTATTGCCTTCAAACGAGGCAAACTTGTCAATGTCAAAAATATAATTGCTTTCGCAAGGGTTCATCAGGTCGCCGTATTTGATGGCGGCGAGGCCGATGGCCTGTTTCAACTGCCGCAGTTCGGCTGCGGGCATTTCCTCTTCGCCTTTAATCGCAACTTTGCTTTCTACCGTATCCAGCAGTTCGGAGAGTTTCATCGTGCCGCCGGAACGGGTTTTGAAGGGTTTGCCGTCTTTGCCGTTGACGGTGCCGAAACCGATGAACGTCAGTTCGGTTTCGGGGCGGGTTACGCCGGTTTTGCGGGCGCAGCGGAAAACGCGCTCAAAATGCAGCGCCTGGCGTTTGTCGACAACATACATGACGCGGTCCGGGCGGAAATCCCGTTCGCGCTGGACGAGGGTGGCAAGGTCGGTCGTTTCATAAATTGCGCTGCCGTCGGATTTCAAAATAATGCACGGCGGGATTGGCGCGGTATCGCTTTCTTCTTTGACATCTACGACGAGAGCCCCTTCGCTTTCATAGGCGAGCCCCTTATCTTTCATCATCCTGACCATATCGGGAATAAAAGGGTCGGCATCGCTTTCGCCGAGCCAGAGGTCAAAGTCGACGTCCAGCCGCGCATAGTTGCGCTTTAAGTCGGGAACGGAAACGCCGACGATATGGCGCAGCAGGGCGCGGTAACCGCGGCGTCCGGACTGCATTTCCTGCGTGGCGGCGCGGGCGGCGGCCAGATAGGCTTCGTCTTCTTTGGATTTGGCGGAAGCAAAAGGATAAATCTGCTCCAAATCTGCCAGAGTGAACGGCGCTTCCTGCGGGTAGTCCCCGGCATAATTTTCGTCAAAATACGGCAATTCCGGATGACGGAGGGAGAGTTCGTGAATAATCAGCCCCATTTGCAGCCCCCAGTCGCCCAAGTGCGCATCGGCAATGACCTTGTTGCCGGCAAAACGGTTCAGGCGCTTTAAGCATTCGCCGATAACGGCCGAGCGCAGATGCCCGACATGCAGCGGTTTGGCAACGTTCGGCCCGCCGTAGTCAATGACGACGGTGCGGGGATTTTCAACCTTGGCAAAGCCGCAGTTTTCGCTCTGGCTCATTTCTTCCAGATAACAGGCGATGAATTCGTCTTTGACGGTGATGTTGATAAATCCGGGGGCGACGACGGAAACGGTTGCGATGACATCGTTGGCAGGCAGTGCCGCAGCCACGTCATCGGCGATTGCCAGCGGAGCTTTGCGATATTGTTTGGCGGCGGACATGGCGCCGTTGCACTGAAACTGGCATAAGTCCGGGCGAGCCGAAACGACAACGCGCCCCAAGGCGGCGTCATAACCGGCAGCGGAAAAACCCGCGGAAAAAATGTCGCTTAATTTGTCAATAACCGTTTGCACGAAAGGTCTCCTTCAGATGGGGTGGATTTTGGGGGGATATTAAGGCGACGGGAACGTTTTGTCAAGGGGAAATGCGGGAATGGCGAGAGAGGGGTCGGCAAAGCGGCATGGCGGCGGGAGCATTTTGAAACGGCGGAGGGACGGGTGTGTTTTGAGATGGCGGCGTTATGTTGTGGATAGAACATCGCGAGCCTTGCCAAGCGGCGGCGGATTTGGCAAAATTACGTCTCGGGCATTGCAGAAAAGAAAACCCGACACTATATAGAACTAATCCATACAGAGGGAAAGTGCATCCATACGGGAGAGCAGCCTCCTTTGCAAAGGATACTAAAAACAGGTGCGCGGGTGCCGGTTTTTTCGAACGGGAAAGCAGAGCCGCGTGCCGCCAGGACAGGTGCGCGGGCGCCGGCTTTTTTCGAACGGGAGAGCAGGGCAGCGTGCCGGTTTAGCAGTTTGTTTGAGCAATTCATAAGGATATTATAATGAGCCGCGTTGAAGATAAAGACATCAACATAGACAACCATCCGGAAGCAAAAGATGCGCTTCCGCCCGCAGATGACAAGATGATTTTGGAGAATATGGAATATCCGGTGCTGTCGCTCCGGGATATTGTGGTTTTTCCGGAGAATTCGGCATCGCTGTTCGTCGGCCGGAGCATGTCGCTTAAAGCCGCGAAAGCCGCCTATCAGTTTGGGACGCCGCTGGCGCTTTTGACCCAAAAGCAGTCGGCAACAGAGGACCCTAAGGAAAAAGACCTCTATCAAATCGGGACACTGGCGCGCATCAAGCGCTTTATTACCATGCCGGACGGGACGCTTAATCTGGCCGTTGAGGGAATCCGCCGCATCAGGGTCAAGAAACTCAATACGTTCGGCGATTATTATACGGCGTTTATCGAACCTTATGATTTGGCGGAAAACGGCGGCGACGAGGCTGAACTTAAGGCGCTGGCGGCGGTGGTCAGCGAAAAATTCCGCCAGCAGACGATTGACTATTCCAAACTGCCCAAAGAAAGCCTGATGATTGTCAACCAGCATGAAAACCTCGGCAAACTGATTGCGGTGATTATCGGCAATCTGGATATCAAAACCTCGGACAAGCAGGAGCTGCTGGAATGCCGCGACGAACGCGCGATGCTGACCAAGCTTTTGGAAATCCTTAATGAAGAAGGCGCGCGCATTGCGGCGGAAAACAAAATTAAAGACCGTGTCAAGAGCCAGATGGAAAAGAACCAGCGCGACTATTACCTTAACGAGCAGCTGAAAGCGATTCAGAAAGAGCTGACCGGGGTAGAAAACGAAGAGGAAGACGAACTGCAGCAATATGCGAAGAAAATTGCCGAATCCAAAATGAGCAAAGAAGCGCGGGCCAAAGCGAATCAGGAACTGAAAAAACTTAAGGCGGCGGGGCCGATGAGCGCGGAATCGACGATTATCCGCAATTATCTCGACTGGCTGGTGGATTTGCCGTGGGGCAAGTATTCGCCAATCAGCCATAATCTCGGCAAAGCGATAGAAATTCTGGATGAAGACCACTATGGCCTGCAGAAAGTTAAAGAGCGCATTATCGAGTATCTGGCAGTGCAGGCGCGGTCGAAAGATTTGAAGAGCCCTATTTTATGCCTGGTCGGGGCACCGGGCGTGGGCAAAACCTCGCTCGGGAGGTCGATTGCCAGGGCAACGGGGCGCAAGTTTGTGCGCGCGTCGCTGGGCGGCATGCGCGACGAGGCGGAAATCCGCGGACACCGCCGCACTTATATCGGAGCAATGCCGGGCAAGATTATCCAAAACATCAAAAAAGCCGGCGTGTCCAACCCTCTGTTTCTCCTGGACGAGATTGACAAGCTCGGTTCGGACTGGCGCGGCGACCCGAGTTCGGCGCTGCTGGAAGTGCTGGATCCCGAGCAGAATGCGACGTTTAACGACCATTATCTGGATTTGGACTATGACCTTTCCAAGGTGATGTTCGTAACGACCGCCAACTCGCTGGATATGCCGCGGCCGCTGCTGGACCGCATGGAGATTATCCGGCTGGACGGCTATACCGAGCAGGAGAAAATTGAAATTGCCAAGCGGCATCTGATTCCGAAAGTGTTTAAGGAGAATGCGATTAAGCCGACGGAGCTGTTTATTACCGACGATGCCATCCGCGACGTTATCCGCTACTATACGTCGGAATCCGGCGTGCGCAATTTGGAACGCGAACTGGCGACGATTGCACGCAAGTCGGCGAAAGAACTGTTGCTGGACAGTGAGAAAAAGGCGGAGAAAGGCGGAAAGAGCGCCGGGCGGAGCCGCAACGGCACAGTTAATGAAAAAACGGCTAATGAAAAAACGGCAGCGGACGAGCATATTACGGTTACGGCAGACGAGCATATTACGGTTACGCCTGACAACCTGAACAAATATCTCGGCATTAAGAAGTTTCATTTCGGCGTGCGCGAGGAGAAAAATCTGGTCGGGGTTACGACCGGGCTGGCATGGACGGAAGTCGGCGGAGACATCTTGTTTATCGAAGCGGTGGATATGCCTGGCAAGGGTGTTATTAAACAAACCGGCAAACTCGGCGAAGTGATGAAAGAATCGATTGACACCGCATATTCGGTCGTGCGGTCGCATGCGCAGGCGCTGGGGATTAATCCCGAGGTGTTTGAAAAGACCGATGTGCATGTCCATGTGCCGGAGGGAGCCATTCCGAAAGACGGTCCGTCGGCGGGAATTACGATGTATACGACGCTGGTGTCGGTGTTTACGAAAATCCCGGTCAGGAGCGATGTGGCGATGACCGGCGAAATTACATTGCAGGGCAGGGTGCTGCCAATCGGCGGTTTGAAAGAAAAACTGCTTTCGGCATTGCGCGGCGGCATCAAAACGGTGATTATCCCGAAAGGCAATGAAAAAGACCTGGCGGAACTGCCGGAGATTGTCAAGAACGAATTGAAAATCGTGCTGGCGGAAAATGTCAACGACGTGTTGGCTGTGGCGCTGGAACATCCGGTTACGCCGCTTAAGACCGATACGGTGCATTAAGGCGAAGGGCTGACTGATGGAAAAAGCCGGTTTTTACCGGCTTTTTGTTTGGCGTTTTGCCGCCGTGCTTTTGTGCCGGGGCAGACAGGTATTGACAAAACCCGGCGGCGATGTTATAGAACAACGCAACAGAATATTGTTATGGAAGTTTAATTATTTTAAATTTGATTTTATGAAAGCTAAAATTTCTAAGAAAAAAAACAGGAAGCTAAATGCCAAATCGGTAAAAAGAGAACCAGGCAAGGCCGAAGTTTTTCTGACATCGCTGCACAAAGCCGCTGAAAAGGCCTTTTATCCCAAAGCGTGGCTGGATGCTTTTTGCCGCGACTGCTGGAAGTTTGAAGACAGGCAGGAAAAATGTTTTGCCGCGCTTACAACGGTATTTAAGTTTTTGCCGCAGGCTGAACAGATGGAGCTTATTCCGCTTTTGATAGGCAGCAGCAAGGCTTATCCGAAACTTGTCCTGTTGGCCGAGGAGCTGTTTAACGCCCTGCCGGCGGAAGAGCAGAAACGGATTAAGGTGCCGATGATTTATTGGACGATGGATGACAGGGAAACCCAGATTACGGAGGCGGAATATCGCTGGCGAAAAGAGCATGATTTGTCCTGTCGGCAGACTGAAACCGGCTATTCCCGGCCGATGAATGCGGATTTGGATTTGAAGTGTTTTTACGCCGTCCTCGGAATGCTCAGCGCTTCGGGTACAGAAACTTACATTTATCTTCGTGGCTGGTAAAACGGCCGGTTCGGAAATTTGGGAAAAGGCGCTGTCTGCGGACGGCGCTTTTTTTAGTGGGGAAGATGTGCCGTGTTGCAGAAGCGGCGGAACAAAGAACGGGTGATGTGCAGCGGGAAACGGAGAACAACGTACTGTGCAGCGGCTGTTTTATGATGCGGGCAAATGAAGCAGGACGATATTTCCGCTTGACAGGGTGGGGAGTTGCGGTTATATTTCCCGTTGTTTGAATTGAGGCATACAATGGCAAAGAAAGTAAAAAAATCGGATTTTATCGCATCGGGGCAGGTGGCCGTCAACCGCCGCGCCACGTTTGACTATGCCATTGAGGAAACGTTTACTGCCGGTTTGGAATTGCGCGGTACCGAAGTCAAATCGCTGCGGTTGGGCAAGGCAAGCCTGACCGATACGTACGGTTCTTTTGCCGACGGCGAATTATTTATCGAAAACCTCAAAATTGAGGAGTATGCCAACAAAGGGTATGAAAAGCAGGAGCCGAACCGCAAGAAAAAGCTGCTGCTGACGCGCCATGAAATCAACCGCATTATCGGGGCGATGGCGAAGAAAGGTTATTCCTTGGTTGCCAAGCGGCTGTATTTTAACGAGCGCGGGCTGGCCAAGCTGGAGGTCGGCATCGGCAAGGGCAAGAAACTTTATGATAAGCGGGAGAGCATTAAGGAGCGCGAACTGAACCGTAAGCTGCGCGAGTGGTAGTCAGGGCGCGGTGTGTTGATTTGCAGGCTGCGCGAGTGGTAACTGGGGAAGGCGTGTTGAACCGCAGGCTGTATAAGCGGTAGTCGGGGTGCGGTGCGTTGGCCGCAGGTGGTTGTCGGCGGGTGGTTGTCGGCGAGTTGATGAGCGGGGCGAGGAGAGAGGGCGCTGCGGACTGGCGGGTTGATGAGCGAGTGGTAGCCGAGGGTGCTGGTGCGGGTGTAATAACCCGTTATTTTTAAAAGAAAAACTTAAAAATATCTCCTGAAGTTTTAACCGGTTGTTTAGAAATGGGCGGCTAAACTCGGGGCAGCTGCCGGCGGAGGGCCTTTTTTCCGTCCGGGTTGCTCGTTAATACCGATGAAAAGGGAGATTACATGCTTAACATTAAGAAATTGACGGCTTTTGCGGCGGCGTTGGCGCCGGCATTGGCCGTGGGGGCGAGCGGGGCGCAGGCGTCCGAAATCGACCTCAAAATCCCGTCGCTGGACGTGGGTTACAATATTTTCGGCTGGGCGGTGTCCGGTACGCAGATTTTGGCTTTCGGGCTGGTTATCTGCGTTTTGGGCATGCTGTTCGGCTGGTATCAGTTTCACAAAATCAAGAATATGCCGGCGCATCAGTCGATGCTTAACGTGTCGGAACTGATTTACGCAACCTGCAAGACCTATATGAAACAGCAGGCGAAACTGCTGCTGTTGCTCGAAGTGTTTATTGCGGTATGCATTTTCTACTATTTTTACGGCCTGAACGATACGCCGCTGCCGAAAGTCCTGACGGTTCTGGGCTGGTCGGTGCTGGGTATTCTCGGCTCGTATTCGGTGGCGTGGTTCGGTATGCGCATCAACAACTACGCGAATGCGCGCACGGCTTTTTCTTCGCTTGAAGGCAAGGCGTACAAGGTAATGAGCCTGCCGCTCAAATCCGGCATGTCCATCGGCGTGCTGCTCATCTGCGTTGAGCTGATTATGATGATGGCAATTTTGCTGTTCGTATCCAAAGAGAGTGCGGGCGCGTGCTTTATCGGCTTTGCCATCGGCGAATCGCTCGGCGCGGCGGCGCTGCGCATTTGCGGCGGCATTTTCACCAAAATTGCCGATATCGGTGCGGATTTGATGAAAATTATCTTTAAAATCGGCGAGGACGATGCGCGCAATCCGGGCGTGATTGCCGATTGCACCGGCGACAACGCGGGCGACTCCGTCGGTCCGACTGCGGACGGTTTTGAAACCTACGGCGTTACCGGCGTGGCGCTTATCAGCTTTATCGTTCTGGGTGCGGGCATGATGTATGCCAATAACGGCGATTTGGTCATGCTGGCGAACGGCGTTGATTTTCAGGCGCGTTTGATTGTATGGATTTTCGCCATGCGCATTCTGATGA
>OKTI01000820.1_pt1 | contig 15108 bp, 9 predicted proteins | sample 1606071 | NCBI WGS metagenome assembly OKTI01 (sample SAMEA3879500, study PRJEB24766) | human gut metagenome | biome: human-associated habitat; feature: feces | place: USA | collected 1985/1987
CGCCGTCGTTGGTAAACAGCAGCAGCCCCTCGGTGGCCTTGTCCAGACGGCCTACGGGGTAGATGCGCTCCGTGCAGGCACCTTCGACCAGATCCATGACGGTCTTGCCGGCATGGGGGTCGTCGAGCGACGTGACATAACCCTTGGGCTTGTTGAGCACGAGGTAGACCTTCTTCTCGCCCTGCACGCGGCTGTCGTTGAATTTCACCTCGTCGGTGGGAAGCACCTTGGTGCCCAGCTGGGTGACGATCTGGCCGTTGACCGTGACCAGGCCCGCGGTGATGAAATCGTCGGCCTCGCGGCGCGAGCAGAGGCCCGACTGCGCGAGAAAACGGTTCAGGCGCATTTCGCCGACCTGCTTTTCGGGCGTGAATTTCGGGTAGGAAGCCGGTTTGTCGTCGTGCTTCCTCGGCCCCGGCTTATAGGGTTTGTCGCCGAATTTACGGTCGCCGTATTTCTTATCCCCGAACTTACGTTCACCGTAGGCGGGCTTGTCGCCATACTGGCGGCGCGGTTTGTCGCCGTCACGGTGTTCGTAACGGGGTTTATCGCCGAATTTGCGCTCGCCGTAGGCGGGCTTGTCACCGTACTGGCGGCGCGGTTTGTCGCCGTCGCGGTGCTCGTAACGGGGTTTATCGCCGGACTTACGCTCGCCGTAAGCCGGTTTGTCGCCGAACTGGCGGCGCGGTTTGTCAAATGCAGGGCGGTTGTCTGCCGTGAAATGGGGATTGTAGGAGGCCCGCTCACGGGGCCCCTCGCTGGACGGTTGCTCCGAATCGGCAGCATCACGCTGTAAACGCGGGCGACGCTCGACACGCTCCGCCGTAGCAGTCACGGTACGCTGGCGCTTGTCGCGTCCGAAACGCGAAAGTACCGTGGTCGAGTCGTTTTTGTTGTCTTTCATACGTATTTGAATGAGTTTGTGGGGCAAAGGTAATCCATTTTTCCGGATTACGGCATATTGCAGACCCGATTTGGCGATAAAAGACAGGGGCCGTTACAAATTCGCCGCTTTTGCCTTATCTTTGCACCCGTAAACGACGTCCGGCAGGGGTTGCCGGACATCCCCGCCCCGCACCTATGAACATGAACCGCGAAATACTGCGCATCGCGCTCCCGAATATCGTTTCGAACATCACCGTGCCGCTGATGGGAATCGTGTCGACGGCCATCGCCGGGCACTGGGGCGCGGATTCGGCGGCGACGATCGGCGCACTGGCCATCGGGGTGTCGATCTTCAACTTCATCTACTGGAACTGCTCGTTCGTGCGCATGGGAACCAGCGGACTCACGGCACAGGCGTTCGGCGCAGGGAATTTCCACGAATGCACCAACATGCTCGTAAGGGCGATGGTCGTGGCGGCAGGCATGGGATTGCTGATGCTCGCCCTGCAATACCCGCTGGGCGAGCTGGCCCTGTGGGGACTGAACGGCAACGAAATGACGCGCGAATATTTCTACGCCCGCATCTGGGCCGTACCGGCTGGCATCCTCCTGTTCGGGTTCAACGGCTGGTTCACGGGTATGCAGAATGCCATGATACCGATGTTCACGGCTATTTCGGTCAACGCGGTGCATGTGCTGTGCAGCCTTTGGTTCGCCTTCGGCATGGACATGGGGATCGTCGGCATCGCCTACGCCTCGGTGATCGCACAGTGGACGGGCGTGGGGCTTTCGCTGCTGCTGCTCATGCTGCGCTACCGCAAGGTGCTGACGGGCATTGACTGGGCCGAGGTATTCGACATGAAACCGCTCAAAACCTTCTTCATCGTCAACCGCGACATCATGCTGCGTACGCTCTGCATCGTGGCGGTCTACACCTTCTTCACGGGGGCTTCGGCCCGCATGGAAGACCCGGTGCTGCTGGCCGTGAACACCCTGCTGCTGCAGCTCTTCACGCTCTTCTCGTACATGAACGACGGCTTCGCATATGCCGCCGAAGCGCTGACCGGACGGTTCATCGGCGCCCGGGACGTAAAGGCGCTGCGCGACTGCCTGCGGCGCTGCATCGCATGGGGCACGGCCGTGTCGGTACTGTTCGTGGGAATCTACATCGTCTGGTGGCGCGACCTGGTGGGGCTGTTCATCGACGATTCGGCCGCAAACGCCGCGACGATCGTGGAGGTCGCCGGACGGTATATCGTATGGATCATCCTGATCCCCGTAGCCAGCGCCATGCCCTTCATCATGGACGGCATCATGGTGGGCGCTACGCAGACGCGCGTCATGCGCAACTCGATGTTCTGGGCTACGGCAGCCTATTTCGGCATCTTCTATATCGGGCATACGCTCATAGGCAACAACGCCCTGTGGCTCGCCTTCACGCTGTACATGTTCCTGCGCGGCGTGCTGCAATACTTCATGACGCACAGCCTGCGGACGATCTACCGCAAAGCCGGCGCATAAGGAAGAGGCGGTGAATCCCCGGGCAGGGAGAGGCCGGAACGGCCCGGGAGAGGCAACGTCCGGAACCTGGAAGATGTTATTTATACAGAATTAATATATTGTATATCAGTATAATAATAACAATTCTTACTTATTAAAGAAACAGCATAGAAACAAAACAAGTATTTTGAGAGAATCTTCGGTTTTTGTTTTTCACTTGATTTCATTCCTTGTACTTGGTTACACACAAAGTGTTTTCCGAAACAATTTTTCCGACTACTTACCTCTCACCTGAAGAATATCGTTTGGTTGCCCATAGAAAATGTTGCAGCCAAAAGAGAAACGAGCAAACGTACATCTTCAGGCCACACGTTCACCGGAACTTTTGCATTCTGTAAAGGTAAGCATTTCTATCAAGTCATAGGCATATGTAAAGGCAGATATGCCTACCTAAATGTAGTTTACTTTGGTTTAGCTTATATATAGAGCTAACAAACCAAACCAAACTAAACTGAATTTTCAATGTATTTCCACCATCTAACTAAACATATACAGTCAAAAGAAAAAGTAACTCTACTATGTATTTTCTCTTTTCGATGCAATACAACTTTGGAGCTACTTCATACTTCTGAACCTAATACGAATGGCCGGAAAACTCATGGACAACCAAGTTTTGCATCAAACAGATAAGAACGATTAGAATATCATCCTGTTTTTATCTTTTTATCGCATTGTATTTTATATCTTTGTGGTCGAATATAAACGGATTAACATGAATAAGCCAAGGAATCGCATAAAAGAGGTACTTGAAGAAAAGGGTATCAAACAGACATGGCTGGCGGATAAACTCGGAAAGAGCTTCTGCATCGTCAATTCTTATGTATGCAACAGACGACAACCGAGTTTGGATGTATTATTCGAAATAGCAATTATTCTCCAAGTAAATCCGAAGGACTTAATTGAGTAAAGATAAAATAAGATATGGCAAAAAAGAATATACAATCTGTTGAGCCCAATATTGCCGATTTGGCTAATAGCTGGCTTAAATCCTATAAATTGGATTATAAGCTCGAGCAAGAACCTTTGAATGAGGAGATCGACAAAGCTCTTGAGGATTATTTCTCTAAAAATGGTGGTGTAGGAGGTAACCGCCCCGACGCCAAATTGCTTTTACAGGATAAGCAGTTGAACTGGTATCCGATACTTATTGAATACAAAGGATATAAAGACAAATTAGAAAAACTTGATGCTCAGGGTCAAGTGGAAAACAAAACAGCTAAAAACGAACCGAATTTCAAACATATTAACTCATATGCCGTAAATGGTGCGGTTCACTATGCGAATGCCATACTTCATCATACCAGCTATACCGATATTATCGCTATTGGTATGACGGGATATAAAAATGAATTCGGAGTGTTGCAACATCAAATAGGTGTATACTATGTTTCCAAAAGCAATTTTGGTATCGGCCAAAAGGTTGGGGAATATTCGGATTTCTCATTTTTAGCACCCGCTAATTTTGACAAATTCATTGAAAAAGTCAATGCTCTTAGCCTAACCCAAGAGGAAATAGACAGGATTAAAGAGCAACGAGAGAAAGAAATTACTACGAGTTTAACCAAGCTCAATAATGAAATTTACCAACACGAGAAAGGACTTGGCGAGAATGACAGAGTATATCTAGTTGCGGCATCGATTATCGCAACACTCGGTATCCCCAACAAAGTCTCTCCACTTGAAAAGTCGGATTTGAAATCCTCAACAGAGCAAGGTAACACGGATGGCGATATAATAGTGAGAAAGATTCGTGCATTTTTGAATGAGAAGCACTTACCTGACGAGAAAAAGCAACTTATCATTCGAACTCTGGAGAACACCTTGACAACGGATAATATCAACCGACCGGAGAAAGGGGAAAGCCAACTTAAAAGAGTATTTGTCAAAATTGTAGACACCTTGGGTATTTACTATAAAATCGGATTAACTACCGATTTTACAGGAAAACTCTTCAATGAAATGTACAGTTGGCTCGGCTTTACACAGGATAAATTGAACGATGTTGTCTTGACCCCATCTTATGTCGCAACATTGTTAGTGAGGTTGGCTCGGGTTACTAAAGATTCTTACGTTTGGGATTTTGCCACCGGTTCTGCGGGATTGTTGGTCGCGGCGATGAACGAAATGTTAGTCGATGCCAAAAATAGCATACACTCCCCGGAAGAACTTATAAGGAAAGAAGCAGCAATCAAGGCGAATCAGTTGCTGGGTTTAGAATTGCTCCCGAGTATCTATATGTTGGCCGTTCTCAACATGATTCTGATGGGAGACGGTAGTTCGAATATTCTAAATAAGGACTCGTTAAAAGACTTCGATGGCCATTATGGTTTTGGTGAGGCCAATGTAAAATTCCCCGCCGATGCTTTTGTCCTAAACCCTCCGTATTCCGCCAATGGTAACGGAATGAATTTCGTTGAAAAGGCCCTTGGAATGATGAACAAAGGTTATGCGGCTATTATTATTCAAAGTTCGGCAGGTTCTGGCAAAGCGAAAGAGTACAACAAAAGAATATTAGAGAAGAATACACTTCTTGCGAGCATCAAGATGCCCATCGACTTGTTTATCGGCAAATCGAGTGTACAGACGAATGTCTATGTATTCAGGGTTGGAGAAGCTCATACAAAAGATGATATAGTGAAGTTTATAGACTTTTCGAATGATGGCTATACGCGCACCAATCGTAAAAAGGCCAGTTGTAATCTGCGGGACACCGACCATGCCAAAGAACGCTATGAGGAAGTCGTAAACTTGGTGCGTTTCGGTAAAAAGAAACTGAAGTATCTCGCAGATACAGATTATTACGAAGGTACTATCGACCCCAATAATGGAGCCGACTGGAATCAATCGGCTCCGATCGATACCAAACCTACCTTGCAGGATTTCAAAAAGACGGTTGCTGATTATCTTGCATGGGAAGTGTCCAATCTTTTGAAACGCCAAAAAGTCGAGGAGGGCGGCCTGGGAAAATAGATGCCCCGCTTAACAAGAAACTATCCGAGGTTAAGTGGGGCGAATACAGATTGGGGGATTTATTCGAGGTCAACTCTTATACAAAAAGATTTGATGCAAATAAAGTAATTGTATTAGAGGACGGGAAATATCCGTATGTAGTACGGATGAGCAATAACAATGGGCAAAAAGGATATATAGACGAAGATGAAATATATCTTAACGAAGGTAATACCATCTCGTTTGGCCAAGACACGGCAACGATGTTCTACCAAGAGCACCCTTATTTTACGGGGGATAAAATCAAAATATTAAAAGCCAAATTCAGAGAATTCGATAAGAGCAATGCTCAATTCTTCCTGACAACTATGGCCAAGTCCTTTGAATCTTTCTCGTGGGGAAGATCCAGTTTTAGTGTAGACATTATCGAAAAACAAATAATTTCATTACCCGTAAAAGATGGAACGATAGATTTTGATTTCATCAGCTCCTTTATAGCGGAGCTGGAAGCGGAGCGTATAAAGGAGCTGGAAGCGGAGCGTATAAAGGAGCTGGAAGCCCATTTAACTGTTACGGGACTTAAAGATTATATTCTGACAGAGAAAGAGCATAGTGTTCTTGATAGCTATGAAGATTGGGAGTGGAACACATTTAATCTTGAAGACTTATTCGGTAAATCGACACGAGGTAAACGCCTGAAGAGTGCAGACCGAATCCCGGGAGAGTTGCCTTTTGTAACGGCCGGTGAAGCTGACGAAGGCATATCTGATTTTATCGGAAATGATGTGGCTATTTTCTCTGAGAATACTACTACGATAGATATGTTTGGTTCTGCGAAATATAGGAATTACAAATATGGCGGAGATGATCATGTTGCAGTCGTACATACAGAAACTTTACCCAAATTGGCTTCGATTTTCGTCACATCGGCAATCCACAAATCGTCACACAGCGGGCAATTCGATTATTCCAAGAATTTCTATGCAAAAGATGCAGATGCGTTGAATATTCAACTACCATTTCAAAACGGATTGCCCGATTATGATCGTATGGCAACATTGATTTCTGCTATACAGAAAGAAGTTATAAAAGATGTGGTTCTCTTTGCCAATCGGAAAATTGAAGCAGCTAAAGAGATTGTGAATAAACAGTTTGAGTATGAGTAATAAGAAATATGCTTTTATTGACGAATTCGGAGCTTTCGGATATGATTTCGACAATCCAGGATGTACTACCCATTTCTTGATTGGTGCAGTTATCGTAGACGAAAGTGATCTTGTGTTTGTATCAGAACGTGTTGAGAATATTCGAAAAAAATATTTCCAACAAGGAGAAATAAAATATTGTATGCGGTTTCCTCGCATATAATTACGATATAAGGAAAATATCGGAATCTGACGGCTATAACTACAAATCAGTATTAGGAGATAAAATATTAAGGATAAAAGAGTTTCCTGAAACTTTTGATACATTCAATGTTTCTCAGAATGACTTGAATCCTGAGTATAATCCACAAATTGCTGATATCTGTTATAGAAAAGCTAAATATTTTATAGAAACGCACAATAACACGGACGATGACGAAGTCAAACAGCAAATTGCAGTGTTGAATTATCTCCTGTTTAGATTTATGAATAAATCGCCAAGGAAATATATTCCCACACAAGAACTTATTAACCAATTGGTATATTTAGGATATGATAAATTGTCACTTCAGACATTTCGGAATAGAATCATAGCAAAACTTCGAGATAATGAAGTAATAATATCAAGTAGTTCTAGTGGATATAAAATACCATCAACAGAAAAAGAGCTGTATGACTTTGTCAATCATGGCAAAAGTATCATCATGCCAATGTTAGCACGATTAAAAACTTGCAATGATGTTATTCGAATGGGGACAAATGGCGAAATAAATCTATTCGAGAAGGCAGAATATCATTCACTTGCAAAAATGTTTGAGACAGATGAACAATAATATGATTAACTTCGATGAATACATACGCCAAGGCGAGCCGCAGAAGCGGGAGAAAGGTTACGCATGGCAGACCGCAATAGGGTTGCAGGCCGTCGATGGCTTGAAGCCTTCCGACTACTTGATTGAGACCGCACGTAAAGACATTGAGGGCGAGATTACAATCGACGAAGCCGAACAGCTCATAAAAAGCTACTACCAGTCGAAAGAAGCGCATACACCTGAAGATGTGGAAATGCACGAGGCGGATACGGCATCGACCAACATTCGCCGACTTCTTACTGAAAAAACATTTGCGTTTACGCTTGTCGGACTGACATCAATTCATCGTCGGATATTCGATGGCGTATTCAAGTTTGCCGGTCAAATACGAGATTACAACATCACGAAAAAGGAATGGGTACTGCGCGGTGATACGGTGCTGTATGTTTCCGCTCCAGATCTCCGCAAAGCGATCGAATACGACTTGGAACAAGAACGCCAGTTCGACTATTCAAAAGTGGACAGGAATGGATTAGTGAGCCACATAGCCAAATTCGTATCGGGATTGTGGCAAATCCATCCGTTTGGCGAGGGAAATACCCGAACGACTGCCGTATTTACGATTCTTTATCTACGTTCTATGGGTTTTGATGTAACAAACGACCTGTTCGCCAATCATTCGTGGTATTTCCGTAATGCGCTGGTACGTGCCAACTACCAAAACGTACAAAAAGGCATCATGCGTAATTCCGAATATTTGGAGCGGTTCTTTCGCAATCTGTTATTGGGTGAAAACAATGAGTTGAGGAATAGGTATATGGTGGTTAATGCTCCAGAAGAACTGTCTGCAAAACAAGTCCAGCAAATTGACCGTACAAGTACCGAACAACCTGCCGTACAAGTAACCGAACAAGTTCGCGCTTTGTTATTAGCTATGTCAAACGAACAATTATCGTTAAAAGTATTGATGGAGAAAGTCGGTCTGAAACATCGTCCGACATTTTTGGAGAATTATATAAGCCCCGCTTCCGAAGCCGGTTTTCTCAAGGTGCTATATCCCGACAAGCCTAACCACCCAAGACAAAAATACCTGCTTACAGCCAAAGGGTTGGCTTTATATAACGAAATCAAGAAAATACAATAGTCTTGATAATTGCTTTCATTTTAGACCGTTCCATCTTCATAACGATATCCTTTTGTGACATTTTTATCGGATAACTTTCGGCGGTTGGAACTGCTTTCTTGCATAGGACGTTTGCCAAAGTTGTTTTGATTAGGTTTTGCTTGTATGCCAAGAAATTTATTTCGGGGGAGCCTAATACCCCAACCGCCTTACGTCGTCGGGAGTGTTGCCATGCAGTCTGCAAGCAAAGGTGGTGAAATTGTCCGATGTTAAGTTGATTATAAAATGGCAAACGGATAGGCAGATAGTTTTAATCGTATCGGGAAATTTAGCTATATCTGTCTGTGTTTCAACAAAAGGGATAAGAAAGAATTTACTCCTTATGGTATCGTCTCATCCGACAAAAGCAAGGTTATATCTTGCTTGTCTTTCATTGGTCTTTCAACGCTATCGTCCGAGCAATGATACTTCTGTTTTAGGCGTAGTTTTGCCCACTTAACTGCGCCCATTTTTTTCAGTTGTTTTCACGAAAACGGTTTAGTTTAGTTTTCTCCCTTATATATAAATACTAAAGTAAACTGAATTATATATGCACGCGCGACCGGTAAACTACGCCGCCAAAGAAGAGTAAGGAAACACGAAAGACCAGTAGCGATTTCAGTCGAACAATCCGTTCACCAGATTGACCGCATCGTCCTTTTTCTGGTTGATGATTTTGGCATATACCTGCGTCATTTTCACATCGGCATGACCGAGCAGTTTCGAGGTCGTGTAGAGGTCTGCACCGAGCGTCAGCATCATCGTTGCGAATGTGTGGCGGCTCGTGTGAAATGAAAACCGTTTATCTATTCCAGCCGCTTTCGCCCAAGGTTTGAGAAGTGTGTTTACCATCGTTGGGCTCGGCAAATCGAATACATGGTCTTCCGATGTCTTCTCCCCACGTTCCGGCATCCACTTCAAGGCTTCGGGGGAAAGCGGCAGATAAATCGGCTCTTTGGTCTTTTGCATGGATACAGCCAAACGGTATTGTCCTCTATCTACAAACACATCTTTCCACTTCAGCCCGATAATGTCGCTTATCCGCAGTCCACAGAAGCAGGAGAACAAATAAGCCTGTTTTACGGCTTCGTTTTTCATCGGAGTAGCAATCAATGCCCGAACCTCTTCTATGGTCATATACGACCGCTTACTCTCCGGAAGACGGATTTTATCCGAATTGTTGATTTTAGTAAACGGATTGACTTTTATAATTTCCGCTCGCACGGCTGCATTCAAAGCTCCGTTCAGAATGCGGTAATAGGTGTGTAGCGTAAAATTAGATACTTGTTTACCCTTCGGTCGATATTCAGTCAATAGATAGTCGATATACTCCTGACAAAATGTCTTGTCGATTTGATCCATCGTTACCCGTTCTCCGGCATAATCTTTCAAAATGCGGATAGTAACTTGGATTTGGTTCCCATCTTTCTTTCCTCGCTTCGCCTGATTCTCTTTGTAGGTCTCCATCCAGTCCAGAAGAAAAACCTTTTCACGGGTTTCGATACCCGCTTCACCGTTGGTAAGTTGGATGATCCGCTTCGATTTGATGGCATTGGCTGCCGCCATAGTCGTTTGGTTCCGCACACGGGCATTATTATCCGTTTCGGGGATAAGATACATTTTCAGATACTCATATGTCCGTTTACCGTCCCGATAGATATCCAAATACAGACTTTTGTTTCCGTTTGCTAAATCTTTCATCCGAAGACGGATAGGTTCTTTGACTTTTGCAGGCTTTTTTACTCGTGGCATAGTTCCTCCTCTTTTACTCGTTATTTCTGCTGCAAAACTACAAATAAAAGCCGAGATTAAGGAACAAATAAGAAACAAAAATGTAGCGAAAAAGAACCAATCTTCTGCAAACATAGAAAACAAGTGAAGATATAAACACAAGATAAATACTTATTATACAGATTATTTATTTTCAATTGATTGGTTTTTAATTTCTTCTCCAACTCGTACTGTATAAATCTGAAAAGTTTCCTGCGATAACAGGCCGCATATCCGGGGAAAATCACTAAATTAGCGGAACGGAACCCCCAAAAACCCGCCATGATCTTATCCGAAAACGCACTCTATATCAAATACATCCGGCTGAAAGAGGCCGGAGATTTGCCGCACGAATACCCCTATACGGTGCCCGCGCTGGCGGGGTTCAGCGGGTTGCGGTTCCGCCACCCGGTGACGTTCATCGTGGGCGAGAACGGCATGGGCAAATCGACGCTGCTGGAAGCCATCGCCGTAAAAGCGGGATTCAATGCCGAGGGCGGGTCGAAGAACTTTCGGTTCGCAACGCGCGAGACCCATTCCCCGCTATACGGGAACTTCGTGCTCGGACGCGGGTTGCAGCCGCGCGACGGCTATTTCCTGCGTGCCGAGAGTTTCTACAACGTCGCCACCGAAATCGACCAGATAGCCGACGGCATACACCGCTATTACGGCGACAAGTCGCTCCACAGGCAATCGCACGGCGAAAGTTTCCTGAGCCTGCTCGAACACAGGCTCCGCGGAAACGGGCTCTATATCTTCGACGAGCCCGAGGCCGCCCTCTTGCCGTCGCGGCAGATGTATATGCTGTGCCGGATAAAACAACTCGTGGAAAGCGGATCGCAGTTCATCGTCAGCACCCACTCGCCTATCGTCATGGCCTACCCCGGCGCCGACATATACGAGATCGCGGACAACGGACTGCAACTCACCGAACTGGAGCAGACGTCGCATTACCTGCTGATGAAACGCTTTTGCCTCGACCACGAAGGGATGCTCCGGCAGTTGGGCTTCGACATCCGGAAACCTTGAAGCGCGGGTCGCGCCACAGGCAGAATGCCCGGAGATCGGCACAACAGCACAGGCATTTCGCACGGATGCCGCACAGGATTTGCACGGACGTCTTGCACGGATATTACCCTACGAATTCGACGGCACGGACATCACGACAGGCGCATCGGCGCATGAAAAATCCCGGCTCCGCGTTTCGGAGCCGGGATTCCTGTAAGCGCAGGGCGGCAGCGCCGCCCCCGCAGGAGATTATTCTTCGCCTTTGGCTTCTTTGAGCAGGGTGTTGTACTTGTTGTACTTGTCCATCATGCCCTCCTCATCGCGCAGGCGGAAGCAGATCGACTTGAGGAAGTCGAGCGTATTGACGTCGTCCTTTTTCAGCTCGTAAGCCTTTTCGAACCAGGGCACGGCATCCATATAGACGGCATTCACCTCCTTCAGGTCGGTATCGTAGGCAGTCTGGCTGCTATACTGCTTCTCGTTCATCACCTTGTTCATCTCGTCGGCCTTGATCGTGTAGAACACGCCCAGGTAATAGTTGCCTTCGAACAGGTCGGGCTTCAGCTCAACGACCTTCTTGAACGATGCGATACTCTCGTCGTAGTTTTTCAGCGCATAGAAGATACGGCCGCGGCCGAACCAGAGGTCTACGTTCTCGGGGTTGTCGGCAATGGCCGAGTCGATCAGCGTAACCAGGTCGGCGGGGTCGCCCACGCCCTCTTCGGTCGTGTAGAGCTGCATCAGGCCGTCGAGGATACGCTCGTTCTTCGGGAATTTCCCGATACCCGTGATCAGGGCGTCCTTGGCCAGCATGACATTGTCCTGGCTGACGTTCTTCAGGCCGTAGTAGCAGTGGAAGAGGTAGTAGTAGATGTTACCCTCCTCGTCGGTATACCCCAGGTCGATCGCTTTCTTGAGGTACTCGGCACCCTGTCCGAACGACGAGGGGTGCGCCGAACCGTCCACCGTGCGCAGGTAACCGGCATAGTAAAGCAGCGCGGGGTCAGCGGCTGCGCCGTAAGCGGGGCTCGACTGCGCCTGGAAAGCCGTGGCATAGGCGTCGGCAGCGGCTACGTACTCGCCCGTGTCGATGCCCGTATTACCGACCTGCGAACAGAAATCGCTGATCTGCTGCAACCCGTCCTTCGCCTTCGCAGCGCTCTTGGGGTCGATCTCGTAAGCCTTGTTGTAAGCCTCGATGGCCATAGCAGGAGCCTCTTTCAGCACCCAGTCGGTCTGCGTCCAGGTAACTACCTTGCCGTCCTTGATATAGGCGATGAAATAGGGGTATTCCCACGCTTCGTAGGGAACGTTGAGAAGCGTCACCTGCTCGGTGGCCGAAGGTTCGCCCACGGCCAGCTTCAGCATCGCGGCGTCCATGTTGACGAAGAGGCTCTTCGTAGGTTCCACGGCAGCCTCGTACAATGCTTTGCCACGGTTGATCCACGTGGAGGCCTTCGCGTTCTTCTTCGCGTCGGCGATGTCGGCGTCGCTCTTCTCGATCTTGGAGAGGAGCCCGCTCTTGTTGACTTTCTGCGCCTGAACAGCGGGGATTGCCATGAGCAGGGCAGCGAAAGCCGTCAAAAATGTTTTCTTCATAACAAATTTAATTTAAAGTTTTTCAAATTAATTTCATCTATTCCTCCGCCGGCTGTCCTGCATCGGGTGTTGCGTCCCCGGCACCGGTAGCCTCTGCGGACTGTACTTCTTCTTCATCGCCGGCAGCAGGCACGGCCATCACCGAGGCAATGGCATCGCCGTCACGCAGGTTGATGATACGCACGCCCTGCGTAGCACGACCCGCCAGGCGGATCTGCGACACGGCCGTACGTATGGTAAGTCCCGAACGGTTGATAATCATCAGGTCGTTGTCGTCCGTAACGGCCTGTATGGAGATAAGTTTGCCGGTTTTCTCCGTCACGTTGATCGTCTTCACACCCTTACCGCCGCGGTTGGTGATGCGGTACTCGTCGAGGTCGGTACGCTTGCCGTAACCGTTTTCGCTCAGCACCAGTACGTCCTGCGTCGAATCGGGTTCCACACAGATCATGCCGATCACCTCGTCGGACTCCTCGATCGAGATGCCGCGCACACCGGCGCCGACACGCCCGATCGGGCGCACCGTCGACTCGTTGAAGCGGATGGCCTTGCCTTCGCGGGCCGCAATCATCACTTCGGCGTTGCCGCTGGTGAGCTTGGCCTCGATCAGCTGGTCGCCCTCGCGGATGACGATGGCGTTCACACCGTTCTGGCGCGGGCGCGAGTAGGCTTCGAGCTTCGTCTTCTTGATCGTACCGTCCTTGGTACACATGATGATGAAGTTGTTGTTCACATACTCGGCGTCGTTCAGGCGCTTGACGTTGATATAGGCGCGAACCTTGTCGTCGGGTTCGATCTGGATGACGTTCTGGATGGCGCGTCCCTTCGAGGAGCGTGCGCCTTCGGGGATCTCGTAGACCTTGAGCCAGTAGCAGCGCCCCTTCTCGGTGAAGAAGAGCATCGTATTGTGCATCGAAGCCACGTAGATGTGCTCGATGAAGTCCTCGTCGCGCGTAGCGCTGCCTTTGGCGCCGACGCCGCCGCGGTTCTGCGTGCGGTATTCGGCCAGCGGGGTGCGCTTGATGTAGCCCATGTGCGAGATGGTGATGACCATGTCGTCGTCGGCATAGAAATCCTCGGGATTAAACTCCTCGGAGGCATAGACGATCTCCGAACGGCGCTCGTCGCCGTATTTTTCCTTGATTTCGAGCAGCTCGTCCTTGATGATCTGCATTTGCAGGCCGACGTCGGCGAGCACCTCCTTGAGGTGGGCGATGGTTTTGGTCAGCTCGTCGCGCTCGGCGGTGAGCTTGCCGTATTCGAGCCCCGTCAGGGCGCGCAGGCGCATTTCGATGATGGCCGAAGCCTGGAGGTCGCTCAGCTCGAAACGCTCGATCATGGCCTGCTTGGCCAGGTCGGGGGTCTGCGACGAACGGATGATGTGCACGATCTCGTCGATGTTGTCCTGCGCGATGAGCAGACCCAACACGATATGCAGCCTCTTCTCGGCCTTGGCCAAATCGAAGCGCGTGCGCCGCACGATCACGTCGTGGCGGTGCTCGACGAAATGCCGCACCAGATCCAGCAGATTGAGCATCATCGGACGACCGTTCACCAGCGCGATGTTGTTCACCGCGAACGAAGTCTGGAGCGGAGAGTTCTTGAAAAGCGTATTGAGCACGACGCTCGCCACGGCGTCGTGTTTGAGGATGATGATGATGCGCAGGCCGTTGCGGTCGGACTCGTCGTTGATGTAGGAGATGCCGTCGATCTTCTTTTCGTTGATCATGTCGGCGATCTTCTTGATCATCTCGGCCTTGTTGATCATGTAGGGAATTTCGGTGATGACGATGCACTCGCGGCCGCTGGGGGTATGCTCGATGTCGGTCTTGGCACGCATCATGACGCGGCCGCGGCCCGTAAGCATGGCCTCCCGAACACCCTCGTAGCCGTAGATGATACCGCCCGTGGGGAAATCGGGGCCCTTGATATACTGGAGCATCTCCTCGCCCGTGATTTCGGGGTTGTCGATATAGGCGCAGCAGGCGTCGACCACTTCGCAGAGGTTATGCGGGGCCATGTTGGTGGCCATACCTACGGCGATACCGCTGGCGCCGTTGACGATCAGCAGCGGGATCTTCGTGGGCAGCACCGTGGGTTCGGGGATCGTATCGTCGAAGTTGAGCGTCCAGTCGACGGTCTCCTTGTCGATGTCGGCCATCACCTCGTCGGTGATCTTCTTCATGCGGGCCTCGGTGTAACGCATGGCAGCCGGCGA
>OKTI01000825.1_pt1 | contig 14976 bp, 9 predicted proteins | sample 1606071 | NCBI WGS metagenome assembly OKTI01 (sample SAMEA3879500, study PRJEB24766) | human gut metagenome | biome: human-associated habitat; feature: feces | place: USA | collected 1985/1987
CGTACTGGGAGAATATTGGACACGTGGATTGATTGGTAACGACGGCAAACGCATTGCCACCCTTAATTTCAATATGTGCGACTATGATTATCCGAATGTGATGGGAATCAGAATAACAGAAGGCACTACCATCAAGAAAAAAGGCGATCTATTGGTAAATAAAGAACTCGTTCGTTTGATGAAATGGACCGATGGTGCCGTAGGAAAATCAGTGAGTGGGGTAGAAGGTACCATCGTGGGAGTGTTTGATGATATTCGTAATAGAAGTTTCTATTCCAGTCAGTCTCCTATCGTATTGATTGCCGATAAAGAATCGGCCAATCACACCATCAATGTTCGTCTAAAAGAACCCTATGACGAGAACCTGAAACGCTTGAACGAATGTGTGGCAAAAACATTCCCGAATGTAGCCCTGAATTTCAATTCAGTAGACAGCATGATTCGCGAAGGCTATAAGAGCGTATACCGTTTCCGTAACGCAGTCTGGATTTCGTCCTGCTTCATCCTGCTTATTGTCATCACGGGATTGATTGGCTATGTGAATGGAGAAACTCAACGCCGCAGCAAGGAAATAGCCATACGCAAAGTGAATGGGGCAGAGTCCTCCGGCATCCTGAAACTATTGATATACGACATTCTGAATATCTCCGTAATCTCTGTGCTGATAGGTACTGCCGCTTCCTATTTTACAGGCCAAATATGGTTGGAACAGTTTAGCGAACGAATTGATATGGATCTGTTACTTTTTATAGGAATAGCCCTGCTGGTACTATTGGTTATCGTGGCTTGCGTGGTAGTGAAAGCCTGGCACGTTGCCAATGAAAACCCCGTAAAGAGCATCAAAGCAGAATAAAGAATAAAAACCAACAGGCGGAGTAAAGCAGTTAATGCTTTATTCCGCTACCGTTTCCGGATGTTGTTTAGACACTTTCTTAATGTAAATCATCAGACTGACAACCGCCGTAATAAACGCCAATGCATCCGATACCGGCATACTAATCCAGATACCTTCCAATCCCCACCAGTTGGGAAAGAGCAGCAAGCAAGGCAAAAGATAAAGCAACTGCCGCGTCAGCGAAAGGAAAATACTTATTTTAGCCTTCCCGATACTTTGGAAGAAGTTACCAATCACAATCTGCGCCCCTACAAACGGGAACATCAATACAGCCAGCCGGATACCGTCTACGGCCAAATCAATCAATTCATCGCTATCCGTGAAAAGAGCCGATACGGCATGAGGGAAGAACTCGCAGATAATAAACCCGCTACTGGTAATCACGACCCCGGAGATAATCCCCAGTCGCAATGTCTGTTTCACACGGTCTATCTTCTGCGCTCCGAAGTTATACCCCACAATAGGCTGCATACCCATCGTCAGACCTAACACAATCATCACATAAAGCGTCAGCAAACGGTTAATAATCCCATAAGCACCAATCGCCATATCGCCCCCATAATTTTGCAGACTGTTATTGATGATAATCACAATGGCACACGCACACACATTCATCAGGAAAGGAGACATACCGATGGCGAAGATACTCTCCACAATCCTCCGTTTCATCTTCCAGATATTCCCCTCAAAATGCACCGTACTGTCTTTCTTGACAAAGTGGCTCACCACCCACACCATACCGATCAACTGCGAAATCACCGTTGCCGTAGCAGCCCCCCTCATTCCCCATTCAAAGTGGAAAATAAAGATAGGAGCGAGGATAATGTTCGCCACCACCGTCACCATCGAAGTCAACATCGCCTTTTTCGGGTATCCGGTAGCACGCATCACGTTGTTCAACCCAATCATCGTATAAGTGATAGGAGTACCCAATAAGATCACCTGCATAAAGCTCCGTGCATAAGGAAGCGTCTCGTTACTGGCCCCGAAGAAAACCAATATATCATCCAGGAAGATGAAAGACAAAATACCAAAGAAGAACGAATTAGTGATACAGAGCATCAACGTGTGTGACAAGATTTCCGTAGCCCCCTTCATGTCCTTTTGCCCCAGACGGATAGACGCCAGCGTAGAACCGCCCGCCGATACCAATGTACAGAAAGCCACCACCAGATTCATCAGCGGAAAGCTGATGGCTAGTCCGGCAATCGCCATTGGGCCTACACCATGTCCGATGAAGATACTATCAATAATATTATAGATAGAAGTAATCGTCATTCCGATAATTGCAGGAATGGAATATTGTAACAGCAATTTGCCGATACTTTCTTTGCCTAAGATATGTGGGTCGTTCTTGCTCATGCGCTAGTAGATTTTGTTGGATAAAAACGTATGTTACGTTTTTTTTAGCTTTGCAAAGGTACGAATTATTTGCCTGATTCGATGATTATTCGGAACTTTGCACAAGTCAATACACAAGGTTTAACGTTTAAGGTAAAAAGAAAGTTTAGCTATGGATACAACAAAAACGATTGCGGCACTCTTCGATTTTGATGGTGTCATTATGGATACAGAAACGCAGTACACAGTCTTCTGGGACGAGCAGGGACGGAAATATCTGAATGAAGAAGATTTCGGCCGCCGGATTAAGGGACAGACATTATTGCAAATCTATGAAAAGTATTTCTCGGACCAACCCGAAGCCCAGCTTGAAATAAGCGCCGAACTCTACGTTTACGAGCAAAAGATGTCCTACGAATACATCCCCGGAGTAGAAGCCTTTATAGCCGATCTTCGCCGTAACGGTGCAAAGATAGCCGTAGTCACCAGCTCCAACGAAGAGAAGATGGCTAACGTCTACAATGCCCACCCCGAATTTAAAGGAATGGTAGACCGCATCCTGACCGGAGAGATGTTTGCCCGTTCCAAACCGGCTCCCGACTGCTTCCTGCTCGGGATGGAAATCTTTGAAGCCACCCCCGAAAACACCTACGTCTTTGAAGATTCTTTCCACGGCCTGCAAGCCGGAATGACTTCCGGGGCAACAGTGATCGGACTTGCCACCACCAATACACGTGAAGCCATCACTGGCAAAGCACATTATATAATAGACGACTTCACCGGCATGACCTACGACAAGCTCCTGACCCTGCATCGTTAAGAGAAAGAATAAATCCGAAACGCATTATTGCACTTGATAAATCGCTTCCTTGTATTGTTAAGGAGCTTTTATTATACCTCACAGAATCCTTCCAACCGCCTCCCCAGCTATCCAAGCGAGGTGTTTGAAAGGATTTTTTGCATTTCCTTCTCTGTTATGAATTAAATGTTATAACTTTGCCGCGATTTTTGAAGGCGCTTGACGTCGTTTTAATTTTTAATCATTAATTTTTAATTTAAAAAGACATGGCTGGTTATATATCAGATGACTCAAGAAAGGTGACTACTCATCGCCTGGTTGAAATGAAACAGAGAGGTGAAAAAATATCTATGCTGACTGCTTATGATTACACAATGGCACAGATTGTAGACGGTGCGGGAATGGACGTAATCCTGGTAGGCGACTCCGCTTCCAATGTAATGGCAGGTAATGTGACAACACTTCCTATCACACTCGACCAAATGATCTATCATGCCAAATCCGTGGTACGCGGCGTGAAACGTGCGATGGTAGTGGTTGATATGCCTTTCGGATCCTATCAGGGCAACGAGATGGAAGGACTTGCTTCAGCCATCCGTATCATGAAAGAAAGCCACGCTGACGCTTTGAAGCTCGAAGGTGGTGAAGAAATCATAGACACGGTGAGACGCATCGTATGCGCTGGCATTCCGGTAATGGGACATCTGGGACTCATGCCTCAATCCATCAATAAATACGGCACCTATACCGTGCGTGCCAAAGACGACGCCGAAGCCGAAAAACTGATTCGCGACGCCCATCTATTAGAAGAAGCAGGCTGTTTTGCCATTGTACTCGAAAAGATTCCCGCAACCCTTGCCGAACGCGTAGCATCCGAACTGACCATACCTATTATCGGTATCGGTGCCGGTGGCCACGTAGACGGTCAAGTATTGGTGATTCAGGACATGCTTGGCATGAACAACAGATTCCGTCCGCGTTTCTTGCGTCGTTATGCTGACTTGTACACGGTGATGACCGATGCCATCAGCCGTTACGTTTCTGACGTGAAGAATTGCTACTTCCCCAACGAGAAGGAACAATATTAAATATAGTATATGGCAGTTAAATTGTGGACAGTTCATTTTATGCGGATATGTGTAGCTAATTTGCTGTTGTTTATATCCTTGTATGTGTTATTTCCGGTGCTTTCCGTAGAGATGGCCGACCGTCTCGGAGTGCCGGCTGCACAGACAGGAGTAATCTTTCTCTTTTTCACCTTGGGGATGTTCCTCATCGGTCCTTTCCATGCCTATCTGGTAGATGCATACAAGCGTAAGTACGTCTGTATGTTTGCTGCTGCCCTGATGGTAGTGGCGACCATCGGATACGCCTTTGTTACCAACCTCACAGAACTAATTCTGTTGAGCACCGTGCAAGGGCTTGCCTTTGGCATAGGCACAACAGCCGGCATCACATTGGCCATCGACATCACCAACTCCACACTGCGCAGTGCGGGAAACGTCAGTTTCTCCTGGATGGCACGTATGGGAATGATCGCAGGCATTATCCTCGGAGTATGGCTTTATCAAAGCCAATCCTTCCAAACCCTGCTCACTGTATCTGTCATAACCGGAGCTGTCGGAATCCTCATGTTATCAGGAGTCTACGTACCTTTCCGTGCGCCGATTGTCACCAAACTCTATTCCTTCGACCGCTTCCTATTGCTTCGTGGATGGGTTCCTGCCATCAATCTGATCCTGATAACCTTCATTCCGGGACTGCTGGTTCCCATGGTACACCCTTTCCTAAACGATTTCGTACTCGGAAACACAGGAATCCCCGTACCGTTCTTTGTAGGAACAGCCCTCGGATACATCGTTTCCCTGTTCTTTGCACGTCTGTTTTTCCTGAAAGAGAAAACACTGCGGCTGGTCATTATAGGACTCGGATTGGAAATCGTAGCCATGTCCCTACTGAATACAGACATCTCCATAGGCATTTCCTCCGTACTCTTAGGACTGGGCTTAGGCTTTATCCTGCCGGAATTCCTGGTGATGTTCGTAAAGTTATCCCACCATTGCCAACGCGGAACAGCCAACACCACTCATTTGCTGGCAACCGAAATCGGCATTTCCCTGGGAATCGCTACCGCCTGCTACATGGAATTGGATACAGATAAGATGCTACATACCGGACAGATAGTAGCATCCATTGCTTTACTCTTCTTTGTATTGATTACCTATCCTTATTATATAAAGAAGAAAGTAAGATAGGAGAGTAGCCGGAATTAATTCCGGCTAACTTGTTTTACTCCCTTTATAGTACGTAATTTCTTGATAAGAGCCTCCAAACGTCCCGTATCACCCACCATGACCGTCAGTGTTCCGGAGAACAAACCGTCGTTCGAGTCAATACCGATGGAGCGCAGCGTGATACCATTCTCTTTGGATATAATAGAAGTGATATTAGTCACGATACCAATATCATCATGCCCTACAACCCGCAGCGTGATAGGATATTGCGTACCTACCGATTTCCCCGCCCAACGAGCCTTCACAATACGATAACCGAAACGTTCGCGCATCTGATTGGCATTCGGACAGTCCGCCCGGTGTATCTTGATACCACCGCTTACCGTAACGAAACCAAACACATCATCCCCGTAAATCGGATTACAACATTTAGCCAACTTGAATTCCAACCCTTTCAGATTCTGATCGATCACCAGAACATCTTCCTTAGACGTCGTTTCCTCTTGTTGCGCAGCCTGCAAGTTATACCCTTCGGCACTGCGATACACAATTTCATCGTGCGTATCACTGTCCCGCTTCTGTTGCTCCACATATTTATCCAGAATCTCGTTAACGTCCAGTCCACCGTCGGCAATCCGCTGATAAAACTCCGTCACGTTCTTGAAGCCTAAACGCTTGATGAGGCGCATCATGGTCGCTTCATCATATTCCAATTTACGGTTCTTGAATTTCCGTTCCAGCGTCTCCTTGGCAAAAGCATGCTGGCGTGCCACCATCTCTTTGAGAGCCTGTCTTATCTTGGTGCGTGCTTTGGAAGTCGTCACGATGTTCAGCCAGTCCTGTTTCGGTGTCTGGGTATTTGAAGTCATGATCTCCACCTGGTCGCCGCTATTCAGTTTCTGTTTGAGCTGTACATTCTTGCCGTTCACTTTCGCGCCGATACACTTGCATCCCAACTTACTATGGATATGGAAAGCAAAATCCAATACCGTAGCCCCTTTGGCGAGCTTGAACAAATCCCCCTTGGGCGTGAAGACAAACACTTCATCCTCGTAGAGATCCATCTTAAACTGATCCATCACTTTCAGCGAATCATTGTCCGCATTCTCCAACGCCTCCCGCACAGAAGTCAACCACTCGTCCAGACCCGTTTCACCCTTGATACCTTTATATCTCCAGTGGGCGGCCAAACCCCGCTCTGCGATTTCGTCCATTCGGCGGGTACGGATCTGTACTTCCACCCATCTGCCTTCCGGACCCATCACAGTGATGTGCAACGACTCGTAACCATTGCTTTTCGGGATAGAGAGCCAGTCGCGCAGACGCTTCGGGTTCGGCTGGTACATATCCGTAACAATCGAATAAACCTGCCAGCATTCCTGCTTCTCCTTAGCCGGGTCCGGCTCCGAATCGAGGATGATACGGATGGCGAACAAGTCATAAATCCCCTCAAAAGACGTTTTCTGCTTCTGAATCTTGTTCCATATCGAATGAATCGACTTGGTACGCCCCTTGATGTCGAACTTCAATCCCGCTTCCGACACCTTCCTCTGGATCGGTTCGATAAAAGCAGCGATATACTTGTCGCGGGACGCCTTCGTCTCGTTCAGCTTATCCTTGATAAAATAGTACGTTTCCTTCTGCGTATATTTGAGAGACAAATCCTCCAGTTCCGATTTCAGCTTATACAATCCCAGCTTGTGCGCCAGCGGAGCATACAGGTACGCAGCCTCGTTTGCTACCTTGAGCCGGTCCTCCTCGTTGCCCGTATCCTTTATTTTGCGCATCACGTTCACACGATCCGCAATCATAATCAGGATCACACGCATATCCTCCGCAAAAGAAAGCAGCAGATTACGGAAGTTTTCCGACTCGATAGCCGGACTCTTCGCATACAGTTCGTTCGTTTTCACCAATCCCTTGATGATACTTGCTACGTCATCCCCATATTCGGCGTTCACCTCGTCGATAGACAATACATGCCCCTTCACGATTTCGTGCAACATGATACCGATCAGGCACGAACCTTTCATACCGATTTCCTCGGCAACGATCACTGCCGTTTGTAAATCTCTGATGACGGGATTCATCCCGAAGTTATTGCGTTGCAGACCGTTACACTGGGCCGCTTTGATAAGATGTCTCTTTAACTTTAGGCAATCCTTCCAGGAAATGCTATCTCCTGCAGATTGCAACAAATGCCGGTAGAGTGAAAAAAGCTCCTTTTTTTCCTCTGATGTAAAAAAGTCGTCCATATTCAATCTTGTTAATTCGATGTAAAATTAGTTTTTTTCCCGGTTATTCGGCAAGAAGTAAATAACATTTTGTATTTTTGGGCATCAATTAATAAAATTAGATATTATGATAACGACACAGGACAAAGAGTTGCTTGCCAAGAAAGGCATCACGGAAGAGCAAATTGTAGAACAATTAGCATGCTTCCAGACGGGTTTCCCCTTTTTGAAGCTGGATGCGGCAGCCTCCATCGAAAAGGGAATATTAGCTCCCGATGCAGAAGAACAGAAGGCTTATCTGGCCGCCTGGGATGCATATACCAACACAGATAAGACTGTTGTGAAGTTCGTGCCCGCCTCCGGTGCAGCGAGTCGTATGTTCAAGAACCTGTTCGAGTTCCTGTCTGCCGACTATGACCGACCGACTACCAAGTTCGAACAGACATTCTTCGACGGAATCAAGAATTTTGCTTTCTATGATGACCTGAATGTAGCCTGCCAGCGTATCGACGGAAAAGATATTCCCGGACTGATCGAAGACGGCAACTATAAAGCAGTGGTATCCGCCCTGCTCGAAACAGCCGGACTGAATTACGGCGCACTACCGAAAGGTCTGCTCAAATTCCATAAGTATCCCGAAGGTTCACGCACGCCGATGGAAGAACATCTCGCCGAAGGAGCCTTGTATGCTGCCGGAAAGAGCGGTAAAGTAAACGTGCACTTCACGGTATCTACCGAACACCGTGAACTCTTCAAGAAGCTGGTAGCCGAAAAGGTAGACGAATTTTCCAAACGCTATGGAGTAGACTATTACATCACCTTCTCCGAACAAAAGCCGAGTACCGACACGATTGCCGCCGACATGGACAACCAACCTTTCCGTGACAACGGCAAACTGCTGTTCCGTCCCGGTGGCCACGGCGCACTGATCGAGAACCTGAACGACCTCGATGCAGACATTATCTTCATCAAGAACATCGACAACGTAGTGCCCGACAGACTGAAAGCCGACACCGTTACTTATAAGAAACTGATTGCCGGAGTGCTCGTGACTTTGCAAAAACAAGTATTCGAATACCTTACCCTGCTCGACAGCGGTAAATACACCCACGACCAGATGATGGAAATGCTTCAATTCCTGCAAAAGAAACTCTTCTGCAAGAATCCGGAGACGAAAGACCTCGAAGATTCCGTACTCGCCATCTACCTGAAAAACAAGTTCAACCGCCCGATGCGCGTCTGCGGAATGGTGAAGAACGTAGGCGAACCCGGTGGCGGCCCGTTCCTTGCTTACAACAGCGACGGAACCATCTCCCTGCAAATCCTCGAAAGCTCACAGATCGACATGGACGATCCGGAGAAGAAAGAAATGTTCGAGAAAGGCACACACTTCAATCCGGTAGACCTCGTATGCGCCGTGCGCGATTATAAAGGAGATAAGTTCGACCTGGTGAAGTATGTAGATAAAGCAACAGGCTTCATCTCCTACAAATCGAAGAACGGCAAAGACCTGAAAGCTCTCGAACTTCCCGGCTTGTGGAACGGAGCGATGAGCGACTGGAATACCGTCTTTGTAGAAGTGCCACTTTCCACTTTCAATCCGGTAAAAACAGTGAACGACTTGTTGCGTGAGCAACATCAGTAAAGAGTCTGAATTTAGAAACGCAGATTACCGCAAAGGAAATAGGCTAAATCTGCGATAATTTGCGTTAATCTGCGTTTCTCAAATAAAAAAGAGTGTTTAGAATGAATCAGATAGAGAAGATCATCGATATTGCTACTTGGAACAGAAGAGAACATTACGAACATTTCAGTGCTTTTGACGATCCGTTTTTCGGAGTGACCGTTCAGGTAGACTGTACGCGCGCGTATCAGGAAGCCAAAACCAAAGGCATATCCTTTTCCCTGTTAGTCCTCCACCGGATAACGACTGCCGCTGCTGCGGTAGAAGAATTCCGTTATCGCATCGAAGGCGATAAGGTGGTGTGCTATGACAGCCTTCTGCCCGAAGCCACCGTAGGCCGTGACGACCATACCTTTTCTTTTGCCGCCTTTGAATATGATCCGGACGAACTTGTCTTTATCCGCCGGGCAAAAGCCGAAATGGAACGTTTGCAAGCCACTACGGGACTCAACAAAGGAGGCACTTTCCATCCCAATGCCATTCATTATTCGGCAGTGCCGTGGCTCTCATTCACCGACATGAAGCACCCCACCAATATGCGTTCGGGCGACAGCGTTCCCAAAATCTCCACCGGAAAGTACTTCCGTGACGGAGAAAGACTGATGATGCCCGTTTCCGTAACCTGCCATCATGGGTTGATGGACGGCTATCATGTGGCACAGTTTATTGAGAAGCTCCATTTGTAACTTCCGTTCTGAAAAGACAAACCAGACTATTATATGAGAGTAAAGATACCCAGATGGGAAATCGCCGTAATCTGTTCCGCTTTGCTTTTCCCCGGCACTTCGCTTAGTGCGCAGGAGGTAGGGCAGGAAGAGAAAGAGGTGAAGGAAATGCGGCAAGACGTAGAACAGCTCCAGCAGGACGTCCGCCAACTTCGTGAAGAAGTGCGGAGATTGCAGGAAGAAATTCATGGCTTCCGGCACAACAGCTTCCCGCAATGCGGAGCCGACACCGTAGCTCCCTACGTTCCCCACCATTTCATTCACCGGTTGGGGATAGAGGCGCGGCCGCAATACGTGTTCCCCACCAATCCTTTCCTGCAAGGCGAGAACGAACGGTGGAAACCCATCCAGAGTTCATTTGCCGCTCATCTGAAATACTCTTTCAAGTTTCGTCCCAACACCTGTGCCGACCGCATCTATGGCGGAGCTTATCAAGGTTTCGGCTTGGCTTTCACCACCTTTGGCGACAAAAAGCAACTGGGTGATCCGATGACGTTCTATGTCTTTCAAGGTGTACGCATTGCCCGTTTCAATCCCCGCCTTTCGCTCAATTACGAGTGGAATTTCGGTATTTCTGCCGGATGGAAACCTTATGACAACGATTACAACTCCTACAACGGAGCCGTAGGCTCACGGGTGAATGCCTACCTCAATGCGGGTATCTACCTTAACTGGTCGCTTTCCCGTTATTTCGACTTTATCATCGGCGGAGACTTCACGCATTTCTCCAACGGCAACACCAAGTTTCCCAATGCAGGTGTCAACACCACCGGAGCGAAAATCGGACTGGTGTACAACTTCAACCGGGAAGAAGCCGACCTCACTAAATCATTGGTTCATCCCTACGTTCCCCGTTTTCCGCGACACGTCAGTTATGACCTTGTGTTGTTCGGCTCGTGGCGTCGCAAAGGCGTCTATGTAGGCGAGAAGCAGATTGCATCACCGGGCAGCTATCCCGTAGCGGGATTCAACTTTGCTCCGATGTACAATCTCAACTATAAGCTGCGCTTTGGAGTTTCGCTGGATGGTGTCTATGACGGTAGTGCCAATGTGTACACCGAAGATGCGCTGGTGGAGTACGATGCAGGCAGTGGTTCCTCCCGTCGTAAATTTCTCGTGCCGGGCATTCAGAATCAGCTTGCGCTCGGACTTTCCGGACGGGCAGAATACGTGATGCCGTTTTTTACCATCGGTGTCGGCTTGGGAACGAATGTGCTGGGGCGTGGCAATTTGCGCGGACTGTATCAGGTCTTTGCGTTGAAGATCAACGTCACCCGGAGTTCATTCCTTCACATCGGCTACAATCTTCAGGATTTCCAGACCCCTAATTATCTGATGCTCGGTCTTGGTTTCCGTTTTAATAATAAATATCCTAAAGTACGTCATTAACCCCCAATACGCCATTACCCCCAAATGGAACATATCATTCGTAAAATCAGGCAAATCTATCCGGTTTCCGACGAAGCACTTCAAGCGCTTCAGGCGAATATGGAATTAAGGTATTATCCCAAAGATACCCGTATCGTTCAGGCAGGCGTCACAGATCGCCTGGTATATTTCATTGAAGAGGGCATCGCCCGTTCCGTATTCCACCACAACGGAGAGGACACCACTACGTGGTTTAGTCAGGAGGGCGACGTCACGTTCGGCATGGATTCGCTCTACTATCAGCAACCATCGGTAGAAAGCGTTGAAACGCTTTCCGATTGCAAAATCTACGTCATCCACATCGACAAGCTGAATGCCCTCTACGAAACATATATCGACATAGCCAACTGGGGAAGAATCCTGCATCAGAATGTGAATAAGGAGCTTAGCCACATGTTTGTGGAGCGCCTCCAACTTTCGCCTAAAGAACGCTACGAACAGTTCAACCGTCGCTATCCCGGATTGATAAACCGAGTGAAGCTGAAATATGTGGCTGCTTTTCTGGGCATTTCCATCTATACCCTTAGTCGGGTACGTGCTAAAAAATAGCGATTAGCAGGGCTTTTTTGCTTTAGAGCAAAGAAACTTCGTAGCGCAAACCGTATCTTTGCCTTCTAAAAATACTAACTTACTAATAGAAAAACAAATGTCGAACATTTCTGCTTCAGCTTTTTCAGACACCAAGGCGCATTATGATCTTCTTGACGGACTTCGCGGTGTGGCGGCTCTTATGGTGATATGGTATCACGTATTCGAGGGCTTCGCTTTTGCCAGTAATAGTGCTATTGAAACTCTGAATCACGGATATTTAGCCGTGGATTTCTTTTTTATCCTTTCGGGTTTTGTGATCGGTTATGCTTACGACGACCGTTGGGGTAAAAGTCTCACCATGAAAGATTTCTTTAAACGCCGATTGATACGTCTTCATCCGATGGTCATTATGGGTGCCGTTCTCGGTGCTATCACGTTCTGTATTCAGGGGAGTGTGCAATGGGACGGGACGCACGTAGCTATCTCCATGATAATGTTGTCTCTGCTTTGTACGATCTTCTTCATTCCCGCCATGCCGGGTGTTGGGTACGAAGTTCGTGGCAACGGTGAGATGTTTCCGTTGAATGGTCCTTGCTGGTCATTGTTTTTTGAGTATATCGGCAATATCCTGTATGCGTTGTTCATTCGCCGCTTGTCCAACAAGGCACTGACGGTGTTTGTGGTGTTGCTGGGCGTAGCGTTGGCGGCGTTTGCTGTTTTTAATGTCTCCACTTATGGAAACATAGGAGTGGGCTGGACGCTGGATGGGGTTAACTTTTTGGGCGGTTCCTTGCGTATGCTTTTCCCTTTTTCGTTGGGTATGCTTATGTCGCGCAATTTCAAGCCTATGAAGGTGAAAGGTGCATTTTGGATATGTACTATTGCGCTGATTGCCCTGTTCTCTGTTCCTTATCTGGAAGGGTTGGAGCCGCTTTGCATGAATGGTGTTTATGAAGCGTTTTGCGTGATTGTGGCTTTCCCTATCATTCTGTGGATAGGAGCGTCGGGCACCACCACGGACAAGCAATCGACAAAGATAGTAAGCGTCTCCGCGATTCTATATAGTGTATTAAAATAAAAAGGCTAATGATCCCTTTTTAGTCATTAGCCTTTTCCCATCTGTCAGGAAGCAGTTCCCTGTATTTTTCAATTGGTGTGTTCGGTTGCCATTCGGCTGTTCTGTTTATCACATCCGTGAGATACTCAAATAGATTCACTTTATGCATCCTACAAGTGAGTGCTATCGTATAGAGTATGGCGCCTCGTTCGGCCCCCTTATGGCTGCCGAAGAACAATGAGTTTTTTCTTGATAAGGATATGTACCGGTTCATCCGTTCAACCATATTGTTGTCCAGATAAGTGTCACCATAATTAAAGATGTCCACCACTGCATTCCACTCATTGCGAAGATAGGTAATGGCTTCCTGCAGTTCGCTCTTAGGTAATAAATCCCCCCGTTCTTCTATTTCATCAAGCACATCTTTTATTTCTCCGAGTATGTCCGGCGCATACTTTTTTCGATGCATAAGATTCTGTTCTACCGTCCATCCCTCAACCCCAACTTTATGCTTATGCTCGTTTTGATAAAGTGCGTTTATCAGCTCCACGATCCTTTTTGCATCCGGGTCCTTCTCACCGCAATCTATAAATTTCCGTTTTATATGTTGCAAGCACGGGATGCGTGTGATATTGGGATAAGCATCGCTTTCGAGCTTCCGGTAAGGTGAGTAACCATCGCTTTGTATGATACCTTTGCAACTGCCTAATTCGTTAAGAATAACTCTTTCAGACCGGGAGCCGTCATCATAGAGCAGGTATATCATCCTGGTGTTTATGCCCACAACCACCCAGAGGTATCCCTTGCGGACTCCTTTTCCCTTGCTGTTCTTTTCCGGGACGAGTATTTTGTAATAGGTTTCGTCGGCTGCCTTATAAGGATCACCCAAAGCTGTCTGTCGGATACACTTATAAAGATTTTCAAAGAGGCTTGAGGCTTTTTCCATCAACTTATGAGCCGTAGGTTTCTTCAGCGTAAAGCCATGACTTTCGAAGTAGTTGATGATTCTTTCAACCGGTAGCGATTGTATATAACGCAATTCCATCAGCCCGGCAATGAATGAGCCGTCATAGCTGGAATTCAAGAAAGCCGAGACCGGTGTTTTCCCCTCAAAGAGACGACCGTCTTGCGCATAGGTGTGTATCTTGTAGACGTGCTTGATGAAGCGCATGGGTACACATTCATAGCGGACACATATTCTGGGAGCGGTGGTAACCAGCCGGGCTTTATTGATGTCAAAATCAGGATCGTCGGGATAAACGTCATGTTCCTCCTGCTCCATCTCATAATGCATGTCACGTTTGGCCCCATTGTTCTTTCTGGCTTTACGCTTATCTGCTTTTTCTGCTTCTCTCTTCTGCCGCTCTTCCTCCGGCAATGCAGGTTGAGGGGGTTGTTGCTGTTCGGATGTGTTTGATACAAGTTTGGCGATCCCCTTAGTAAGACGCTGTTGCTTGCCAAGAGATTCGCCTTTTTGAAGGAGTGCCTCTTTAAGGGAAGAAACCTCCTTTATCAAATCATCTATCTGGTCCAGGAGTCTGTTGTTATCATCCCGCAACTCCTTGATTTGCTCCTTCAATAACTCTATGACCTCATCCTTTTTCATAGCGTAAAGATACAAAAAATCAATGAGTCGGCCAAAATAATCGGATGGTAATTTAAAATCAAACAGTTAATATACAGTACATTACATTAAATCCTAAAACGTTTTCGCAACCGTACAGACTTCAATGACACTCCATTTAAGATAAAAGACAAAACCTGATAAGAGATCTCATAATTGCCTGTATGGGGGTTAAATGTCGGCAACTCAAAACTTCCACCTTCCAGACGCTTGTAGTACAGGAGAAAGCCATCACCATCCCAACGCAGTATTTTTACACTCTGTCGGTTTTTGCCAAAGAATAAAAATATATCTCCGGAAATGGGGGAAAGCTCCTTCATTTGAGAGCGTATGATTTTGAATAAACCGTCAATGCCAAGGTTCATACGGACAAAGCCCTGGTACAGATAGTAGCGATTGGCTGATGTTAGAGAATACATGGATC
>OKTI01000831.1_pt1 | contig 14863 bp, 8 predicted proteins | sample 1606071 | NCBI WGS metagenome assembly OKTI01 (sample SAMEA3879500, study PRJEB24766) | human gut metagenome | biome: human-associated habitat; feature: feces | place: USA | collected 1985/1987
ATCTGGACAGACGAGGCGTGCCAGAAAGCTTCCGCTGGTGAGTTCCTCTATTGGCAGAGGACAGGAGCGTGTCACGCTCCTGTGAATGCAATCACGCAGGAAGGTGGTGTTGGACAGGGCAGCGGTGAGGTGCGGCGAAATCTCGTCCGCAGACGAAAGCCCCCGGCAGGGCGCAAAGGCATCTTTTGATGGACGGAACGTCTGTCAAAAGTGCTTTTGCGTTACTTTCGACGAAAGTAACAAAGCCTTTGCCGTGTCCGGCACCAGTTACTTCCACAGAGAAAGGACGTGCGATTGAAAAGAACCATTTCCGCAATGCGGGGTCCCGGCTCCCTCAACCATAACCGGAGAAGTTTCACCGCTGAAAACGTAGACCCGAAGCGCAGCAGCCTGAATGTCGTGTACCGGGATGAGCCGATTCAGAAGGTGTACCACGAACTGTTTGACGAGGCAGTGAAGCGTTACAATGCCAAGCAGAAGCGCAAGGACCGCTGTATCACCGACTACTATGAGCACCTGTGGACAGGCAAGCAGGAAAAGCTTTTCCATGAGCTGATCGTCCAGATCGGCAACAAAGATGATATGGGTGTCCTGACCGAGAATGGCGCACTGGCAAAGGAACTGCTGGACGAGTATATGCAGGGCTTCCAAGAGCGGAACCCGACACTGCGGGTGTTCGGGGCTTTCCTCCACATGGACGAAGCTACGCCCCATCTGCACATCGACTTCGTGCCGTATGTGTCCGGCTGGAAGGGCAAAGGACTGGACACCAAGGTGTCCCTGAAGCAGGCGCTGAAAGCCTTGGGCTTTGCAGGCGGTTCTAAACGGGAATCCGAGCTGAACCAGTGGATCAACGCCGAGAAAGAGCAGCTTGCCGCCGTGATGGAGCGGCACGGCATCGAGTGGGAACAGAAAGGCACCCACGAAGAGCACCTGTCTGTGCTGGACTTCAAAAAGCAGGAGCGCAGTAAAGAGGTAGCGGCTCTGGAAGCTGCCAAGCAGGAGTACCAGACCGACCTGACCGAGATGCAGGAACAGCTGGAAACAGCGCAGACAGCCGTAGAAGCCGCTGAACAGCGGGTACAGAAAGCAGAGCTGACCTACCAGAAGCAGAGCCAGAAGCTAAACAAGCTGGCTCCCATCATGGAAGGTTTGGAAAACCTGTCAGCGCAATACTCCCAGCGACCAGAAGAATGGGTGCCAGAAGCAGCCACATTTGAGACCGCCAAGAGCTATCGGGAGAAGAAGGCCATGCCGCTGATCCAGAAGTTGGTGAAGGTACTCTTTGCCCTCCATCGGAAGTACTGGGAGGTCAAGGCCGAGCGGGATAAGTATCTGCACTTCTATCAGGACGAGAAGAAGGCTACCTATCATCTAAGCCAGCGGCTGAAAGAGGTGAAGGCAGAAAATGAGCAGCTCTATGCGATGAAATGTGATTTCAGGCGATTGTGGAACTATTTCGGTGCCGAAAAGATGCAGCAGGTCATTGGACTTATGAGGGAACAGGAGCAGACAACAGATAGGTGCCAGAAGAAGAGCAGACAGAGCAGCGTAGAGCTGTAAGCATAGCAGAACCCCGCCAGCGGATGTTGGCGGGGTTCTGTACATATAAGTGATAATTCGACCCCGAAAAATGCAATAGAAATTTTTATCGGCTTGCAATCACGGAAAAGCTGTGGTACGCTTTACTAGGATAGTATAAAGGGAAAGTGTATCCTTTTTAGAAAAAGACACCATGGTGTACCAATAGTGGTACATTTACTATGTTAAAATGAAAGAAAACAATGCGGAAATCCGCATTTGATGGAGGAAATAAAAATGGTAGACACCAAAAAAGAGCAGGAACGCGAAGAGCTGCACCGTGCAATCTGGGCGATTGCGGATGATCTGCGCGGCGCAGTGGACGGATGGGATTTCAAGAGCTACGTTCTTGGTACGATGTTCTACCGTTATATTTCGGAGAACATTGCCAGCTATATCAATCAGGGCGAAATTGATGCAGGCAACCCGGATTTCCGCTATGAAGATATGTCTGATGCAGAGGCAGAGCAGGCACGGGAAGGGCTGGTACAGGAAAAAGGGTTCTTTATCCTGCCTAGTGAGTTGTTCTGCAATGTACGGGCAAAAGCGGCCAGCGATGAAAACCTCAACGAAACGCTGGAAACAGTCTTCCGGCACATTGAGGAATCCGCAAAGGGCAGCTCCTCCGAGGGGCAGTTTGCAGGGTTGTTCGATGATTACGATGTCAACAGCAATAAGCTGGGTGCGACTGTTGCCAAGCGCAATGAGAAGCTCGTGAAACTGCTGAACGGCGTAGCAGATATGAACCTTGGCGATGTGAAAGAGCATGACATTGATGCCTTTGGCGATGCCTACGAATACCTGATGACCATGTACGCCAGCAATGCGGGCAAGTCCGGCGGTGAGTTTTTTACGCCTGCTGATGTGTCGGAACTGCTGACCCGGCTGGGTACGGTAGGCAAGAAGGAAATCAACAAGGTCTATGATCCTGCCTGCGGTTCCGGTTCGCTGCTGCTGAAGGCAGAAAAGGTGCTGGGACGGGATGCCGTGCGCAACGGCTTCTTTGGGCAGGAAATCAACATCACAACGTACAACCTGTGCCGCATCAATATGTTCCTGCACGACATTGAATTTGACAAATTCGACATTGCCTGTGAGGACACGCTGACCAATCCGCAGCACTGGGATGATGAACCTTTCGAGCTAATCGTATCGAATCCGCCGTATTCCATCAAGTGGGCCGGTGACGAGAATCCGCTGTTGATCAATGATCCACGTTTTGCCCCGGCTGGTGTGCTGGCTCCGAAGAGCAAGGCAGATTTGGCCTTTATTATGCACTCGCTGGCATGGCTGGCTTCCAACGGTACGGCGGCAATCGTCTGTTTTCCCGGCATCATGTACCGTGGCGGCGCAGAGCAGAAAATCCGCAAGTATCTGGTGGACAACAACTTTATTGACTGCATCATCCAGTTGCCGAGCAACCTGTTCTTTGGTACCAGTATTGCCACCTGCATTATGGTGCTGAAAAAGGGCAAAACGGACAATAAAGTGCTGTTCATTGACGCTTCTTCCGAGTGCGTCAAGGTGACGAACAACAACAAACTCACCCCAGAGAACATTAACAAAATCGTGGACACCTTTGCACAGCGGGCAGAAGAAGCACACTTCTCCCATCTGGCGGAGTATTCCGAGGTGCAGGAAAATGACTACAATCTGTCCGTTTCCACTTATGTGGAAGCCAAGGACACCCGCGAGAAGATCGACATTGTGAAGCTGAACGCTGAAATTGCGCAAATCGTAGCACGAGAAAACGAACTGCGGGCTGCTATTGACCAGATCGTGGCAGAAATCGAGGGCTGAGATGGAAAGCAAAAAGAAAGATTCTGCATTGGTACGTTCTTCTGCGGCGGAATACCTGACCTTTGTTGCCTCTACGGGCGAGGACAAGGACAGCATTGAGATGCGCTACGAGGATGAAAACATCTGGCTGACGCAAAAGATGATGGCGACCCTTTACGATGTGGGGCTTCCGACCATCAATGAGCATATCAAAAAGATTTATGCTGACCATGAGCAGGACGAAGCGGCAACTATTCGGAAATTCCGAATAGTTCAAAATGAGGGTGGCCGACAGGTTACTAGCAGCGTGAACCACTATAATCTGCAAATGATTATTGCGGTCGGCTTCAAGGTGAACAACCAGCGGGCGGTGCGGTTCCGTGTCTGGGCAAATCAGATCGTGGAGCAGTATACTATCAAGGGCTGGGCAATGGACGAGGAACGCCTGAAAAACGGCGGCACAGTCCTGACCAAGAAATACTTTGAAGAGCAGTTGGAGCGTATCCGGGAGATCCGCATTTCGGAGCGCAACTTCTACCAGAAACTCACTGACATTTACGCTACTTCGCTGGATTATGACCGCAATGCGCTGACCACAAAAGAGTTCTTTGCAAAGGTGCAGAACAAGATGCACTATGCCGTGCATCGCCATACAGCGGCAGAGCTGATCTATGAGCGTGCCGATGCTGAAAAGCCGCATATGGGGCTTCACACATGGAAGGATGCTCCCAACGGCAAAATCTCGGCACAGCTTGCAAAGATGCACGCCGAAACGGAGTTTGAAAAGTACCGTGTGGTGCAGGATCGGCTGTACCAGAGCGATTTTGACAGGTATTTGGAAACAAATTCAATTGAATAAAATGGAAAGGAGATACTTATGGGGCAGACAACCCAAAGAGGAATAAAAGAACAAAACTGTTTGGATTTGGTGAAGCGGGGATTCTTTTGGCGTGATGATGTGCCCTGTGAGGAACCTTTTGGACACCGTACAATTCTAAATGTAACTGATGATGAATTTAATAATGGGCTTTGGCAGTGGCTTGTAAATCACGAATGCTATAAAAGCTGTTTTGGATTATTGGAAGATGATAGGTTTGAAATTGCGAGCATCCTGAGAACAGCTAAACCGAATGAACGCCTTAGTGAGTTCCCTGATTTTATATTCCGAAAAGGATTTATAGAACATTTTCAGATTACATCATCTAAAACTACTCGAAAAGGAGCAGAGCACAAGAAAGACGAACAGGCCTTTAAAAGTGCAGTTCAAAAAGAGCAAGAAGAAGTAAGAAAGCAGTGGGAGCATGAAATGGAGTGCAATACACTGCGTTCAACAAGCTGGACATTTGAATATGGTGCGCATAGTTATGAGGATTTGAAGAAATCTTTTCAAGATAGCTGGGAGAAACATCTTCAAAGCCTTGAAAAATATAATGGAACTAAAGAAATAGGAATTTTCATGATCGAGTATGATGAAAGCGCACTAGGAATGATAGAATGCGTATATACAGACTGGATCAATGGTATGTCGCAAGGCGATATGCGTAAACAAGAAGATTTCAAAAATTATCGTCTTAGTAGAGATAAGAAAATTTTGAATTATATTTATCAATTCAAGGATAAAATCAGATATGTGATTTATGTGTACAGAGATGGGTTTGAAATCATCAGAACAGATAATATTCCATACTTGCTAAAACTGATGCCTTGGGATTATATGATTTATCCAATGATAGTACAAGAACGGCAGACGATGAGCTGTATTAGGTGGGAAATGAAAAATGAGTAAGCTGGATGAAATGATTCGGGAACTTTGCCCGGATGGAGTAGAGTATGTAAAGCTCAATAGTGTATGCGATATTTATGATGGCACCCACAGTACACCAAATTATACTGAGTCGGGTGTTAAATTTGCCAGTGTTGAAAATATAGGTAATCTATATGCAACGCGAAAGTATATTTCTGAGAAAGATTTTGAAAAATATAAAATCAAACCAAGAATTGGGGATGTGATGATGACTCGAATAGGGTCAGTTGGTGTTTGTACGGTTGTTGACAGAAATGAAGCACTCGCGTTTTATGTGTCGCTGGCACTGTTGAGACCACAATTAGACAAAGTTCAAAGTCGTTTTCTAAAATATGCAATCGAGAGTATACATGGACGTAAGGAATTAAGAAAAAGGACACTTATAAATGCAGTTCCTATAAAAATTAATAAGGACGATATTGGCAAGGTGACAATTCCGCTTCCACCAATTGAGATTCAGAGTGAGATTGTCCATACTTTGGATAATTACACGGAAAATGTTGTAAAATTACAAAACCAGCTTACAGCAGAGCTTACAGCTCGTCAAAAACAGTACATATTTTATCGGAATAAGCTATTAACATTTGGCGGAAACGAAAAGGCTAAGATTGTGAAAATCTCTTTGGGCGATATCGGGCCGATTTGTATGTGCAAGCGCATTTTGAAGAGCCAAACAAATACAGTTGAAGGTGTCCCTTTTTATAAAATTGGAACATTTGGCAAGAAAGCAGATGCATATATTTCGAAAGAAACATTTGACGAGTATCGCTCCAAGTATAGTTTTCCGAAGAAAGGTGATGTGTTGATTTCGGCGGCAGGAACGATCGGAAGAACTGTCGTTTATGATGGTAAGCCGGCGTATTTTCAAGATTCTAACATCGTTTGGATTGACAACAATGAAAGTGTTGTTTTGAATAGTTATCTTCGCTACTGCTATGAGCTGAAACCGTGGAAGGTATCCAGCGGAGGGACAATACAGAGGTTATACAATGATAATATTGCAAAAGCGATAATTACCGTTCCTTCTCTCGATGTTCAGAACCGCATTGTAAATGTGCTGGACAACTTTGAGAAGATTTGCTCCGACCTCAACATTGGTTTGCCCGCTGAAATTGAAGCCCGGCAGAAGCAGTACGAGTATTACCGAGATAAGCTCTTGACATTTGTGGAAACCGGCAACACAATTTTGAGCAGAGCAGAGCAGAGCAGAGCAGAGCAGAGCAGAGCAGAGCAGAGCAGAGCACTGATTAAGCTCATGCAGTATGTGTTTGGCTATGTGAGAATCTCTTTAGGTGATATTGGCTCTATCTGTATGTGTAAGCGTATTTTGAAGAGCCAGACAAATACGGTGAGCGGTGTTCCGTTCTATAAAATTGGAACTTTTGGAAAAAAAGCAGATGCCTATATTTCGCAGGAAACATTTAACGAATATCGGTCGAAGTATAATTTTCCGAAAAAAGGCGATGTGCTGATTTCTGCGGCGGGAACGATTGGCAGAACAGTCGTTTATGACGGAAAACCGTCATATTTCCAAGATTCCAACATCGTTTGGATTGATAACGATGAAAGTGTGGTCTTGAATGGTTATCTTCGCTACTGCTATGAACTGAAACCGTGGAAAGCATCTGAGGGTGGAACGATTCCGAGATTGTACAATGACAATATTGCAAAGGCTGTGATTGCAGTACCGTCTATTGAGGAACAGAAGCGCGTTGTTTCTATCCTTGATCGCTTTGATGCTATCTGCAATGATTTGACTAGCGGCCTGCCCGCAGAGATTGAAGCAAGACAAAAGCAGTATGAGTATTACAGGGATAAACTGCTGACGTTCAAAGAAAGAGGATGATGAGGTGACAACAGAGCAAGTTATATTGAGTGCGATTTTAACATTGACGGCATCCATTCTGACAGCATTTCTGACTTCTAAAATTACGCGAGATAATGAAATGCGAAAAATAATACATCAAAAAAGATTGGAGCTTTACCTTGAAGTTTTTGAACAGGTAGAGTTACTATTAAAAGATTGGAAAAAGATATTCGACAAAGAATACTTTGAAAAGATAGCATCATACAAGTCAAGAATAAAGTTGCTCGCTTCTGAAAAAACGACAAAAGAGTATAAAAAGTATTATGAGGTGCTGCGTACATCTGTAAATGAATACAAAAAGTTCAAAGACGACAATGATCCAGATTGGGCAGAGGATATGTACGAAGAAGATGAAGATGGCACAATATATCAAATATACTATCCCACAGATGAGGATTATAGCGAATATAGATATAAGATAGATTGCTATGAGAAAGAGCAAAAGAAACGTATGCCCTTAATGAGAGAGTATATTCAGAAAATAGTAGATGCAATGAGAACAGACTTGGGAAGTAATTTGGATAAGGAGAGCGCAATATATGATTTCGTTCAACGTTGTCGCAAGCACGAGTGAAGATACCGTTGTTGCCACCTATGAACCCTCCAAGGTGCGTTCTGACAGCTACCAAAGTGAGGCGGAACTGGAAAAAGAGTTTATCCGGCTGCTGTGCGAGCAGGGCTATACCTATCTGCCGCTGCATACCGAGGATGAACTGATTGCTAACCTCCGCAGCCAGTTGGAAGAGCTGAACCACTACCAGTTTTCCGATACGGAGTGGCAGCAGTTTTTCAGTGATGTAATTGCCAACCCCAACGAGCATATTCCCGAAAAGACCCGAAAGATTCAGGAAGACAATGTACAGGTGCTGCACCGGGATGATGGCAGCTCCAAAAATATCACGCTGATCGACAAGAAGAACATCCACAACAACCGCCTGCAGGTCATCAACCAGTATGAAGTGAAGCAGGCAGACGGCGCACGGCATGATAACCGCTACGATGTGACGATTTTGGTCAACGGCTTTCCGCTGGTTCATGTGGAACTGAAGCGGCGCGGGGTGGCCATCCGGGAGGCGTTCAACCAGATCAACCGCTATCAGCGGGATTCGTTCTGGGCGGGCTGTGGTTTGTACGAGTATGTGCAGATTTTTGTGATCTCCAACGGCACAAATACCAAGTACTACTCCAACAGCACCCGCTACAATGCCATCAAGGATACCAAACACGGCAAGACGAAAAAGGAAAAGACCAGCAATAGCTTTGAATTTGCCTCCTACTGGGCCGATGCGAATAACCATGTGCTGACGGATCTGATCGACTTTACCCGGACCTTCTTTGCAAAGCACACGATTCTGAGCGTGCTGACCCGGTATTGCATCTTTACCTCAGAAAAGATGCTGATGGTGATGCGCCCATATCAGATCACGGCAACCGAGAGGATATTGAACCGCATCGAAATCGCCAACAACTACAAAAAGTATGGCAGCATTGAGGGCGGTGGCTACATCTGGCACACCACTGGCTCCGGCAAGACGCTGACCTCCTTCAAAACGGCACGGCTGGCATCGCAGCTAACCTACATCGACAAGGTACTGTTTGTGGTAGATCGCAAGGACTTGGACTATCAGACCATGAAGGAATATGACCGCTTTGAGAAGGGAGCGGCAAACTCCAACACCAGCACCACGATTCTGAAACGCCAGTTGGAAAACCCGGAAGCACATATCATCATTACCACCATCCAGAAGCTGGCGACCTTCATCAAGAAAAATCCGGGGCATGAGGTCTACCAGAAGCACGTTGTGATCATCTTTGACGAGTGCCACCGCAGCCAGTTCGGTGATATGCACAAGGCCATTGTTCACAATTTCAAAAAGTACCACCTGTTCGGCTTTACAGGAACGCCGATTTTTGCAGTCAACGCAGGAAGCTCCACTGATCCACGCTATTTCACCACGGCGCAGACGTTCGGCGACCAACTGCACACCTATACCATCGTTGATGCCATCAACGATAAGAATGTGCTGCCATTCCGTGTAGATTACATCAAGACGATGGATGCAGAGCCAGACATGGACGATAAACAGGTTTGGGATATCGATCGGGAAAAGGCGTTCATGGCACCCAAGCGTATTTCTCTGGTGACTAAGTACATCCTTGACCACTTTGACCAGAAAACCTATCGGGGAGACAAATCGTATGAGTTTAATCTGCTGACGAATGTGGCAGAGGTGGCCTCTGCCCAGCGTGGTGCGGTGGATGAAATCAAGCAAAAACAGCGCGTCAGCGGTTTTAATTCGATTTTCTGCGTGGCATCTGTGCCGATGGCAAAGCTGTATTATCAGGAGTTCAAAAGGCAGATGGCGGCAGACCCGACCAAGCAGCTGCGGATTGCCACCATTTACAGCTATGGAGCCAACGAAGCGGAAACGGATGGCATTCTGGACGAGGAAAACCCGGAAGATACCTCCAACCTTGACCAGAGCAGCCGGGATTTTCTGGACGCAGCCATTCAAGATTACAACGAGATGTTCCACACGAACTACTCGACGGATGGTGAACTGTTCCAGAATTACTACAAAGATGTATCGCTCCGCATGAAGAACAAGGAACTTGACCTGCTGATCGTGGTCAATATGTTCCTGACGGGCTTCGATGCCACGACCCTGAATACCCTTTGGGTGGACAAGAACCTGAAGATGCACGGTCTGATTCAGGCGTTCAGCCGGACGAACCGTATCTTGAACAGCATCAAGACCTTTGGCAATATCGTCTGCTTCCGCAATCTGCAAAAGCGGGTAGATGCGGCAATTTCGCTGTTTGGAGATAAAAATGCGGGCGGCATCGTTCTGTTGCGCAAATATGCAGACTATTACCACGGCTATACGGATGAGCAGGGAAAATACCATCAGGGTTACACCGACATGATCGATGACCTGACGCAAAAATTCCCGCTGACAGAGCCGCAGATCATCGGAGAGCAGAACCAGAAGGACTTTATCGTGCTGTTTGGTGCACTGCTGCGGATGCGGAACTTGCTGTCTTCCTTTGATGATTTCAAGGGCAACGAACTGATCTCTGAACGGGATTTACAGGACTATTTGGGCCGCTATCAGGATTTGCGGGATGAATGGCGTAACAAGAGGCACGATGAAACCAAAGAGGATATCACGGATGATGTGGTGTTCGAGGTGGAGCTGATTCGGCAGGTCGAAATTAACATTGACTACATTCTGATGCTGGTCAAAAAGTACCATGACACCCATTGCGATGACAAAGAGGTGCTCATCACGATTCGCAAGGCGATTGATGCCAGCCCGGAACTGCGCAGCAAAAAGCAGCTGATTGAAACGTTTATTGCAGGGGTCAACGATGTGGATGATGTGATGGCAGAGTGGAACACCTATGTGTCCGAACAGCGGGAGAAAGAGCTTGCAAAGATCATCCAAGAGGAAAAGCTGAAGGAGCCGGAGACACGCAAATATCTGGCCAATGCGTTCCGTGACGGTGAGATCAAGACCGTGGGCACCGATATTGACAAGCTGATGCCGCCTGTTTCCCGCTTTGGCGGCGGTGGCCGTGCGCAGAAGAAGCAAGGCGTGATCGATAAGTTGAAGAGCTTCTTTGATAAGTTCTTTGGGATTGGCGGAAGCTCGATGGCAGAGGAAGACAACAAATAATGTTTAATATCGTGTGTTCGTGAGCAGAAAAATAACTTCTTACGCTCCAGGGAGAATATTACCCTGAAATTAAAACAAAGTTGCTTGTGGAGGGATGTCTATGAAATTGTTCACAAGTAAAATGCTCGAACGATTGATGGGCGAACAAAAGAAAAAGTCGGAAGGACTGCTGCCAGAAATTATCAAGCGGTTGATCCGAAGCAGTTGCCCGGATTATTCATATATTCGTGCACCAGAGGAAGATGATATTTGGGCGCCGGGATATGATGGAATCGTGGATAACGGAACAAAAACGCCTTATGTGGCACAGGGAACAAGCGTGTGGGAATTTGGAACCAATGCGGATTCCTTGGAAAAAATCAACAGCGATTATGGAAAACGCACGACCTGTCCGCTTGGAGTGAAAAAATCAGATACTACTTTCTATCTCGTAGTGCCTAAAGTATGGGCATACAATATATCACTTACAGAGTGGGAGGCGGAACACCGAGATGAATGGAAAGCAGTCTATGTATATGACGCATCTGTTTTGTGCGATTGGCTTAACTCGGAACCGGCGGTTTGTGCATGGCTAATACAAAACTATCTGGAAAATGAAGCGGTGGAAATAGATTCTGTTGCGCATGCATGGGAGCAGTTTGTACAAAGGACAAACCCTCCGCTTAATCAGGCAATGTTCCAAATCGGTAGGGAAGAGCAGCTGGAGGCTTTCCGCAAAAAGGTGAATGAAAAGATATGCCGTGTGGCGGCAGAATCCCGAATCGAAGCATATGGATTCTGCTTGGCTGCGCTGATACAAGATTCGGCATTGGCCGAACAGGTGACTGTTATTTGTAGTGAAACGACATATCATCAGCTGGATGACTTATGCGAAAACGCATATTTCCTGTTGAAGTTTCCGTATAACGGGCAGGTATCAGGGCGTAACCGAACAATTCTCTGCGAGGGAAAAGGCACTGCGAAAAAGGATGCAATTCGATTGCTTCCACGATGGAAAACGCAGTATCTTCAGGCGTTGCAGGAGATGGGTGTCGACAGCGCAAATGCTGACGAACTTTATAGTTATACGCATGGAAATCTTCCAGCACTCATCCGAAAAATTCCGGGAAATGAAGCTGATCTACAGCCTGAATGGATGAGTGCGGCAGATATTGATTTGTTGCAACCGCTTGTACTTCTACGACACTACAATATTTTAGACGAGAAAGAGAAACAGCTGGTTGCACGATTGGCTGAAACACCATATCCTGTAGTGGAACGAAAATATGAGGAACTATTGCGGATAGATGACAGCCCAATCAAAAAAGCTGGGGCGTGGTATCAAATCGTCAATGATGAAGAAGCGTGGCTGGCACTGAACATAGACATAGAAAGTGCCATGGGGCAGCGGATGCATCAGGAAATCCGTGCGGCACTCTCCTGCACAGATGCAGCACAAAATCATAGAAGGTATGGTGTTCTTCAACGGTTGCTTAAAAATTACATTTGTTTTGCGGAGACTGGGTCAGATCAAAATATGATTGATGCTCAGGTGAGGGAAATTCTTTCCTTTTTTCATAAAGATGATTGTAAAGAGAGCCTGATAAAGGAACTTCGAATCCTTGCTGAAGCAGCACCGGAAGCTGTACTTGAATTTTTGAAGAAAGAACAGCTGGATGGACGAAATGAAGTCCTCTGGACGCTAGATACTTTAATAGAACGGGAGAATACATGTCTTTCGGCTTGTCAAATACTGTGTCGGCTGGCATTGCAAGGAAAACAGAATGGTAAAGAGTCGAAACAGCATCTGTTAGATGCACTTTGCTTATGGAGCTCTCATACGGCGCTGACTCTTGAAGAAAAAAAGGTTCTGACAATTCAGATAATTCAGCAAAAGCCAGATTTTGGAGTGGAGTTCGGCATTGAACTACTCTGTAAAACCTCACTGATTCGAGGACATCGCCGAGGAAAGAAGGAACGACCCGCTCAATTAATCCCAGAACAAGAATTGTTTGAAGCTTACGATGAAATCACACGAGCTGTTTATCGTACAGCACTACAGAAGAAATGGCTTGAGCAAATAGAAAACCTGTTGAAAGAGTATCGTCGGCTGGGACAGGATGTTCTACTGGAGATGGCAGAGCAGTTTGATGCAGCGCAATTCTCATCAACAGAATTACAACCGATGCAGTATTGGTTAAGAACTGAGCTTTGTGATAGTAAAGAATATGGTTGGACAGAATGGATAGAAGTTCTGAAAACATGGATACGCTGCACGGAATCCAGTGATCCGGTGGGAAAATTCGGATGGATATTTCTGGAATGGCACTGCTTGCCTATGGAAGAGCTTTTAGACAATCAAGAAGAAAAGAACTGGAAGAGGGAAGAAGAGGAAAGGGAACGCATTCGAGCGGAGAAATTTGCAGCACTGAAAATAGAATTTGGAATGGACGCAGTGTTGCGGTTACTGGAAACGATGAGGAATCAGCACGCATGGGGTGTATTTCTTGCTAAAAACACTACATGTGAAGAATTTGCGAAGGTAGCTGAAGCAATTCGAAAACAAGAAAAACAACAGCTGTTGGCTGGCTTTTTCGATCAAGGGGATTTTCAAGAAGCATCTGCTGTCTTTGAAAAAATGTCAGAAAATGAAAAACTTCGGCTATTGTCTACGTTGCAGCGTGAAGAAATTGACTCATGGCTGACAACGCGGGAGAGAGAACAGACGTATTGGGCGAATCAGGATATGAGGTGGTCCTACAACGAGCGAAGATACAAGAAACTGCTGCAGTACCATCCGGGAGGAATCTTACTTTACCTGTATGGCAATAGTGGCCAGGTTGAGCACTTGTTTGATTTATTTAGGAGAGTATTTGAGGCAATTGCTGAACAGGGAGTCAATGCGGAGGAAAGGGGATACCTTTCTGGTATTGTCCGCAGAGTGGATGAGCAATATTATACTGATGAATGGGCTAAGTGTTGTCTACTACTCTATAAAAAGGAGTTGCTGCAGAAACTTCCTCTGTGTTTGCGGCGACTCTTCTTTAGGCATCCGGAGAAAATGAAAATGTTTTTGGAAGAGAATCCTTCAAGATTGTTTGATGTAGAAAACGACTATTATCTGCCCGAGGAGGCGTATCAGGACAAACGGGCATTTGACTGCTGGGCTGAATGTTTATATGAGGAGTTTCCAGAGATTTTAGGCTATATTATGGGAAAAAGCTGTAATGGAAAAGACGGTGCTTTTCCGCATGAATTTATCCGAGAGTTTTTGGAAAAACAGCAGAATGAGAAATTGACGAAAGTGGTAGTTTATGGAAAGTTTAATTCCCGTGGTGCACGAATTGTACAGGATGGTCGAAACCTTTATGAACAAGCAAAGTGTTATCAAGCACAGGCACGGGAACTGGAATTGAGGTTTCCACAGAGTGCAGAGATTCTCCGACAGCTAGCTAAATGGCTGGAATCAGAAGCTCAGCATGATCAGCTAGAAGCAGAGATTGTACCTTAAAGAAATAATAAGGATCTCCCTGCTGAAAAAGCAGTTGCATCTTAAACGTAAATACGTTATAATACTCACAGAACTTCCGCTGGCTATGTGATACTATCCTGATACTAAAAAATCAGCAAGCCACATCTAGCACAGCAATCTCATGGAAAAGCGAACATTCAAGAATAGCATTACTAAACAAATTTGTTTAGTAAGAATCCGAACTTACCGAGCTCGAGTAATCCCTTATAGCACCAACACCCCAGAAGGTCCTTCAAAAACGAAACCTTCCGGGGTGTTTTTATCTTCCAGCACGATCAAACAAGCCGTAACATTCAAAGTGGTTCCTATATCAGCGCAAACTCTAAGCATTTTGACCGTAGCATTTTACACAAAAAAAGCCCGAAACCCCTTCCTTCTCCGCCCACAGGGGAGTATAATAGAATCTGTTGTTTGCAAAATAGGAAAGGGGAAGTATCAACTATGGAATCGAAGCAGAGGCTTTTGGAGCCGCAGCTCGTCCAAACAGGAAGGGCAGATCAGTTCAGCCGCAAGGTGTTCTGTGACGGAATGCGGGACGGTGTGCCCATTGCACTGGGCTATTTTGCGGTATCGTTTTCGTTGGGCATCGCGGCGCGCAAGGCGGGTTTTACGCCGTTTCAGGGGTTTCTTGTCAGCCTGCT
>OKTI01000845.1_pt1 | contig 14680 bp, 8 predicted proteins | sample 1606071 | NCBI WGS metagenome assembly OKTI01 (sample SAMEA3879500, study PRJEB24766) | human gut metagenome | biome: human-associated habitat; feature: feces | place: USA | collected 1985/1987
CGGAGCTGTCTGTCCTGCAATGGTCACATCACCATTGCTGAGTTTTAATGCTTTTTGTAGTTCAATAATTCCGCTAACCGCAAAGACAATGGTGCGGGGACCTTTCTTGCTGATAGCCCAGCGAAGTGTCCCTTCCGAACCGTCGTCTGCCAGGGAAGTAACAGTGTATACAGCACCTCCGGCACCACCAGTAGTATATTTTCCTGCTCCGTCGGCACCGGGGAAGGCGAGAACTTTGGAACGATCCGGGGTAGGATAGTCCTTTGATGTTTTTTCAACCGAAATGGCAGGTTGCATGGCTTGTCCCACTAGAGGAAAAGCCAATATCAAACTACAGATTGCTAATATATTCTTTTTCATTACTAATTTATCATTTGGGTTCGAATTTACTAAAATTATTCTATGACACTGCCACCTGTCGCACCATTTACCATGATTTCGTGCACCAGACTATTGAGATACATTTCCAGATTAGTGTACTTTCCATTTTTGTCAATAGTCGTTTCTTTCCCATCAGCAGATTTCTTGGGATTCAAACCATATTCTTCTTCCCAGTAGTCGGGAATACCGTCACCGTCCGTATCTTTCACGTTTGCATTGGTTACAGATTTCAGAACATCGTAGGGATCACTTACTCCTAAGGCTGTGCAGACATCTTTCGGGTCGTTGATATATCCACTTTTGTTTTGTGAGTAGCCGGAAAGACCTTTCCATTTACTGGCATCTCCCGTGCAACTTGCTTTTCTGTTTTTAACGTCGCTGATTATCAACTCGTCGACTTTATCACGATAGTTGCTGGCTCCTGCATAGCTCATCACACGTTCATAAGCTTCATCCGGCGTATGAGTTCTTACATTTCCTGCCTTAACTACCGGTGAACTTGATTTTATCTGGGTATGTTGGTTCCAAAGCTCCGTAGTTGCACAGTTTTTATTATCCATTTGTTCAAATACGCCTTTTGTCCAGTTATCATTGCTAACAGTCGTATTGCCTACCACTTTATTTCCGTCGATATAAAACTTTCCCCAAGTTTGAAGCCATTTTTTGTAGGCTTCGCCGGAGTAATTTTCCGGATATACATCCGGCTTGGCGATACGGTAAGCACGGTCTGCTTTACCGCTTTCATCGGTTCCGGGGCCTGGTTTGTAGTAGTTGTTAACGATATTCACGTGTTGCGCTTCACCACCGTAGCAGCCTTCGCCTCCCCAGTTGTAGTAAACGTTGTTGCGCATATCCACTCGCTCTCCATCGTTGTTGTTCAGTGCTAATGTAGTATATCGGGGACCAAGGCGTGGAACACGGCTTTCGCAATGGGCTATCAGGTTATGGTGGTAAGAGGCATAGTTTCCTCCCCAGTTACCGCCATATCCGTGAGAAGCGAATTTGCCTGTGGCAGCATTGATCTTTACATCAGTCACACGTAAGGCTTGATAAGCTAAACACCATTGTACGGTAGAATTTTGCATACCATAGACAGAAAGACATTCATCGCTTCCCCAGCTTACTGAACAATGGTCGATGATTACATTTTGTTTGTCACAACCTCCTAATCCGTCGCAGTCTACGTTAGAGTTTCCGGGGCGGAAACGGATGAAACGAATGATGATATTGCTGGAATTAATCGTAAATGGATAATTGGCGATACAGATACCGCCCGGTGATGTTTGTCCGGCAATGGTCAGATCATCTTTCTGGGTTTTTAATTCCGATTTCAAATAGATGGTACCCGACACATCAAATACAATCGTTTTAGGACCGTCTTGTTTCATAGCCCAGCGCAGACTTCCGCTGATACTTCCACTGGCGTCGTCTTCAAGGCTAGTCACATGATAAACTTTTCCCCCGCGTCCTCCGGTGGTATTGCGACCGTGACCTTCGGCGTATGGGAAAGCAAGAAGTTCTCCATAATCCAGTTGCTTGACATCAGAAGATGTCCCACCTGGATTATTTGTTCCTCCACCTGTATCATCTACAGGATCGTCGGAAGAGCATGAGGTACATAATCCTGCGATGCTGAATGCAATAGCTACATAAAATAGAGATATTTTCTGCTTCATAATCTTTTAACTGTTTGGGGATATAGACGATTTATTTGTTGGGATACAACGTTTCTACCAGACTGTTGAGGTAAACCTCCAGATTGGTATACGTTTTACTTAGAGTATATTTGGAACCGTCGGCCTTACTTTTGGGGTTCAAACCGTTGGCAGTTTCCCATTCATCAGGGATGCCGTCACCGTCGGTGTCTTTCGGACCGGTTTCCTTTTTATATTCCGGCCAGCCACCTACATCGCTGGCTTTATCAATAAGTCCCTTTTCACTGCCATTACTGCCGTCTGCCGTATAATCTCCGTTGCGAACGTTGGCTATGATGCGTTTATCGACATCATCATATTTTAAGGAAGCACCGGCATACTTTAATACTGATTCATAAGCTTCTTTTGCCGATTGAGTGAATTCGGATGCATCTTCGGAAATGGTAAATTCGTTACTTGACTGAAGTGCTTTTTCTCCTCCATCGGGTAAAGGAACGGTTTCTGTTGCATTGGGGTGTAGCCCTTGCCAGTTGTCATTGTTTACAGAAGTAAGCAGAGATTGATATTCGGCTTTCAATTCAGGACATGTGCCATCAAAATAGTTTCCTTTCAGATAAAAAGTACCCCATATGCCTTTGGTGTTCTTGTTTGTACCGTCATCACCGTTAGGTTGGAAGATACGGTTTACAATATTTTTCTTGGTATTGGTAATCGGTCCGGGCTTGTAGTAGTTGTTCACGAAATTATAGCTTCCTCCTTCTCCTGCATAGCCACCATTGGTCGGTCCCCAGTTATAGAAAACATTATTTCGTAAATCGACTTTTTCATTTTCCGGTTTCCCTGTATAGCGGCTACCGCATAAACGTGGTGTACGGCTGCTGTGGTGGGCTAATAAATTGTGGTGGAATGTAGCGGGTGATCCTCCCCATATTCCTCCGTAACCGTGATTACCTTTGGTGTGTACCGAACGATTCAAACTTTCGCTGATGATACACCATTGCATGGTAAAGTTAGTGTTATCGTAGAAAGAAGCACATTCATCAGTGCTCCAACTCATCGAACAATGGTCAATGATAATATTTTTATGTTGCTTTCCCCATAGTGCATCGCCACTATCGGCTTCTGCTTCTGTTGTAAAGTTGTCCGATCCCATGCGGAAACGCATGAAACGGATGATTACGTTGTCCGCCTGTACGGATACGGGATGTCCTTTCAGGCAAATACCGTCACCCGGTGCACTCTGGCCGGCAATCGTTACATCTCCGTTGGTTATCCTCAAGGGGCTTTTCAGTTCTATCAATCCACTTACTGCAAATACGATCGTGCGCTTTCCCGTACGATTTAATGCGTAGCGTAGTGTTCCTTGTGTAGTGTTATCTTTGTCTTCAAGCGAAGTTACTGTATACACTTCTCCGCCTGCTCCGCCGGTAGTATAACGACCTGCACCGTAAGCACCCGGAAAGGCATAACGCGTTTCGGCAGGTGTCTCTTCTTCACCACCTTCGTTCTCATTACCACCGTTACCGGTATTCTGTCCCGGTGTTTCATCAGTGATACTTGGGTCTTCGCTGCTGCAAGCAACCGATAGGTTGATTACACAGAAGCACAATAATCCCATTTTAATAGATTTGAGCATACAAATTATCTTTTAAAAAAATAGAGTTCTTTGTCTCATACATTATATTTGCTGATGATGTGACAAAGAACTCTTTATTAAATCTTATTGGTTTTATTCGCTTACTGTACCGTACTGGCTTACAGTTTTCACTGTATAAATATTGCTTTCGTCAGTGTTGGTCAGTGTAACGGTAGTGTCTGTAGTTTGCCCTGCATAGTTACCATTCATAAAGATGAGGTAGCCGGCAGCACCGGATACTGCATCCCATGTCAGAGTGTTTCCCGACAGATTGACATTGGTAGGTGCTGCAAGGGGAGTTTCCATATACTCTTTCGGGTTCCAGCTGTCAATAGTTATTATATTCTCATATGTATATTTAGCTGCTTCGGATGCTGTTAGCACTGAACTCGTGAAGGAAACGTTTCCGGAGGTGATTGTTTTACTTTCCGCAATCATATTTCCATTCTTGTCGATAGTGTTATATTCAGCATATAGTGTAGGTATTTGTCCACCATATCCCCAGTGTGAATCTATAATATCCATTTTCAACTTGGTGTTGATCCAGACAGTTTTCGTGGTTGTTGCTTGGGAACGTCCGAATGAGAATTTTGTATCATCACCGTTTACCGTACAATCTTTTATAACATATCCGTATTTATCGCTTTCACTGGTACGCGAAGCAGTTATAACGCTACCACCGTCATTGCCTGTATTATAGAATGTACTGTTTTCGATAAGTACATCGCCACTTCCCCAGATATAATCTGTATGGCCTTCAATCCATGAGTTATAAACGTATGCACGATGAGGGGTTGTATTGTTCCAATAACGGGTCCACCATGTATCCTGGTAGGAGACAAGCAAACAATTATTCAAAGCAAAGCGGTCTTCACGGTTTATCAAGGCTTCTGCCTGTCCGTTTTTACCTAAACCACCAGTGTGACGATTTGAGAATGCACCATAAAGATTGATGATTGAAATGTTTTCAGCATAAAAATCTGTGGCTTCAATCAACACTACTGTGTTTTGCTCTTCACTATATCCGGCTTTGCGGGCTGGTGAGTTTTCGTTGAAAATAGAATAAGGCCATGAGGTAGCATTACTTGAATCATCTACACGGTTTACTGCAAACTGGATTTTAACACCATCGCGGCTCTCACCGATTAAATGAACAAATGGTTTATTCTTATTGATTCGGACACATTCATTATAAGTTCCGTTGGCAATGAAGATTTTATAAGGACTGGTCGGTGGGGTAGTGATGGCGTTGATTGCAGCCTGGAGAGTAGTGTAATCACCATTCCCTTTTGAATCAACAATTGCATCGAATACTTTTCCACCACCCGAAATTTCAGATTTGGCAGTAAAGCTTAAAAAGAAGTCTTCGTCGTAAGCTCTTCCCTGCATATCCGTTAATGCTCCGGCAGGAACTTCGAAAGTACATTCTTTGTTTTCCATACCAGAGAAGGTATAACGTACTTTTTCGTAGTTGATGGATACACGCACTACTCCTCCGTTGAAATAGATTTCTGTATCCGGAGCCTGACGCATGGCTTTGCTGAAAGTCAGTTCTACATACCCGCTCGGACCTACTACATCACCATCATTGATATTCTGTGAAATCAGAACAGGGATGCTTGTATCTTCTGCATCATCGTTGTCATTACAGGAAGCACCTGTAAGAATCAACAAGAACAGAAGTAAGTATTTACTTATTGTATTGATTGAATTTGTATTCATAATATCTGTTGCTTTTTAGAGAAGATTCTCCGTCAAGTAAATGCAAATTCCAGACTTGACGGAAAACCTTGTAGTTTTATTTAGTTATTTGTTCCAACGTTGGTCACCGACTCTGTATTCTTCAGGAACATCTGCTCCAAAAGTCAAATCTTCACTTGAGCCATTAGGGAATAGCTGATCGGAAGTCAGAGGAAGACTAGTATAGTCTTTTCCCCAGTCGGTAGCACCAAATGCAAAGTCAGAAGCCTTATACAAGCCGTTTACGTTTAGAGTTGTAGCTACAGAACTTGGGTTGTAGAAAGGTTTAACTCCACCTTTGGCAAACAGGGTGTTTGATATAGTCATTGTCATATCTTTTGTATCTTTGCAGAAAGCATCACTTGCTGACATATCATAGAATGTGCAATCCTTGATTGTTATTGTACCGGTTTGTCCGGACTTGTGTCTTATGAATTGAGACGCAGAAGCTCCCTTGGCTACAATAACAGAAGTATTGGAAACCGCTAGGTTGAGAGTTGTTAATGTTACCTTGTCAGAAAGAAGTAATCCATAATGATTGGATGTTGCTGCTCTTCCCAATCCTTTGATGATACAGTCGTCAATAGTAACAGACATAGCATTACTTGTACTTGCATTCATACGAACGATACCACGGATATTGGTAATTGTACACGAGGTAACTTCTATTTCTTTGATGCAACCTGAAGCACCGTTTTGATAAATAAGGGTTGTATTTCCTTCATCGGTAATATTCAGATTATGGAATTCTACTTTATCACATATTCCGCTGGCACCTACGCCCTTTTTAATAGTCATATTAACCTGTCCGTCTTGACTGTCACCCCAGAAAATAAGGTGAGTCACGCCGGCAGCAATGCTTTCTTTTTCTTGTGCAAATCCTTCTGTTCCGGAAACATTGATTAATATTTTTCCTGAAAGATTATCCCAGTTGGCAAGGGCATCTTCCCATGTCATTTCAGTATAACCCGTCGGTTTACCTTTCTTAGTTGTAAAGGTGATACGAGAACATATAGAGCCGTTTGCGAAAGCATAAGCCGTATATTCCGTACTGGAAGCCAAACCTGTGATTGTTACCTTATGTGCAGCAATATCTGCTGGTGATAATTGGGTTCCTGATTCAGGTACTCCTTCGGTAGAAAGAACACAAGCATATTCATCTACATCCACCGTTTCTTCCCATGAGAATACAGCTGAATTTGCTGTTATATCACTGATGGTAGATTCGATTTCCAAACCAGGGATGGTAACAGTCTGTGAACCACGTGGATTATTTCCATTATAAATAGTAATCGTGTATTCAGTGAACGACTTCAAATTTTCAACCCATGCTTCACCTGCGGCAGCTTCTGTTGACGAAATAACACGTGAAGTTGCTTCTGTGGCACCCGTTTCCATGATTTCGAAATGATCGACTGCTAATCCGGCTTCCCATGACATGCGTACTTTTCCTTGACCTTCAGGTAAGTCTTCAGTAGTTGGAATATTCAGGATAGCTTCTTCCTTAACTGAAGCAAAAGTCTTTTTATAATTTACCCAACGAGATTCTTTCTCTCCGGAAATAGACTTGATACGCATATAATAAGTCGTATTTACCGCCAGATTATCCATTGTGTAAGGTGACTGCTTGATCCGGTTGGCAGGATCATTTCCATAAACGATATTTCCATTTTCTTCTGATCCCATTGGAGTCTCGTCAGTCATCTCGTTAGGACTAATCTCGATAATGTAATAGTCAGTATTGGATGTTGAGCTCCAAGTTACTACCGCTCTGGCTACTTTACTGTCTGTTTCTACACTGATTCCGTTTTCATCAGTTCCGAAAGGACGGCTATAGGAAGAGTCAATATCCCAATCACTTTTCTCTGTACACGAAGATACAGCCAAAGAGGCCAGGAGCATGAAAGCTCCCATTCCCAATATATTTTTTATATTCTTCATCATTTTACGATTTTAAGATTAATCCGAATAACCATAAGAGTTATGTAATTTACCGTTTGAGGTAGAGATGGTTGTAGAAGCTATCGGCAATAAATAACGATTTTTCACAGCCTTGTTCAATCCGCCAGAAATACTAGGCAAGTTTACTTTCAGATTCTTTTGCTCCTTGTCACTGGTTTCAGCACCGAAGAAGCTCTTGTTTTCATATTCTCCACCTACTTTAGCTCCAAATACGAGAGAAGTCATATCGATATACATCGGATTGTCCGTGCGATATTTATAGTTCACATACTGTGGATATGTACCATTATACACTGCATTTGTATATTCGTTTTTGAACTCGTCTATTTTTTCGCTCAACAGGTTCCAACGGATTAGGTCGAACTTACGAACACCTTCTCCTGCCAGTTCCCATGCATTTTCGTCAACAATTGCATCGAAGAAGTCTTTTCCCATTAGAGCAGTCCATGCAGCATCACGTTTGGTTGCATCGGTGAAAGCACGGTCGTGTACTTCTTTCAGGGCTGCTGTGGCTGTTAATGTACAACCTTCGGCTGTTGCACCCTTACCATAAAGTTCGTTCACAACTTCGGCATACATCAGCAATACTTGCGGATAACGCATTTTCACTACGTTGATACCGGAACAAACTTTCTGATCGCTGGCCAATACAGCTGCGTACCATTCAGAGTTTTCCATCATCTTACGATAATCCCATTTTCCACAATAAAGACCGAAAGGAGCATTTCCTAACATATATTCTTTAAATACTTTGGTGTTTTTGTCTGTAGAAAGTTGTGAAATAGCACAAGTCAGATCGCGGCGGATATCTCCTTCGCCAAATGACAGATAATAAGGAGCAGTCAGTTTCAACTTACCGGATGAGTTACCTTTCGGACCGAATAGGGAACTGGCACCGTTTATACGATATCCGATAGTATATCCCAGCTCACCACTTTTGTTCAGTCCCATTGGAATCTCGAACAGGTTTTCTTGATAAGTCTGATCTAGTTGTCCGATATTTATTAAACGCCAGTATTCTTCTACAGAAGGATTCAGTTTATGTTTTCCTGAACTGACAACAGCTGCCAGATGTTTTTCGGCCAATTCGAATAGTTCTCTACGTTTGGCATCACTGCAGCGTTGAGTTGGATAAGTTGCATCACTATTATTTCCAGTGATATATCCTTCTTTAGCTTGTTCGCGGATAGCATATCCGGCACGTGTCATTGCAATGTTAGCCAAGAGAGCGTGAGCATAGCCTTTGCTTACATGTTCGGTTGTATAACCGTCTTCACCAGCCCAAGGTAAATATCCGATAGCTTCCTCGAGTTCAATTATCAATTCATCCATGATATCGTCACGATCTGCCTTTCCAATGTAAACATTAGACAGGTCGCTGTTGGAAGATTCTGTTTTGAAAGGAATATCACCGAACAAGCGGATCAGATCGAAATAAATCATCGCACGCAATGTCATCGCTTCTGCACGGAATCTCATCATGCTGGTACGGGTTGCTCCTGCTTGTTGTATCAGTTGGCTATTGTTTATACCATCTACTACCAGATTCGCATTCTCGATTACTCCGTACATGGCATCCCATACTTTGGAAAGTTGTGACCATCCCGGATTAGCGTTGTAGTTCATATTACCACGTTCGCTGGACGTGTTGCTTGCATCCGTACCCAAACCGTCAATCAGTTCACAGTCGGTATTGGTTCCGGCAATGATAGGCAGGAAGTTAGAATAAGTCTGGTCTTGCGTCAGGCTGCCGTAAACTTTATTAAGTGCCAATTCTGTATAATAGGCATTATTAAAAGTTGATTCATTATCCAATTCAGACGGTGAGGTCTGATTCAGGAAGTCCGAACAGGAAGACAGGGCAATTAACCCCAGCCCCAGGAATAATGTCTTATATATTTTCATACGATCAATCTGTTTAATGTTTTAATTAGAATGTAACGTTAATACCACCCACAAATGTGCGGCTCTTAGGATAAGCGGCGTAATCTATGCCCGGAGTCATCGCATTTTTCTTACTGCTTGTATCAACTTCAGGGTCTGCTCCGCTGTAGTTAGTCCAACAGAACAGGTTATATCCTGTCAGATAGATTCTCACATTCTGCATAAACGCTCTCCTTACAATTGTTTTCGGAAGAGAGTATCCGATAGTGATGTTATTCAAACGCAGGAATGAGGCTTTTTCTACTGCATAATCAGTCAGCTGCATGGTAGTAGCGCTGGCCGGATTGTACATATTGGCGTTAGCGTTTATTTCATTCAGACGTAATCCTGCTGTTGTCATGTCTCCATAGGTATTGAGGACATCTGTAGAGCTGGACGACAGGTTCAAACCAGTTTCCGGATCAATCCATGTGTAACGGTTAGACAATCTGAAATCATTGTTTAAGTTATAACCGGTTCTTGAACCTGAACGGAAAGAAGCTGCCAGTTTTGTTCCATTGACAATTACATTTCCGAGAGAGTAGTTGAAGAATACATTGAAGTCGAAATTACCTACGCGACCATCGAATCCAAAACCACCGGTTGTAGGAGCGATAGTGTTACCCAAACGTTGTTTGAGAGGGTTACCATCTTTATCACATTCCAGTTTCAAACCACCCGGATAGTATTTACCACCGGTGATAGTAGGACTGTTATCTTGCATTCCGTCTTTTAATCCCCATTCGCTACCTGCCCAAACCAGTTCGCCGGTAGGGTTGGTGACAGGATCATATACGGTATAATAACCGTTTGTCTTATATCCCCAAACTTCACCCAAACGTCCGCCTTTCTCTACGCGGAAGTCTTCGTATTTGGCCATTGTACTACCTGACCAGTTACTACTTTGCCAGGGAGAGTCTGTATTCAGTTTATCAATGCGGTTGCGGTTGTAGGCAATGTTGGCATTGAAGTTCAAAGAGAAATTCTTTTTATCAAATAAAACAGCACTAACAGACAATTCTACACCTTTATTGGATGTCTGTCCGAAGTTCTTGTACTGATAGTTATATCCGGAGAGAGAAGGAATTTCAGTACGCATCAATAAGTCTCTGGTTGTATTCCAGTAAAAGTCGATAGCACCGGAGATACGATTGTTCCAGAATCCATAGTCAATACCGATGTTACGGGTAACTGTTGTTTCCCACTTCAAATCGGGGTTGTATAAGTTCGTTCCATGTTCCAACATGGTAGTGCTTTCTCCGTTGAAGAAAGGATTGCGTGCATCATTACCTCCCAAAGAGTAAGTGGTGGAAAGCAAACCGGAATTGATACGGTTGTTACCGGCAGTACCGAAGCTTAAACGTAGTTTCAAAGCTGACAGCCAGTCTTGAGTGTTACTCATGAAAGCCTCGTCAGAGATACGCCATGCCAAAGCTGCTGACGGGAAAACACCCCAACGATTTCCGGAACCGAACTTGCTCGAACCGTCTGCACGTACTGTAACAGCAAGCAAGTATTTATCCATCATGGTATAGTTCACACGACCAAAGAATGATAATATGTTTTCTTTTGCAGCAATGGTAGATTGGTTGGCTAAAGCTTTGCCCGAACCCATATTTGCTTTCATATCATCGAAATTCATAGTGACAGGGAAAGCTACAGATACATTTTCTATTGATTTCCTTTGGCTGCTGCTTACTTCATGTCCGATCAATACATTGAGTTTATCACGACCTTTGAACAGTTTTTTGTTATCATAGGTCAATGTGTTGGCATTACGCCAGCTCATCGTCTTTTCTCTCAACAGGTAGGCTTGTGGCTGACCGTTATATCCATATTTAGAATTAGATACTGCATCTACTCCCCAATACTGTTCTGTATCGTCAAACTTCCATCCATATCCGAATTCGGAACGGAATGTCCAGTTCTTGAATGGTTTCCAGTTTAAACCTACATTGTAGTTCTGGTTGAAAGTATTGCGGGTTTTATCCGTTGCAAGCAGACGTTCCAATGGAGATTTCTGTTGTGCCGAACTGTTTTCTTCGTCGTCATCACTGTATTTAAGTGAATCAACCGGACGGAATACGGTAGCATTAGCCACAGTTGAATTGGCAGCATTGGATTCATTGGTATCAGCACCACCACCTAAACCGTCAATGGTAGAGTAACTTAACCGGGCGTTAAAGTCCAGTGTCATCCATTTATTCAGTTCTGATTTAATTTTTGCATTTACATTGTCTTTTTTGAAACCGGAATTAAGCATGATACTTTTTTCTTCATTATGGGCATAGCTGACACTATAAGTCATTTGCTTGGTTCCGCCACTTACATTAATGTTATATTGTTGCTGGTTTCCAGTACGTCCGAACATCTCGTCTTGGTAATCGGTACCATCAATAGAACGCCAGATATCCATATCGGCAAAGTTACCATAATCCAGAGAACCGATTTCACGCTGATAAGCAACGAAATCGTAAGGACTCAAGACTTCAGTCAGTTTGGTTACCTGTTTAAAACCGAAAGAAGCACCGAAGTCTACTTGCGTTTTACCTTCTTTTCCGCTCTTGGTAGTAATGATGATTACACCATTTGCACCACGGGCACCATAGATGGCTGTGGAAGAAGCATCTTTCAATACGTCGATGCTTTGAATTTCCGAGGGAGCGATATCACTAATGCTTGAAACAGGGAAACCGTCTACAATATATAAAGGAGAGTTATCCTGTGATAGTGAACCACCACCGCGAACACGGATCTTTATATCTGCATCGGGAGAACCTTCAGTAGTAGTAACACTAACTCCGGCAAGTTTACCGGTAAGGGCTTCAGATGCACTTGCTACTGGTATAGCAGCTAAGTCTTTGGCACTAACAGAGGCTACAGAACCGGTTAAATCTCTTTTATTGACCGTACCGTAACCAATTACTACGACTTCGTCCAAAGCTTTCGAGTCGTCGACCATTTGTACATTAATTGTTTTTCTACCTTGAACGGCTACTTCTTGAGTTTTCATACCTATGTATGAAATAACCAATGTTTTTTTGCCATCAACTTTAATAGAAAAATTACCATCTAAATCTGTAATCGTACCATTGGTAGTATTACCTTTTTCTACAACAGAGGCTCCAATAACAGGCTCTCCGCTGGTGTCTTTCACGTTACCTTTTACGGTAATCGTTTGCGCAGATACGCTAAGCGATATTGCTGAAAATAGTATTAGCAATAAGGAGCGCATGTTTTTCACTTTGTTAGACATTCTTTGCATGTTTATTAATTAATGGTTGTTGTTTGATATTTCATAAAAATCCCGATGAGAGTTCATTCATCGCTACAAAAGTATGAGAATGAAGATATAGTGATGTGCAATATTTGTTTTTCACCTCGTATTTTTTGTTTTTTAGTTTGTTGCGAGGTGTAGTTATTAGCTTTGAAGGGTGTTATTTGTGTTCTAAAGGCCGGCAAATATACGAATCAGAGATTTATAAATTGATTTTTTCACCGGTTTTTATCCGGCATTCATCGGAATTTATACCGTAAATCAACTGAAAAGCCTGTGGAAGCATAGGGAAATGATGTATCTTTGAACCATTAATCAATTAATAATAGAAACAATGGAAGAGAAACAAAATTTTCCCCGTGCTACAGGCTTTTCCGGTAAAATACTGATAGCTTTGCTTTTTATCCTTTCCGGGATTCTACTGTTTGCCCGTAATATGGGATGGATAACTTCAGAAGTATTTGATTTGATCGTATCCTGGCATTCACTCCTTATATTATTAGGTATATATGCAATGATTCGCCGCCATTTCATCGGTGGAATCATCCTTTTTCTGGCGGGTGTCTATTTTCTGATAGGAGGACTTTCCTGGTTACCGGAAAATTCACAGGCAATGGTGTGGCCCCTCGCTCTGATAATAGCAGGTGTTTTATTTATCTTCAAACCCGGCAGAAATAAGAGGGCGCAATGGGCTCGTCAGCATACAATGGAACATCGTCGGCAATGGATGAAGATGCATCAGGGTAGACCCGGCATGAACTTTGAGAGTGAGCAACAACAATCGGAATCAGTAGATGGCTTTTTGCGTTCGGAGAATGTCTGGGGAGCTGCACGTCACGTAGTACTTGATGAGTTGTTTAAAGGAGCCATGATTCGTACCTCTTTCGGAGGGACAACTATTGATCTTCGCCATACCCATATTGCACCGGGAGAAACCTATATTGATCTGGATTGCAGTTGGGGAGGAGTCGAGATTTATGTCCCGTCGGATTGGACAGTCGTCTTCAAATGCAATGCTTTCTTTGGAGGATGTGATGACAAACGCTGGCAAAATGGGAATGTAAACAAGGAGAATATATTGGTCATTCGTGGAACGCTTTCTTTCGGAGGCTTGGAAGTTAAAGACTAGCGTATGAAACCACATCCGATAATAGATTATCCATTCCGCTGGATTCCGATGCTGGTGCTGGCGTTGATTCTGGTTGCGACACAGGTGGCTTTAGTCTGTGGATATACCGGAAACGACTATCTTCCTGCTCTGGTAGATGGAGTGGCAACAATTGGTTGGCTGGCAGCCATAGCCTATTTGGCCTGGTTTGTGGTCGGTCTTGTTTCGTTGTTCCAGACGGATATAATCATGATAATCGTTGGAAGCCTGTTATGGCTGGCGGGTAGTTTTATGATCTGTGATATCATGGTGAGGATTGTAGGCATATCCTATATTCCTTTTGCGCAGACAATACCTTTCCGGTTACTGTTCGGACTGCCAACCTTGATTGCCATTACTTTATGGTATCGCCTGATCGTAACTAAAGAAGAAGTACAGAATCAGGAACTGGATAAAGAATTGGCTGCACATCAGCTAACTGTGACCGAACAACAAGGAGAACCACAGACAGAATTAATAGATCGCATTACGGTGAAAGACGGTTCCCGCATTCATATCATCCATCTCGAGGAACTGTTATATCTGCAAGCCGGAGGCGATTATGTGACGATTTTTACTCCGGATGGCCAGTATGTGAAGGAACAGACGATGAAATATTTTGAGACACATCTTCCACCTGCTCTGTTTGTGCGGATTCACCGTTCTTGCATTGTCAATACCGAACAGATTTTACGAGTGGAGCTATTCGGAAAAGAAAATTATCAGGTCCGTTTGAAAAACGGAGTTTGTTTGCGGGCAAGCAATGCCGGTTATAAGCTCCTGAAAGAGCGTCTTTCTCTTTAAGAAAGAGGAATTGAAATGTTAATTTTAGCAGAATTTGATACCATTGTGTAAAGTTTTGCCCTTTGTAACACTTTTTATTGCAAAGCTCTTCCGGACTTAACATATATTGTCTGTAAAAGGCTTGACAAACGGTCTTGACGCATGTATCTTTACAT
>OKTI01000848.1_pt1 | contig 14649 bp, 9 predicted proteins | sample 1606071 | NCBI WGS metagenome assembly OKTI01 (sample SAMEA3879500, study PRJEB24766) | human gut metagenome | biome: human-associated habitat; feature: feces | place: USA | collected 1985/1987
CCTCGGCATGCTGTTCGCGGGCGGGCTGCTGATCGCCGTCAGCCTCCGTGTCGCGGATATCTACCCTGCTTTCACGTCGGCTTTCCGCCACGGGCTTTTCCAGTTCGTGTCGGTGGTGACGACGACCGGGTTTGCGACGGCCGATTCCAACCAGTGGACTTCGTTCGCGGTCATCCTGCTGATTTTCGGTTCGATCGTGTGTGCCTGCGCCGGGTCTACCGCGGGCGGAATCAAGACCAACCGGCTGGTGCTGGCCATGAAGATGATGCGCGCCCGCCTGCGGCAGCAGCAGCATCCCAATGCGATCATCCGCCTCCGCCTCGACGGCGTTATTCAGGAAACGGAGGCGCTTCATTCGGTCATGATATTCATCGTGGCGTACCTGATGCTGATACTTGCCGGCACGGTCTTCGGGACGATGTTCGGCGTCGACCTGATGACGAGTTTCTCGGGGGCTGTGGCGTCGATCGGCAACGTCGGCCCGGGCTTCGGCGAGGTCGGCTCGATGGACAATTTTTCGGCGCTGCCCGGGGTGTTCAAGCTCTCCAATTCGCTGCTGATGCTGTTGGGGCGTCTGGAAATATTCGGATTCATACAACTCTTTTTCATTAAATGGTGGAGGTAACCGAGATGGTATTTCGTAAGGTTTATATAGTGTTATGTGCGGCGCTGCTGGCGGCGGGAGACCTCTGTGCGCAGCAGGTTCGCGTGGAACCCCGTATCGCGGGGCTCGAGGGCAACCGGGAGTACATGTCGCTTCTGGAACAGGATGCGCAGTTGCAGATCCGCGAGGACTCGATCGTCAATGCCGTGGAACGCGCCCGGCAACAGTTGCGCGAAGACCCCGCGAACAGGCAGCGCTATTCGCAGGAGATCCTGCAGCTCGAAAGCCGGATATTCGAGGTGCGCAATGCTAAGGGGCGCCTGATCGACAAGATCAACACCATCGAGCAGGAGTGGGTGCTCGCCAACCTGAACGGGGCGGCGCAGCAGCCGGCGGAGCCTGTCGCGGAAAGTCCCGCAGGGGCGATCCCCGACTCGCTCAAGGTGCGCAACCTGGTTTTCAACCCCTATTTCCGCGAGCAGCTGCCCGAGGCCGATTATGCGGCCCTGCGCAGGGCGCAGGGGATGGAGCTGGACGCCGTGGACTATGTGAACCGCTATTTCGCCAACTACGGGACGATCCGCGAACTGGCCGAGGCCTATGCCGCGGCGCAGACCGAGGCCGAGGCGGGCGAGATTTACGACCGCTACAATACCTTGCAGGGTTTCAACCGCGTGCTGGCCGATTCGCTCGCCGAGGCGTGGAATTATATCGCCGACAACAAGGGGTATGCCTATGGCTATCTGATGGACAAGCTGGGGCAGGATGCCATTCTGGCGCGTGAGGAGGAGCGGATTTCCGGGGCTGCCCGGGAACTTTCCGCACTGCGCGGCGAGGTCGCTTCGGATGCCGTGGCCGATTATTTCCTGCGCAAGAAAGTCCTCGTGGGCTACGAAACGGCCGTAGCCGGCCTGCTGGGGCTCACTTCCGCCCGCGACTCGCTGCGCGGCGTGGCTGCGCAATTGGATGGCATCGACTTCCGCCTGCCCCGTATCGACGTGGCGCAGCGCTATTTCCTCGACTACGACAGCATCGCGTTCTCCGCGACGCCAAAATACAGCTACCAGCACCCGATCCCCGAGTGCAGGGTCTACGAGCACGGGACGATCTACCGTATCCTGCTGGGCACGTTCAATACCAAGCGTGCCGTCTCCACGTTCCGGGGGGCGTATCCGCTCTCCTATCTGGTCGGCGAGGATAAGAAATGGTGCTACTATGCCGGGGGCTTCGCAACCCGGGAGGAGGCCGAGGCCGCGCAAAAACTCTTGAAATCCAAAGGCTTCGTCCGCCCCGAAATCGTGGTGTGGACGGACGGCGCCTACCGCAACCTTTCGCGTGACCCCGAGGCGCAGCAGATTGCCTACCGGGTCGAAATCACCGGTACGGAGGCACTGCCCGACGTTGTCAAGACCGTTATCACCGAGGCGGCCGAGGGGTGCGAACTCTCGCGCGTGGGACAGCAGTTGTTCGTGGTGGGGATGTTCGACGACAAGGCCGTGGCCGACCGCGTGGCCGCCGCAATAATACAGGCAGACCCGTCTTTGGAAATAAAAGTCGCCGAAATTGCGGAATAATTGAATTTATTGCCTATCTTTAGTGCAATATTCAACAACTCCTTATGACGATGTTCTATATTGTACTCCTGATCGTATTGGGACTGCTTTTCCTGGTGGCGGAATTGGTGCTGCTGCCCGGCGTGTCGATCGGTGCCATCCTGGCGCTGGTTTGCTACGGCAGTTCCATCTACCTCGCTTTCCGCGATTACGGCACCGTAGCCGGGGTCGTAGTCATCCTGGCTATCCTCCTGCTTTCGCTCGTCGCCACGATTATTTCCCTGCGCGCCAAGACCTGGCAGCGCTTTTCGCTCAAACAGAGGGTCGACTCGTCGAGTATGCCCTCGACCCCCGACCAGGAATTGCAGGTGGGCGACCGCGGCATGACCCTTTCGCGCCTTTCTCCGATGGGTACGGTCGAGGTCGGCGGCAAGGTCTACGAGGCCAAGTCGCTGACGGCCTATGTCGACCCGCGCCGGGAGGTCGAAGTCGTGGGCTTCGAGAATTTCAGCGTCATCGTAAAGACCGTGAAGGATCGGCACGCTTAGCCGGATAATCGGACGGGGATGGGATATCTCAGATTCTTTGCATTGCTGGCCGTCGTGGGGATGGCTTGCGATTCCCGGGCACAGGGAACGAAGGAGGTCTGGCTGGACGAGCTGGATCTCTCGTTCTGCATTCAGGACTGGGGCTTGCCGCAGGCCGACCGCTCGGTGCTGGATACTCCCCTCACGGTGGGCGGCGTCGTTTACGGCCGCGGCGTGGGAACCCATTCGATCAGCCGTATGCTGTTCGGGCTCGGCGGCGATGCCGTCTCCATGACCGGGGCGGTGGGCGCGGACGATAAAAACCTGTTCGCCGGGAAACACCGGTTCAAAATCCTCGGCGACCGGAAGGTGCTGTGGGACAGCGGCGTGATGCGCAAGGGCGATGCTGCCCGTGCGTTCGACGTCGACCTGTCCGGCCTGGACAAAGTCCTGCTGCTGGTCGAGGAGGCCGGCGACGGGATCATGTACGACCATGCCGACTGGCTGGAGGTGAAGATCACCACGCGCGGGGAGGTGGAGCCCCTGCCCGTCTGGGCCAGGCCGATCTCCAAGGGTAAATATATCCTGACCCCCGCGAGCCCCGAAACGCCGCAGGTCAACAATCCGCTCGTATACGGCGCCCGCCCGGGCAATCCCTTCCTGATGCCTGTCATGGCCAGCGGCAAACGCCCGATGGCGTACGGGGCGCAGGGGCTTCCCGAAGGGCTGGAGCTCGATACCCGTACGGGCCTGATAACGGGCCGTGTGCCCGCCGAAGGGGATTTCAGGGTGCTGCTGACTGCGGAGAATGCCCTCGGGAAAGCCGAACGGGAGGTGTTGCTGAAAATAGGGCCGCAAATCGCCCTGACTCCGCCCATGGGCTGGAACAGCTGGAATTGCTGGGGGTTCTCGGTCGACGACGCGAAGGTGCGCGATGCCGCCCGCGCCATGCACGAAAAACTCCTGGCCTACGGATGGACGTATGTGAATATCGACGACGGATGGCCGGCGGATACGCGTTCGGCCGACGGCAGGCTCCTCCCGAACGAAAAATTCCCGGATTTCAAAGGCCTCAGCGACTACATCCACTCCCTGGGACTCAAATTCGGCATCTACTCCTCGCCCGGGCCCACGACCTGCGGAAATTATCCGGGGAGCTACCGGCATGAACTCACCGACGCCCGGACTTGGGCCGAATGGGGCGTGGATTACCTCAAACACGACTATTGCGGCTACCTGCAAATCGAAAGGGACTCCGAGGAAAAGACGATCCAGGAACCCTACGTGGTCATGCGCAAGGCGCTGGATCAGGTCGACCGGGATATCGTCTACTGCGTGGGCTACGGGGCTCCCAACGTGTGGAACTGGGGCGCCGAAGCCGGCGGCAACCTGTGGCGTACGACCCGCGACATCACCGATGAATGGAACGTGGTGACGGCGATCGGCTGTTTCCAGGACGTTTGTGCGCAGGCCACGGCCCCGGGCAGGTACAACGACCCCGATATGCTGGTGGTCGGCCGGCTGGGACACGGCTGGGGTGCCGATGCCCACGAATCCGAGCTGACCCCCGACGAACAATATGCCCATATTTCGCTGTGGGCCATCCTCTCCGCCCCGCTGCTGATCGGTTGCGACATGCGGGCGATAGACGACTTCACGCTCGGGCTGCTGACCAATTCCGAAGTGATTGCCGTGAACCAGGATCCGCTGGTCGCCCCCGCCGTCAAACGGGTCGTCCCCAACGGGCAGGTGTGGTACAAAAAACTCTGCGACGGTTCGTATGCGCTGGGATTTTTCCAGTTGGATCCCTATTTCGTGCTGTGGGATCAGGACGAGGCGGAAGCCATCCAGGAGCAGAACTACGAATTCGAATTCGACCTGCGGGAGCTCGGGATTGGCGGAAAAGCCGAAGTCCGGGACTTGTGGCGGCAACGGGACTTGGGTACATGCACGGGCACGCTCCAGGCGCTGGTACCCTACCATGGGGTTTTGCTGGTCAGGATAACGCCCGTGGAGTGAGCTCGGGCCGAAAGGTGTAATTCAAGGATAATTTTCTAACTTAATAGCATTCGATTATGGATTTTCAAGCAGGATTGATCGTATTGATCGTATTCGTGAGCCTTTTTGCGATCTGGCTCATCTTCTATTTCATCCCGGTGGGACTGTGGTTCTCGGCATTGGTGTCGGGCGTAAGGATCAGCCTGCTGCAACTCATTCTGATGCGCTGGCGCAAGGTGCCGCCCTCGACGATCGTTTCGTCGATGATCGAGAGCACGAAGGCCGGGCTGGAACTCAACCCCAACGAACTCGAGGCGCATTACCTTGCGGGCGGCAACGTCACCAGCGTGGTGCATGCCCTGGTATCGGCACAGAAAGCCAATATCATGCTCGATTTCAAGATGGCTACGGCCATCGACCTGGCGGGCCGCGACGTGTTCGAGGCCGTGCAGATGTCGGTGAACCCCAAGGTCATCAACACGCCTCCCGTGGCTGCCGTGGCCAAGGACGGCATCCAGCTGATCGCCAAGGCGCGCGTCACGGTGCGTGCCAATATCAAGCAGCTGGTCGGCGGTGCCGGTGAGGAGACCGTGCTGGCGCGTGTCGGCGAAGGCATCGTCTCGTCGATCGGTTCGGCCGCATCGCACAAGATCGTGCTCGAGAACCCCGATTCCATTTCGCGCGTCGTGCTCGAAAAGGGCCTCGATGCCGGTACGGCGTTCGAAATCCTCTCGATCGACATCGCGGACATCGACGTGGGCAAGAATATCGGCGCCCAGTTGCAGATGGACCAGGCGCAGGCCGACAAGAACATCGCCCAGGCCAAGGCCGAGGAGCGCCGCGCCATGGCCGTCGCACTCGAGCAGGAGAACAAGGCCAAGGCACAGGACGCCCGCGCAAAGGTGATCCTGGCCGAGGCCGAGGTGCCGCTGGCTATGGCCGAAGCGTTCCGCAACGGCAACCTGGGGATCATGGACTACTATAAGATGAAGAACATCATGGCCGACACGTCGATGCGCGAGACGATCGCCCGGCCGGAGAAAAAATAACCAGTTCGGGGGATTTTCCGGGGGTACGGTCGAAACCGTACCCCTTTTTTCGTATATTAGATGCCGAATAGAGTTATATCATTGCAACATCCCGGAACCGGAAGCCCGTTCCCCGGGGTGTGGATTGAAAAGCAGATTGCCATGAAGAGATTTTTCCTCTTGCTGTTTCTCGGTGCGTGCCCGGCCGTGTCGGCGCAGGTGCGCTTCTCGGACTATTTCCTCGAAGAGACGATGCGCTTCGACTATTACCACAGCGGCGACAGCCGCTCGGAAGAGTATTTCTTCGACGCCCTGAAGGCCCGGACCAAGGGGTATGCCTCCCTGGACTATGAGCTGGAGGGCTACCGCCCCTCCGACCTGGTGAAAGTAGATCTGCTCTTAAACGGCGAGCTACGGGAACCAGTTTTTCCGCATCGTCGACCGCGCTTCCGAACGGGAGATTTATTCGCGCGGCTTCTGTACGCTCTTCAACGAGTGGCAGAGCACGGCCGAGGCCGACAGCGTGCGCCGTTCCTATCCCGAATCGGTCGTATTCCCCTATCCCAGGCGTCCGTGTCGCATCGAGATCTTCGGCCGCAATGCCCGGGGGCGCTTCGAAAAGCGGTTCAGCCAGAATATCGACCCCGCATCCTGCTTCGTCGCGCAGTTCTCACCCCGCTACGAGGCTTTCGAGGTGGCATATAACGGCAACCCCGCACATCGTGTCGACATCGTGCTGCTGCCCGAGGGGTACGGCGCCGGGGAGCGGGCGAAATTCGAATCGGCCTGCCGTGAATTCGCACGCGAATTTTTCAGCTATTCGCCTTTCAGGGAGTACGCTTCGCGGTTCAATATCCGCGCCGTGTGGGCGCCGTCCGCCGATTCGGGCGTGACGATTCCCGGCGAGCGCGTGTGGCGCAACACGGCCTGCGGGGCCTCTTTCTATACGTTCGGCTCTGAGCGTTACCAGATGGTCGACGACTTCCAGCGCCTGCGCGACATCGCGGCGCATGTCCCTTATGACTATATCTATGTGTTGTCCAACACCCAGAAATACGGGGGCGGCGGTATCTTCAACTTCTATGGCATCAGCGCCGCACACCACCCTACGCGCACCGGGAAGATTTACGTCCACGAATTCGGGCACCTGCTGCTGGGGCTGGGCGACGAGTATGTCGGCACGACCTCCTACGACGACATGTATGTCCGGGATGTCGAGCCGTGGGAGGCGAACCTGACGACGCTCGTCGGCTTCAAGGACAAGTTCTGGAAAGCGATGGTGCCGGCCGGGACGCCCGTTCCGACGCCCCCGAGTACGAGGGGGTCGTAGGGGTTTTCGAGGGCGGCGGCTATGCTGCGAAGGGGGTCTACCGCCCGTGGCGGAACTGCCTGATGAACAACCTGCACCGGACGGACGAATTTTGTCCCGTATGTACGAAAGCCGTCTGCGATTACATCGAGTTTTTGTGTAGGTGAGCTTTGTAATGTGTTGTAATACAAGAGGGACGCTTATGCGTCCCTCTTTCCGTGTGCAGCAGGCCCGTTACCCCGGCCGGCACAGCCCTGCCGTCGTTCCGGTTGCGCGGTGCCGTGCCTGCCTGTCGCAGTGTGGTGCGGCGAACTGCTCAGTATACCTCTTCGGGCAGGGTTTCGCCGACGGGTTCGCCTGCCAGGCCGTCCTTCCACTTGATCGAGGCGTGGGTGCCGTCGCAATAGGGTTTGTTGGCCGACTGTCCGCAGCGGCATGCGACTACGCGGTTGCGGATTTCGTAGGTGTGCCCGCCCTCGCGCCGCATGGGTATCCCACCCCGTATCCACAGCCCTCCGCTGGCGCCGATGGTGATGTCCTCGATCAGTCCCAGGCTCGGTTCGAAACGGAATTCATAGGGTTTCATCGTCTCCTTGTCCCACGCCGTCAGACGGCCGCTGGGGCACATCGAAGCTTCGCGGATGGCCAGCTTGCGGGCTTCGGGGTCGTCGGATGCCTCGGTCAGCGTCCACGCATCACCGTGCGGGTGGCAAAAACGTGCGAAGACGCAGTATTTCTCGTTGTCCGTCATCTGGAGCGTGCCCCCGTCGATCACCTCGGCATCGTCGAGCAGGGCGTCCGGACGTGCCGTGAGGCGGGGATCCCAGTCTGCCTTCTCGTGCGAACCGTCGCAGTAGGGCTTGCGGTGCGATGCACCGCAGCGGCAGACCGCCGTGGGTTCCGCCTCGGTCGAAAAAAGCCTGCCCTGCTGGAAATACCAGCTTTCGTTGGACTCGTTGGGCATGATGAACTGTTCGGCCAGCGGCGGCCTCCCGTAGACCAGGTAGGGGCCCTCCTCGGTCACCGTGATGCTGAAACGCCCTCTGGCGGGTGAACTTCCCGTTTCAATTTTCAATTTGGACATACTATTTGCATTTATAATTCGTTAAGGAGTAGGCGGCAATAATTATTCCCAAATGAATAATTTAGGATGTCCTTGTAGGATTTATCCCGCTTTTTGGTATCTTTGCAAAGATTTTTTAAATTGAAATTCGGTAAATTTGAGTAATATGAAAGGATTCGTAAGGCTGATGGCTGTGGTCGTGACTGCGGCGGCTTTTGCCGTGGCATGCAGCAAGGATAAGGATTCGGGCAAGATCACGCTCGATTCCCCGGCGGTGTTCTTTGCGCAGGCCGGAGGGTCGGCTACGGTCGGTTTCACGGCACAGAACATCAAGACGCTGTCCGCGACGAGCAAACCCACCGGTTGGGACGAGGCGGTCGTCGACCTTGCAGGCGCGACGATCTCCGTCAAGGCCCCTTCGGCCGAGGACATCGAGAGCGGGGATGCCGTCAAGACCGGCTCGTTCTCCTTTACGGGTTACACCCCGGGCGGTACGCTCGTTTCGGCGACGCTCTTCGCCGGTATCGTGACGACGAAGGACATCAGCGCCGAGGTGGCCAACAGTTATATCGTCTCGGAGCCCGAAACCAATTACCTGATCGACGCTACGCGCAAGAGCGACGGCTCTCTGCTGGCTACTTCCTATGTGGACGTCGTATGGCAGACCGCATCGGGATTCGTGCAGTATGCGGATTTCGAGGACGGCAAGGCGTCGTTCTACATCGGTGCAGACAGCGACGACGCCACCAAGATCAAGCAGGGCAACGCCGTGATCGGCGCCTACAATGCCGACGACGAACTTATCTGGAGCTGGCATATCTGGGCGACGGATTACGACCCCGATGCGGAGGGCGGTACAGTCGTTTTCAACGACTATACGCTGATGAACCGCAACCTCGGAGCCCAGGCCAACGACAATTCGACGACGGACAAGATACTCGCTTCCTACGGGTTATATTACCAGTGGGGACGCAAAGACCCGTTCATCGGGCCGAATACTTATCAGGGTTCGGAGGGCTCGGGTGCCTCGATGTACAGCGGAAGCGGCAGCCGCGTCTACCTGAAAATGACCGAGTCGAGCGCCGAGACCGGTACGATGGAATATGCCATCCGGAACCCGCTCGTCTTTATTACGGGTGTGGCAGACACGGATAACGACTGGCTCTGGAGCGGCCGTTCCAATGGGTTGTGGTCGGCGGACGACAATGTGGCCGACAAAAGCGTCAACGACCCCTGTCCCTACGGCTGGCGCGTAGCTCCCTCGGGCGCGTTCGCTGACCTGAGGATCGTCGGTACCCCGGCCGTGGGCGACGAGACGAAATACGGCTGGACGCTGACCGACGGAAGCGCCGAATCGTTCTTCCTTGGCGCCGGACGCCGCCGCTACGACAACGGCAAGATCCTGAATATCTACAATCCGCTGCCCAAGGTGCGTTCCGACGCCATGGAGGCACAACCCTGGGAAGGCCTTTACTGGACGACCGCCGTGTCCGGCATGCAGGCTGCGGCACTCCATTTCTGGTTCGAGAAACTCGACACCTCGGCCGGCATTGATGATTCGGCGCCCTATGCCCGTGCCAACGGCCTTCAGGTGCGTTGTGTGAAGCAGCAGGGCAAGTAAATACCATCCGATACGACAAGGCGGCACATGCCGGCCCGCCTTGTTTTGGTATAACACTTGCTGTGTGGGCGTGTAAATCCACTGGCAATGAAAATCAAGACAGGAAAAGGTACGGTTACGCTGGCGGTGCTGCTGGCGATATGGTCGGTGTCGGCAATCGCCTCGCTGCCGGGGCTGGCGATCTCGCCGATCCTCGGCGACCTGAATAAAATCTTCCCGAAGGCCACCGACCTCGAAATACAGATGCTCACGTCGCTGCCCTCGCTGCTGATCATCCCCTTCGTCCTGCTTGCCGGCAAGCTCTCCGTCGGCAGGGACAAGCTCAAGATCCTTGCTGTCGGACTGTCGATCTTCTTCCTGAGCGGCGTGGCATGCCTCTTCGCCCGGAGCATGATGTGGCTCATCGTCATCAGCTGCATCCTCGGCATCGGCGCCGGCATGGTGATCCCCTTCTCCACGGGACTCGTGGTCGACTACTTTACGGGCGATTACCGTGTCCGGCAGCTGGGGTACAGCTCGTCGATCAACAACCTGACGCTCGTGCTGGCGACCGTCGTGACGGGCTACCTGGCCAATGTGGACTGGCATCTGCCCTTTCTGGTCTATACCCTGCCGGGTATTTCGCTCGCGCTGTCGTTCCTGCTCAAGCGGCAGCGCTCCCTCCCCGAACCGGAACAGAGCATCCAATTGCGCCACAAGATGATCGACCGCCGTAAGCTCGCCGGGCTGATGGCGTTCTATTTCTTCGTCACCTACGCCGTGCTGGTCGTGACGTTCTATGCCTCGTTCCTGATCGACGACTACAAGATCGACAGCTCGTTTTCCGGGGTGCTGATCTCGCTGTTTTTCCTTGCGATCATGCTGCCGGGGCTGTTCATCGCCAACATCATCCGCTCTTTGAAGCGGAACGTCAACCTCGTGGCGCTCGTGCTGGTCTGTGTGGGGCTGCTGTGTGTCGGGGTTTTCCACGGCAAGGCGATGCTGGCCTTCGGGGCGCTTTGCACCGGGCTGGGATACGGGATCATGCAGCCTGTCATTTACGACAAGGCGGCGACCATCGCCCCGCCGCGTTCCGCTACGCTGGCCCTCTCGTTCGTCATGTCGGTGAATTACCTGGCCGTGATGGTCTGCCCTTTTATCGTAGACCTCTTCCGTCACGTTTTCGGGACGCACAGCGACCGCTTCCCCTTCTTTTTCAATGCCGTGCTGGTGCTGGCCGTGGCTGTCGTCACACTCCTGCGCCGGGATAGCTTTACGCTCGGACTCGACGAATCCTATTACCGGAATTGATCGTAAAAACTGTTCGAAAGTGTTGTGAATGACGTAAAAAGGTTTAAATTTGTGCTGAAAAGTCACACCCTATTACGATTATCGCGAGATGAAAACAACACTTCTGACGGCTTTGGCCGCCGCTGCCCTTGCGGCAGGCTGCTCAAAGTCCGACACAGGTACGCCTTGTGTGAAAATCGCGCCGACGATCCAGACCCGTGTTACGGGATTGCATTTCGATACCGGCGACCGCATCGGGCTGAGCATTGCCAAAGGTTCGGAAACCTACGTGCAGAATGTCCTGATGACCTACGACGGTACGGCCTTTACGGCCCCGGATTTGCTGTGGTATAACGATTCGAATGAAAAATCGACGCTCACGGCCTACCATCCTTACTCCGGGCAGGGAATGCCCGCGGAGTTTTCCGTTGCGTTGGATCAAACCTCGGGAGCCGCATCGTCCGACCTGCTGGTCGCGGTGAAGAAGGACGTTACACCAACCTCGGCGCCTGTCGGAATGCTCTTTTATCATGTGATGTCGCAGCTGACGATCGTCATTACCAATAATTCCGACGCCTCGGTTACGGGGGTTACGGTCGGCGGGCTCGTCCCGACGGCCGTTGTCGATTACACGGTGCCCTCCGCCGCGGCCAAGGGCGGGGCGGAGGCTGCCGACGTCGAGGCGTTCGAAGTGACGGCCGATGCCGCCTACCGTGCCATCCTCGTGCCGCAGCAGGCCTCCCTGACGGTTACGGTAGCGACCGGTGACGGAAAGAGCCGCAGCAAAACCCTCTCTTCGGCACAGCTCGAAAGCGGGAAACGCTACGACATGTCGGTCGTCGTGACCAATATCGACATTGACGTGGAACTGAGCGGCGAAGTCGTCGACTGGGGCGACGGCGGTTCGCTCGATGGCGGCGGCGAAGGCGGCGGGGGCGGTGACCCCGGGACGCTTTCCTACGGGGGTGCGGACTACCCCACCGCGACGATCGGCGGACGGGTCTGGATGACCCGGAACCTGCGTTATTTGCCCGACGGTGCCCAGATCGGAACCGGTATCTGGTACCCTTGCCGCGGTACGGCGGGATCGAACGACGCAGAATATGTCGCAGAACGGGGACTGCTTTACAGCTTCACGACGGCTCTGGGTGGCACGGCCGCCGCATCCGGTACTCCGGTGCGGGGGATTTGTCCGCCGGGCTGGCATGTCCCCACGGGCGCCGAGATCGAACAGATGATCGCCAGCCCCGAATACGATGCGTCCCTGCTCCGTAGCGCCGGGATGTGGAATTCGGATGCAGGTCTGTATGTTGCGGAAAAGAAGGGGTACCTGATGAGCTGTACCTCGGAAGATAACGGCGCAATGTATAAGGCCTTGCTTTATTCGTCTGACGGTATCGTAGCCGGGCTCGCTCCGTTTCCCGCCGGGAACGGTGTCTCGCTGCGCTGCGTGAAAGATTCATAGCCGGCGGCGGATGCCGCGGAAAAGGAACGATCCCCGGTCTCGGATGAGCCGGGGATCGTCTTTTTACTGTGGGTTTACCCTCCTGAGGCAGGCCGCCGTGCAACCTTCCCTCGAAGATGCGGTGGGAGCGGATCGCCGTGCCGCCCCTCCCCGCAGGAGCCCTGTGCCCGCGTCGTCTCAGTTGTCGCGGTTCAGGAAGAAGACCGGGATGTTGGCCAGGAACACGTCCTTTCCCCGGAGCCGGTCGCGTTTGGCGAGCAGCTCGCTCAGCAGGATGTCGCCGATGACGTAATTGCTCTCTTCGCTGATGTACTGTTCGTGGACTTTCGAGAAGTTCAGGATGCCGTGTACGTCGGTCTCCTTGTACCGCGCATAGATTTTCAGGGTTATGTCCGTCGTATAGTCGGGCTTCTGCATGTAGCTCTGTTTCTTGTACTCGTAGCGGTAGTTGTTCAGGCGGGCCATGATGTCGCTCAGGATCGACGAGGCCGTGGGCAGGCTCCCGGCCCCCTTGCCGAACATGAACTGCCGGTCGTAGCACTCGCCGCGGATCACTACGCCGTTGTATTCGTCGTCCACGCTGTAAATATATTTCGAGGGCGTCACGAACTCCGGCATGACGAACATCGTGAAGTGTTCGTCGCTCACCTTGACGACCTGCGCCACGAGTTTGATCTTCACGTTTTTTTCGCGGGCATACCGGATGTCCGAATCGTGGATGGTCGAGATGCCGTAGGTGAAAATCTTTTCCGGGGCGACGTAGGTGCCCAGCGCATGTACGGTGATGATCACCAGCTTGAAGAGCGAATCGTAGCCTTCGATGTCGAACGACGGGTCGCTTTCGGCGAAGCCGAGCGCCTGCGCCTGCGCCAGGGCGCTGTCGTAACTCTCGGCGTGGTCGAAGACGCGCGAGAGGATGTAGTTCGACGAGCCGTTCAGGATGCCCTTCACCTCTAACAGCAGGTCGTTGTCGTAATACTCCTCGAGGTTGCGGATGACGGGGATCGAACCGCACGACGAGGCATCGTACAGCAGCGCCACGTTGTGCATCTTCTGGATCTCAATCAGTTCCGGAAGGTGGTGCGCCAGCATGGTCTTGTTGCCCGAGACGACCGGGATGCCGCGCAGCAGAGCCCGCTTGACGATGCTGTATGCGGCATCGGCCTGGTCGATCACCTCCACGATCAGGTTGATGTCCCGGTTGTCGAGTATCTCGTCGACCGACGTCGTGAAGAGGGATTTGTCGACCTCGATCTTGCGCGGTTTTTCCGGGTCGCGGACGCAGATCTTCACGATCTCCGCGTGGGCGTTCTTCGATTTCTGCACTACCTGGTAGATTCCCTGTCCGACGACGCCGAACCCGAACAGGCCGATTTTGATTTTGCTCATATGCTGCTTGTTTATTGATTGTTCATGAACGGACAGAGTATGTCGTTCAACTGCCCGTGTTCGACCAGGAAGCCGTCGTGCCCGAACGGGGAGTCTATTTCGTGGTACGTGCTTCCGGCGATCATGCCGTGCAGTTCGCGCATCTCGGCCGGGGTGAAGACGATGTCGGTCGTGATGCCGACCACCGTCGTGCGGGCCCCGATGCGTGCGAGGGCGGCCGCTACCCCGCCGCGCCCGCGTCCCGTGTCGTGGGTGTCGAAGGCGTTGAGTATGGCGTAGTACGAATAGGCGTTGTAGCGCCGGCAGAGTTTTTCGCCCTGATATTGCTGGTAGGTCGATGCGCGGTGTACTGCGGGGAGTTCCTCCCTGTCCTGCTGCGTGAGGTTGTATCCCAGCGAACCCCGGTACGTGAGCAGCCCCAGGGCGCGTGCGGCTGCCAACCCGGTCATTCCGGCGTCGTCGCGCGGCTCGCCGAACGTCGTGTCGGCCTCGATAGCCATGCGCTGGGTCTGGTCGATGGCGATCGTCCAGGGCGAGGCTTTGGCCGCCGTGGCGATCAGGATCAGTTTTTCGATGCGTTCCGGTTCCATGACCGCCCATTCGATGGCCTGGAAACCCCCGACCGAACTGCCTACGAGCGTGTCGATGCGGCCGATGCCGAGTGCGCCGGCCAACAGCCGGTGTGCGCGGACGATGTCGCGGATCGTGAACGGCGGGAAATCCTTGTAATAGGGGCTTCCCGTTTCCGGGTTCACGTGCAGCGGCCCCGTGGTGCCGTAGTGCGACCCGAGGATGTTGGCGCAGACCACGAAGTGGCGTGCCG
>OKTI01000868.1_pt1 | contig 14413 bp, 5 predicted proteins | sample 1606071 | NCBI WGS metagenome assembly OKTI01 (sample SAMEA3879500, study PRJEB24766) | human gut metagenome | biome: human-associated habitat; feature: feces | place: USA | collected 1985/1987
GCCAGATTTTTCCGCCCGCCGTCACGGTAATAGAGCAGGGAGTAATAGACGGTTCCCGCCTGTAACGGCAGCAACAGGCAGTCGTTGTTGAAAAATCCCGCGATGGCGTTGTACGCCGGGAAGAAGCAGATAAAAGCCAGCCCGCCGAGGTATGCCGCCCGGGAAAGCCGGAAGAAACGCAAAATTTTTCCGGCCAGAAAATAATACCACAGCATATAGAAGCAAAAACAGACCTGTGTCGCTTCCGCCGCCAGCTGCATATTGGCACCGGCGCCCATTGCAGGCAATTCCGCGTTCAACATTCCGGTTTCCAGAACCGTCGCCAGCCGCATTTCTCCCGCTGCCAGCAGAAAATGCAAAATCGGGTGGTAGGTCGAATAGCTCGGGCGGGTCAATAGCGGATTTTCCTGCCAGAACAGAAAGTTGTTTTCCAAAATATATTCGATATAGTTAAAACACGATGCAAAGTCGTATTGTACGTCGGTATGTCCGGTATTGGTGATAAATGAGAGGTTGAAATACGCCGCCGCCAAAATAATCAGCCGTCCGTATTCGGTTACCTTCTCATTGCCTGAGTTGCCGTTTTTTGCCTCATTGTTAGGCATCCCGTCGTTGTCGTAAAGTCGTTTCAGCAGTCCGCCCGCTGCCAGAAAAGCCGCAAATATCCAGACGCTCCATATTTGCGCCGGAAGAGCAAACGCGCCTGCCGCGGCAATACCGGCGCACAGTCCCCAGGCCGCCGTCCTTTTTCCATTAAGCCCGAGCGGGTTTAACGCCATGGTCAGCCCGAGCGCCAGCCATAAGTTCAGCTTAGACGCACTAAATCCGTATATGCCGGCTGTCAGCGTGGCCGTGAAAAACAGCGCCGCCGCCCCAAAAAAACTCAAAACCGGAAATTTCAGCATTTGTCTCTCTCCGAAAAACGGCCTTTCGTAGTAACGCGTCTCAACCAGAAAGTTGAGAGTTGCCCCAAGGCCGGAAATCATTTAAAATCAGATAACAGCCTTTTAAACCTCAAGTCAAGCCTGAAGATAAAACACACACACGCCGCTTTGATTTTTGTTTTACAGGGATTTATGCTGTTTGCCTGCCATGTGCATGCTGATTTTTTCTCGCCGCGGGCGCGCTAAAAAAATCTTGCTAAGCCCCGAAAAGTATGCTAAAGTATATTAAATTATGTAAAAAAAAGCCTGAAAGAGGTCTGCTATGGGGATAAAGGAGATTTTGCAAAAGCAGGACAAAGAAGCCGCCGATGCCGTTATGGATACCGGGCACTACCGGCGCGAAGCCGGTGTCCGCCATATCAAAGACATTGTTAAAAATCCGCTGAACCGCCTGCGGATAGAATTTTCCGAAAAATTCCTCGGCGCCAAAAGTAAAGAAGATATAAGCGAAGAATATGTCCGTGATTTGCAGAACCGGCTGGAGCCGATGTTTCAGGACAGTGAGGATAAGAAAGCCGTATTCGCGTCCCATCGCGAGAATTTTGAGCATTTTCTGCAAACCGGTGACCTTAAAACGCCGTTGAACCTGAAAGACGAAGAATCGCAGTTTTTCTGGGGAACGGCTTTGGCGTTATATGCCGTCCGTCCTGAAATGCAGGAAAAATGGGACCGGCGCAATCAGGCAGACCGTATTTCGCACAGTACAATCTGGCGCCGCATCGCTTCGTCGTCATATATGCAGCAGGAACTGCAGCGCCATGCACATATTGTCGAAAGCGCGGTGGAAAATCAGGATACCAGGCTGGTATGGAGCGAAAACGGCTACCCGAATATCAGCTATTGTTTTGTTCCCGAACAAAATCTTATCATTGACGACATGTTATGGACGCTTGTTGCCGGTGTTGATGCAGCTGCAACGGCTATGAATCACGAAATAGCCCATTCCAAAGGGACGCAGTTTACCAATTCTCCGCGGATGGAGGAAATTCAAAAACAGCAGGAAGCTTTGGTTAAGGAAATGGAAGAAGCCGCGGCGCGCAACGATATGCCGGCATGGAAGGCCTCGGCAAAAAAGGCGGCGCGCCTGAAAGCCGAGTATACTTACCGTTTTTACTTTTTCGACGAACTGGAAAATATGTATGCCAACCGTTATGCGGTCAATTTCGGCGGCGATTTTGACCGGGCGCATTTAAACGAGCTTGAGGCGGATATCAATGTCGGCCGTAAATATGTGGCACCGTTGAAAATGGAAGATGCCGAAAAGGAAATGGCCGCCAGCGCCGAAAAACGCATTGCTCACGTCAAGGCCATTGCCCGCAACAGTTTTTTTGCCAATAACGGTCTGATAGAAAACCACAAAATGGAAGATTGGCACAGTCTGAACCTGTATCCGGAACTTTTGAGCGGCATAGATACCGACGGCCGCAAAATGGGAGCCGCCGAATGTTTTGAACGCATCCGCGAAATCTGCGATAAGTTTGAAACCTCTCAGCCGAACAAAGGGTTGAAAATCCTGAATGAAACGATTTATAACAAACGGATGACGGCAATGAGCCGCCGCCGTGTCGCCATGACGGATGAGTTTTTTGACCTGTTTGTCGCTCCGCACATGGAAGATATATATAAAGCGGCGGAGAAACAGCTGGAAGATCAGGTCAGCCGGATGCAGAATCAGCAGCAGTCCGGTCAGAATGGTTCGTCTTCTCAGCAGGGAGAACAGGGTGAAGGGCAAGGCACCTCAAACCGGCAGCAAGGCAGTGCTCAAAACCAGCAACAGGGGAACTCGGGGCAACAACAGAACAGTTCCTCCGCACAGCCGAACCAGTCTCAGGGCGGACAGGAACAAGGGCAGCCTCAACAGTCACAAAGCGGGCAAGGGCAACCTCAACAGTCACAAAGCGGGCAGGGGCAGTCTCAGTCAGGGCAGGGTGCCGGTAGCGGAATGCCCGGTATGCCGCCTTTGCCGACTCCGCCGATGGGAAACCAAAATCAGCAAGGCAGGGGTTCCGGCAATGAAACAGGACAGCAGCAAAGCAACACCGGTCAGCAGCAGTCAGATAACGACCAGTCCGGCTCTCCGCAGTCCTCCGGCAACTCCGGCCAATCGCAGCAGCACAGTAACTCCGGCTTTCCCGATACCGGTCAGTTCCGCCTGCCGAATACCGACATTTATCAGCCGCGCCTCAGCGACGGGCAGATAAAAGAGTTGCTGGAAAAGGCAGAGAGCATCCGCGAATTGAAAAGGCAGGCCGGCGAAAACGGCATGAAGGCCAATGATTTGCCCAATCACGGCGACAGTGCTGATAGTCGCGGTGCGCCGCAGGAAAGCGGTGCGTTAAACAGTCAGCAACACGGGCGCAGTGAAAACAGCCTGGAGGATTATCTGCCGCAAAACGATATGCCGAGCCTGATTTCGATTGATGATATGGTCAAGCTCAGCGAAGACAATATGCAGGCTGCACGCTTTTACCGCGAAGGCAATTGGGACGAATATCAGAAATATATCGCGCAGTATTCCAACGAAATAGCCCAGGCGAAAAAGCTTATCGGCGAAATCATCAAACAAAACAAGTTTGACAGCGTCCGCCGCGGCCACGAACGGACCAAGGAAAAAATGACCCAAATTCCGGTTCAGGGCGGTCGCACCATAGATTTGCAGCGCCACGTCGCCCTCCAGCAGAAGCTTCGCCGCGGCGACCCGAACATCGGCAAAAAGGATTTGGAGCGTTTCCGCACCCGTTATAAATACTCTGAAGACGAGAAAATCAAAGAAGTACAGCTTCCGCAGTCTAATTTCGGAATCCTCATTGACGGTTCCGGTTCCATGACCGGCAGGCCGTTTGACAACGCTTTGGCCATCTCCTGCATTTTGTATGAAGCCGCGCGCAGTTTTAAGGAAATCAACGTCTATATTTATATGATGGGCGAGCCTTACCCGCTGACTGTAGCGCTCCCCGACGACAAAACCAAAGAGATTGCGAAACGTCTGGAAAGCGTTCGCCGGGGGCAGGGCGGCTGCAACGACTTTTTGATTCCGGCGGTAAAGGAGTTTTTGAAGGATGTTTCCTCGGATATGGCAAAGCACCCTCATGTCAAGAGCGGCTTTACCCATATCTTTTCCGTAACTGACGGCGGCAACAACGACTACGGTTCGACCGATGTCAACGGCTGTCTGAAAACCATGCTGGAGAAAAACGAACAGCTGACGTTCGACAGTTTCTTTATGGATCAGGGGGAAAGCAATTATACCAAGCCGCTGGTCAGGGAAATGCAGGCTAAGGGCTGCGATCGGATAGATTATGTCGACGGCATCGTTTCCGGCGACCAGATACCCGGAAAAATTATGGAGATGTTGAAAAAAAGGATGAAACACAGTCAGATAAAAGAGCCGATGACCAACGGCGTTAAGGAAAAACTAATAATTGAAACCTTAAAATCCCTGAAAAGGCGCTGATATTTGGATTTAAGCCGCGGCAGCCGCGTTTCCGCTCTTGCCCGGCAGCAAAAAATATGTTAAAATAAAACAATGGGCAGCCATGATAATTAAAGGAGAAAAGTAATGGCGAAAATTTATAAGCATAAATTCGGTACCGAGGAATTTCCCGTTCCCATCGCCGACAAAATTACCGGAAAGATTACCTGGCTGGCATCGGAAGAGGACGCAATTTATATCCCGACTATGCGCGACGAACCGAAAGAAGCCGTCTACGGCCGCCTCATCCGCAATGTTGTAACCGACCCGACGATGATGAAAGATATGACCGAAATGCTGTTGCGCCTGGACAAGGGGCGTACCCCGGAGGAAAGCAAAAGCTACGGCTATACGACAATGGGAGCTCCCGGTAACGGTAAGACTTACCTGACCAAGGCCATCGGCGCTTTGGTTCACCCGAAAGGCGCGCTGGTTGTCGACTGCAACAATATAGATAATCCCGACGAACTGTACAAGGTAACGACGTTCAGCGTTGACGAAACCCGCAAACAGCGCAAGATTGACGCCCGCGTCAAAATGGGCAATATGGACCCGGAACAGGCATTGTCCCAAAATGCCGTCGCTTACATGAAAAAGATGTTCGGAAATGATGTCGTAACGCAGGAAACCCGCGACGGAAAGCGCATCACGGCGATTGACTGGAACGCGGTCAAAGGCGATTCGGCTTTTGTTGAAGGCGTGATAGACAAAGTGATGGAAATGGAAAACATTCCGTATGAAAAAGATCAGAGTTCTTTGGGTTTCGTCGTTTCCAACGGCCCGTTGCTGCGGGCGCTGGTGGATCCGGATTCCCCCGACTACGGCCGCATGGTCATCCGCGATGAGTCGAACCGCGGCCCTGTGGTTGACGCATGGCTCAAAATTGAGGCCTTTTTCTCTGAACCCGGAGCCGATGAACTGAAACTCAAGGGAGAAGACGACAAGGAGTTTACGATTAAGCGGTCGGATATTCCCGAAACCTTTATGTTTCTCGGTACCGCCAATCAGGCGACCGAGGATATGGGCTCAAGCGCCAAAGAACTGACCAAGCCGATGATTTCCCGTCAGGGTATGGGGATTGACATCCGCCAGATAGCCGACGCGGAAAAGGCCGACTACCTGTCGCGTACCTTAAAGCACCTGACCGGCGTGCCGGCATACCACGTTTATATGATGGATCCGGAAACGTTTGACCGCAATCCCGAACAGCTTGCCGAAACGCTGATGTATTTCCGCACTGTCGGGCTGACGCCGGAAGAAAAGAAAAAGATTCCGCAGGAAGAATTGTTTAATATCCGGCATATAGACCGCACAATTAAAGTTGCGACGCAATACGGAGCCCTGCTTTCCGAAGCCGAAAACATCATCACCAAAGCCGCCAAGGACGAAACGCTGCCCGAACGCTATACCTCGTATCTGGAAAATCAGGCAGTCGTTGACCTGCGTTATGTGTTCAAGCTTTATCAGCACGCCAAGATTGACCAGCCGCGCGGCAAGTCGTCCGGCGCCGGGATTTTCTCCAAGCTCGGCCGCGCCGTCAAGCCGCAGACGCAGGAAGAGGTGGCGTGGGAGCTGAACAAGCGTATTGCCCGCCGAGAAAAGGAACAGCTTCTGGTGCGCGGCACAAGGCTTGAAAACGAAGTCGCCGTCAAATTAAAGGATATGATAATCCCTGACAGCATCAACAGCCTGTTGCGTGATTCGGAAGACCGCAAAGCGGATTATGAAAAGATTGAGGGGTTGTGGAAGTCTTTGCAGCAGACGGCCAAAGGGCTGAATTTTGAATTTGCCGGCTATGTCGGCGAAGATTCCGTTGCCAAGACTTACAATGCCCGCCCCGAAGACCTGCCGAGTGTTGCCCTTGACGAGATTAAGGAAGTGCTGATAGCGTCCATCCGCGAGGAGTACAAGGACGAATTGCAGGGGCAGAAACTGTCCGCCGAAGACGTGTTTGACGACAATACGCTGCTGGAAGCGACGCAGATGCTGGCCAGGGAAAACGAGGGGCAGAGTATTTTCGTCCCGAACTATGATTTGGAAACCACGGCCGAAAAGCCTTTGAAACAGGTGTATATGGCTCCGGTTCACGGCGAGGGTGCGAGGATTGACCGCGAGAGCCTGATTAATGCCAACCAGTTTGCCGACAGCTTTATCATCAAGAGTATGCGCAGCCACAATATCAAAAAATATGCCAAAGAGGCGCCGCATCTGGATGTTGATGCGTATCTGGAAGAGCTGGCGCAATACGGCGAGGACTGCGTAAACAACGGAAAAATGAGCTGCGAAATTGCCTCTGACAAAAACGACGCCTTTTTCACCACCGTTGTCTTTGTCAATGACCGCGAGAACCAAAAGACCGGAGTCGCCGGAATAGTCTATAACAAAGCCAATCAGAATACGTTGATTCTGGCCGACTTTGACGTCAGCGACGACGATAAGGCCAAATTGAGCAAAAGCGGCGTCTTTTACGTCAACCTGAACGAGGTCAACAAGACCGGCGAATATGAAATTATCGGCAATTACCTGAGCAAACAGACGATGATGCACGAAGGGGTTACCAATGCGCATGTCGTATCGTCGCTGATGCTGCGCATTGACACAGAAATGGGAATGGGCAGCAGCGGGGATGAAAATGCCGTGGAATTTTGCTATTTTCTGCAAAATATGGGCGAAAACGAAAAGCAGAACATTGATGCTTTGCAGTTGACGAACGTCGAATACGAAAAAGGCCTGCCGGTAAAAGTGGCATTGAACAAAAAACTGAATGGGAGATAAGCATTATGGAAAAGCGTTATGACAAAGGGCAGATAGAAACCGTCGTGCTGCAGGCTGTATTGGCCCGCCCGTATAAGGAATTCGGCGGCTGCCGGATATATCCGCTTCATGCCGAGGGGGAAGAGGCCGTCGTCAAAAATCTTGCGGGCAGCCGTGAGGTAACGACACTTGCCGAGCTGGAAGATGCTGTCAATGCGCCGGAAGTGGCAAACGTCTTTATCGGTCGTTTTGCTGCCGTTACGTCCAAAGGGATGAAAAACGTCTTGTCCCGAACGTCGCTGGCAAAAGATATTTTCTGCGCGTTTGAAATCAGGGAATAAGAAAAACGGGGGTGGCGATGAAACTGGAAATAACCAATCCGCAAAGCCCTCTGCACTGCAGCGTCATGCTGCAGGAGCGCCGCAAGTCCGGCGTTCCGTTGACGCCGGATTTCTGCCGCGAAATTCTGACGTCGTCCGCTAACCAGAGCGTTGCCGGAAAACTGCTGGATATGATAGAGAACCGTTTATCTGCCGCGCCGCAGGAGATAGACGCATACCTGCCTTATGTTGAAGCGATGGTTTCCCGGACGGTCGCCACGCCGAAAATTATCGAAAAAGCAGCCAACCTTGTCAATGAATTTTTCCCGTATGACAATTATACTGCCGAAGAATACGCTTTTTCCTGTCGCTTTGCGGCATTGAAAAAGCACACTGCAAATTCGATATGCATTGCGCAGAAACTGTTGAAACGCGTTAAAAACGGCGTCCGCGGCGATGCCGGGACGGTATATAACCCCGAAAATCCCCGTTTTAATCTTGATGCCGGCATTTACTCGGCATATCCTGAAAGGCTGGCTCCCGATATGGTGCGAATGCTGCGCGGCTTTTGCCGGAGCGGCAGTATCCGTCCCGATACACTTTCCGGCCCCGGTATCCAATCCGACACCCCTTCCAACCCCGGCTCCGGTATCCAATCCGACACACCCTCCAATCCCGGCCTCGGTATCCGTCCCGATACACCTTCCGGCTCCGGTATCCGTCCCGACCTTTATGATGACGCACCGTCTGCTGCCGATATCTTTCTGATGGGGGAAATGGGCGATTTGCTTGCTCCTTGTGCTGCGGTGCTGCTGCAATCCAATCCCGGCGACATATTTGATGTTGTAGCCTGGCTCGGCATGGCGGCGGCGGAATTGTCTTCTCCGGCGCAAAAAGATGCCTGTGCCGGCTGCCAGAAGCGTATTTTGTACGCGCTCCGCAATGTGCGGAAAGTGCCGCCCGAAATGCTGCATGGCGAAAAGGCGTTGTTCCCGCTGCTGCTTGATGCAGTCGGTGTCCGTCCGGCAGACAGGGAATTTCCCGCTTTAGCGCGCCAGGGAAAAGAGATTTACGCCGGGTTCTTGCCTCTGATGTGCCGGTTTCATTTTGTCGAGGCTTTTCTCCCCCGGCTTTTGGAACAGAGGGTTAACGTGAGGGCATGCCTGCAGGAGGAAAAATATCAGGGAACGCCGGAACTGCTGAATGTCAGCCTGCCGGAGCTTGCTTCCCGTGCCGGAAGCGTTGACGAAGCCGCATGGCTGCTGCATGAATGTTTTGCTTTCCGGGTCTGCCGCAATACTGTAACGCAGTGGCTGCGTTATCCGGAAACCTCCGGAGCCCGCCTCTATGAAGACTATCTGATTGCGCAAAAGGAAGGGAACGCGACTGTCAGCGAGCTTGCTGCCGCCGTCAACCGCGGCGCATTGTCCAACTTTCGCCTGATTGCCCTCGCCAATCGCGAGCCTTTTGTAAACAAGCCGCGGACAGATTTGCGCGATAACGGGCTTAAAGCGCTGTTGAACGTTTATTGCGAAGCTTACGCCCGCAAAGCGGAACCCCCGGAAGACGTTTACAAGTCGATTTATAATGTGCGTTTCGGCAAAAGCGGACGGCTGGAGCAGGATCCGCGCAAACCGCTGGAACTCTTCCGTCTGGCTGTTGCGGAACTGGGATATAAGCGCCAGCCGCCTGAATTGGCCAAACTGACGCGCCCCGGCTGCGGATATAACCGTCTGCTGCTGAAAAAGCCGTTTACGCGCTGACCTCGCAGTCTCAGCTCCCGCAGAAGCTCCGGTGCTGTGTCGTCCCGTCCCAGGCTTATATGAAACAAACGCCGGCCTTGCCGCACGTTATCAGGGCAGGAGAGGGAAGACAATTGAAAAAGGAAAGGAACCCCAATGTTGCATCCGATATTGGTTACCGCAGAAAAAAGCCCGCTGCTGACGGCGGCGGAAGTGATGAAACATCGCAACGAAAAGCGTCCGTTGACGCCGGATTTTTGCCGCGGCATATTGGCGTCGTCCGGCAATCCGGGCGTTGCTGCAAAATTGTTGCAGCGGATAGAAATGCACCTTGCCGATTATCCTGAAGAAACATCGGCATATGTGCCGGTACTTGGCGCATTATGGTTTCGCTCCCGCCATCATGCCCGAAATATGGAGGTGGTGGCGCGTATCTCCCTGAACGGTATTTCAGCCTCTCTGGCGGCGGCAGCTCCTGTGCTTTCCGCTCCGGCATCGTCGCAAGACCAAAACGCATCCGCTGCGGTTTCGATATTTCCTGCTTCGGCATCTTCTCAAAATATGACGGCATCTTCTCAAAATACGACGCCATCTTCTCAAAATACGACGGCCTCGCCTCAAAATACGCCTGCTTCTGTTTTCAAAGCCGCCGCTATGGTTCAGGGAACGGAAGCGGAAAGCGAATTGGCTGCGCTGCTGATGATGTCGGAAAATCTTTCTCCGGAGCAAATGGCGGAAGTGAAAAAACTGGCGCGCAGGCTTCCGCCTTTACCCGTTTTGACGCGGAAAAAACTGGAAGAAACCGTTTTTTTGACCAAGTTGGCAGAAGACGGCTGTCATGATGTAAAAACGGAAGTGGCAGCCAGAACCGAAGGCAATCCGGACCTGACATTCTGGGCGCAGCAGATTCTCGCCCGGCAGGGTAAACTGCAATATGATGAAAACTGCAGCGATGCCTGGAACTTCTGCGCTATGGGGTTTCTGAATATGGGCGAGCTTGGAGACTATCCGGCTTCGGAAATGTATAACCGCCTGATGCAACAGCCGGATTGTGAGATGCAGGATTATCCTTTGTCCGTTTTGGCAGGAATTGGGCATATCCGCTGTTCCGAAGGATTTGCCTCGGAACAGCGCCTTCGGGTTTTGCACCTGGTTGGGTTGTTGGAGCAGGGGAATAAGCCGGTGCGTTGGCTGCAGTATCCGGATTTGTGTTATAAGGCTGTGTCAGGATTATCGGTATCTCTGGCAACCGGCGGAGTTTGCCGTTCGGGAATGCAGGACGAAGGCATAGCCAAAGAATTTTCCGCCGTTTTTTCCCGCCTGCTGCATATCTACAGCCGCGATACGGAAACCGGCGTAATTCCCCGCACGGAAACAGATGCCGAAATTCCCAGTGTATCCAAGTGTCTTGGGCTTTTGCTTGAAGCTCAGTGCGGCCGCAGGGAGAAAGATGCGGATTTTGTCGCGGATATCGCCGTAAACTATTGGCTGTTACGGCAAAGCGACCTGCTGGCATTAACTTTCGATTACGCCGCCTCCCGGAACGTTCTGGATAAAATAGTTGATGAAAGATCGGGGCTGAACGTCTATCAGCTGCAAAAACCGCCGGCAGAATATCTTTCTCAGATAAAGTCGTCTCGGAAAATGTATGATTTTCTGAAAGGCTTTCGCGTCCATGCCGATGAAGAGCAGACGATTGATGATTTTCCCGAGTTGGCATTAAACAATATTGCCGCCCATGATTTTTTTCGCAAGGGAGAAAATCCGGAAATTTCAACCCGCCGGCTGCTTATCGCTGCCGATGCTAATTTTGAAATAGCCCGTCGGCTGTTTGAAGAAGAAGGAACCCTCGACCATTCAAAGAAAATAAAAGAATTGATGTTGGAAACGGTTCATGGGCTGGTGCGCAATTTCGAAATCGCCCGGCAATTGGCGTACAAAGGCGCCGATGATATTTATGAGCGGCTTGCTGCTTTTTGCGCTGACGAAAAATACCAATATGCAAAAGAAGGGTATAACAGCCACTATGTTGCAGCCGCATTGATAAACCACCGTGTCAGCGAGAACAGTCCTTTGCAGGATTTGAGTTTTGCCAAACCACAGAAAGCTGCCGGAATTTTAGCCAAAATTCGTGCCGCACAGCTTCAGCATACCGTTGCTCCTTCCGCAGATGCCGCTGCCGTTTCGGCTTCATCTTCAGCCATTGCCTCCAATTCAGCAGTTTCCCGGAGAGGGCATAATGCCGGAGCCGGTGTTTGTTCCCCGAATCCCGAACCGGGCACAGAGCAAAAACAGGAACAGACAGGGAACCTGTTTTCCCGCATAAAAAATCAATTGTTGAAAAGACGGCAGCACGGCCGCTGGTAATATACCGCCGCTTTTTTTTCGTCGCCTTTATTTGCGGCACCTGCTTTTATCCATCGTCTTTATTTGCGGCTGCCGCTTTTATTCGCTTTCTTTATTTGTAGCCGCCGCCTTTATCCGCTTTCTTTATTTGTGGCTGCCGCTTTTTTTTACCACCTTTATTTGCAGTTTTTTGTCGTACTGCATTTTACAAAATTAATTTCTGCCCGATAGCTTTTTGTTTAAGAGCGTCGAAATATTATTGAAATAATGCTGCGTAATAGTGGGGATGGAAACCGGCTCAAGTTTCTGCCGCAGTTCGGCGCGTTTTTCCAGTTCGCGCCTGATTCTGGTATCGGCTTCGTCATCAATCCAGGCCGTAACGTCAACATACCATCCGCCTTTGCCGAACCGGGCACGGCGCCTGTCGCGTAAAACGTTGGAAAACGTATTCTCGTTGCCCCAGTGATTGTTATTGAAAGCGCAATAGGTATAGGCGTCCTGCGATGCCGTATTCATCGACGGGAAAAAGCCGTTATAATGCTGGTTGCCCGCGGCGTTTCTTCTGAAACCGCTTTGCAGGATAGAATTGGGATGGTTGCGCATATGGTTCTTGATGTCGCGTTCCAGATTTTCCGAATAGATAATGCGGTTGGAGTATTTTTTGTATATATCCCGCATACCGGTTGTACTGTGAGCGCTGATTTTGCATTTTTCAATAATGCTGCCGAGGGCTTCGCCGACAAAGCTTTCGGGATTTTCCTTTTTGAAGATTTCGTATGCCTGGCAGAAGCTGGCCATACTCATTCCCGCGCAGTAAAGCCCGCGGTCGATTTTGCCGTAAATTCCCTGCCGGGCAAGGGCTTTGTTTGCAGCGTCAAAAGCTTGGCGCTTTTCTCCGTAAGAAAGCCTGATAACATTGTTGTAACTGCATTGCGCATAAATTTTGCAAAACGTTTCCATATCCTTTTGTTTTTGGGCTTCCATGATTTCTTTTTCGTTATCGGCATTGGTGGTTTCATGGGATATTTCCGTCAGAAAAGGGTTATCCGCAAACAGATTGAAATCTTCATTGTCCAGCATAGGAATGCCGGTCTGTCCGTCTAAATCAAGCGTCGGCTCATAAGCGAAACTCGAGTTGATAACCGCCTGTCGGGCAATTTCTTCGGCATTTGCTGCGTCATAAGGAACCGGCATATTGAACTGGCTTTGCTGGATGGCAGCATACAGGTTGTTTTCCTGCGTCTGGTCAGATGCCGTTGCGTTAATTGCCGCAATCATTTCGTGCCAGTCATCGGTATTGACGTCCCGGCCGAGGCTCAGATTTTCCAGAGCCTGTCTCTGGCTGTCTGGCAGCGTTTTCCCGTTTAAATCATAAAAATCGGTTATCGTGGAGGCGATTGCGGCAACGGAACCGCCTTTGTCCTGGTTTTTCATCAGGGCATAATACAGATAGGCGCCCATACTGCGGTTTTGGATATAGGCAATGCCGTATTTGTCGAATATCTCGGTTTTGGCGATGATGCGCGCTTCGTCAAACGAAAGGCTGCCGTAGCTGCCGACGTGGTAAAAATTGGCCGTGGCTTTTTGGTTGCGCATAAACTTGGCATACAGTTCTCTGCTGACGCCGTATTTTCCGCCGCTTCCGTATGTTTCGTTGCTTTTGCTGAAACAGAGGTTGAAAAAGTCAATATTCGGGACGTTGTGCAGTTTGTCGTTTTGAATGAGCGGTACGGGGACTACATAGTCCGCTTCGTTAATAGGCTGCTCGGGCGGGTTCATAAACGCGCTCCAGCTCAGGTCCGGCTCGGCTATGGAAAAATCCTGTGCCTGAAGGCCGAAGGCTTCGTTGACGCTGGCATAATAGGTCGCCGCCTTGTTCAGAACTTCCTGCGGCAGGGTAAACGTGTCGGTAGTCATGGAAATTTTGCTGAAATCAAAAGCAGGGCCAGCATTTTGCATGCCTTTGAAGCCGAGATAGCCCATTCCGGCCAACGGAATGCTGATAGCTGCATACTTCAGGGTCTTTTTGCTTTTTTCACGGACTTTCTGCTTAAATTCAATAATTTTAGCTTTCTTTTCCTGGCGTTTTTGTGTTTTATAATTTTCGACATTCAGCGTAATTGTCCTGATTTTTTGCTGTGTGCCGAGCTCTAACCCTTCTGCCGTCTTGACCGGCTGCATCTTTACCGTCTGTTTTGGCGCAAAAAGCTTCCGCGCTTTTTCTGCCGTCATTTTGACGGGAGCGGATGCACTGTGGTAAACGGCGGCAATGGTTTCGATAATCGCCTGCTTTGTTCTTCCTGCCCGGGATTTTAAGCGTCCCAGCCATGAGCGGAACCGCGCCTTTCGCAGAGCCTTCTGCTGTTGTTTCAGTTCCTTGCGGTGCTGCTTTTCGGCCTCTTTGCGCTTTTTCTCGTCTTCCTTGCGCTGTTTGACCATTTCCTTCTGCTGTTGCTTCAGTTCCTTGCGGCGCTGCTTTTCGGCTTCTTTGCGTTGTTTCTCGACTTCTTTCTGGGGCTGTTTCTGTTGTTCAGGCTCTTGTACGCGCTGCCTGTCCGCCGGTTGCGGCGCATAGGCGTCACTTTGCCTTTCGCCGTTTCGGCTGGCGGAGTTTGTCGTTTGGCTTTGCCGGGAAGAAACCGATGTCTGCTCATAATGTTCTAAGAAATCTTTCAGGCTGCCTTTGTGGCGGGACAAAGCCATGCGAAAATCTTTTGCCGCCTGTCCGTGCAGGCCGAATGTGTCAAGCGTCCGTTCCAGATAAACGAAATTAGCTTTTTTATTGAGCGCTTTGGCATTTTGCTCTAAAAGGGAACGGCCGTTTTGGTTGTCTTT
>OKTI01000881.1_pt1 | contig 14226 bp, 10 predicted proteins | sample 1606071 | NCBI WGS metagenome assembly OKTI01 (sample SAMEA3879500, study PRJEB24766) | human gut metagenome | biome: human-associated habitat; feature: feces | place: USA | collected 1985/1987
CATTCATTATATGTGAAACAGAGACTTATTTAATCATTCTAAAATTTTAAATTATGAAATTAAAGAAATTGAAATTGAATGCTTTGTCTGAAGCAGGGCTGAAAGACAAAGAGATGAATGCTTTAAAAGGGGGCAATTGTTGCAGATGTTCTTGCTATTGGGAAGGAAAACCTGGAGGTTCCGAATGGAATGACAATATGAATGCGAATTATGGCCTTGACACGGAATCCGAAAAGGGCTGTAATCAATACGCAGATTGTGACTTTCCCCTTGATGTAGATCCAGACTGGCTACACGAGTAATCAAGTTGAAATGACCCTTTCCCCTCTCTCTTGTCCCATTTCTTCAGAGGAGAGGGGATTGGGTTCAAGAATTGCAATCGCTATTGTAAACTATTTACCAATCAATAAATATGAAAAAATACATAATATTAATTATCTATCACTGTGTGTTTTTAGAAATTATAAAAGCACAACAGTTACAGGGAAAAGCTATAGCACCCCTTAGTGGAAAGAGAAATATAGAGAAAATGACAACAATAGATTCATGCAATATGCGATTCTCATATGCATTAAACGCAGAGGACATTACCAATATAGATAGCTATGTGGATTTACAACGATTAGAAATCGGTCAATATTTTTCCAAATATTATAGCTTTTTTATATTCAACAATGATTCTCTAGTTTGGGTATGGAAAAGCAAAAAACAAGCAGCTCAATCCATCCCAAGTTGGCTGGGTCCTTTAGGTAAAGGAAAGTACTATTGGTCAGAATATAAATATTCTGAGTTTTTTAAAGATTACCAGAATAATACAATAACTGAATATGCACGTATGCCCTACGGAATAATGAATAATAGACTATATTCAGAAAAAACTCCCGAACAAAATTGGACCATACATAATGACACATCAACCATTATCGGACATTTATGCCAGAAAGCAACATGCCATTTCCGTGGTCGTAACTACACAGCATGGTTTGCATTAGATATTCCTATATGCAACGGACCATGGAAATTTGGAGGATTACCGGGAATAATACTTAAAGTATATGACGATAAACAATTATATACTTTTGAATGTGTAAAAATAGAATCTGGCATATTTCCTATTAAGAAATATAATTTCACCAGCTACAATCCCATAGAACGAGAAAAGTTGCTCAAGCTCCAAAGAAAACTAAATGAAGATTATTACAGGACCATCGGGGCACGCAGAAGAGACGGAGGCAAGTTACCAGACCCAGTCCCTTATGAGCCTATAGAGTTAGAATAAATAGAGCTAGCTATGGTTTGGTGTAACAAAAGGAAACTACAGTCTCATACCTTTCTTGTGAAGCAAAACCATTCATTATATGTGAAACAGAGACTTATTGAATAATTCTAAAATTTTAAATTATGAAATTGAAGAAATTGAAATTGAATGCTTTGTCTGAAGCCGGGCTGAAAGACAAAGAAATGAATGCTTTAAAAGGCGGTAACTGTTGTACTTGTTCTTGCTATCACGAAGGAGAGGCTGGATACTCTTCCTCTGCCGACAACAGAAGTGCTAATGTTAACATTGGCAGTGGCGGTCATTCAACTGATGGTTGTAACCAGTATTACGAATGCGATGAAAATAATGAAGGATGGGCTCTGCCTAATCCAAGTGAACATCTGCGCGCATAACGTAATTTAGCAGAACGTAAAGTTGTATCAAAGTGAGAAATGGATTATTTCAAATAAAATACTCCAACTCATTCTCCTTTGATACAACTTAAAATTGAATAATAAAACAATCAAATGTCAATCGAATATAAAATGAAAATAATTAATTACTTTTTCATTACGGTATTTTTATCTTCCGGGTATATAAATGCTCAACAATTACAAGGAAATGCCAAGGCAAATCCAATCAATAAAGACACAAGAAAAATGTCAATAGTTGACACCTGTAACATCAGAGTTTTATATGCCCTTAACGCTGACAACATATATATACCTGAAACTTATGTAGATTTACAACGATTAGAAATCGGTAATAAACTTTCAAAATACTACAGTTTTTTTGTATTCAATAATGATTCGCTTTGTACAGAATGGAAAATAAAACATCCACTTGCCAAATCCGCCCCCTCCTACTTAGGCCCTATGGGAAAGAAAATGTATAATTGGTCCGAATATAAATACTCAGAGTATTTTAAAGATTACAAAACAAATACATTGACAGAATATGCCCGTATGCCATATGGAGCAGAACCAGACTGCAAATATTCTGAAGATATTCCAGCTATAGAATGGTCTATTGAGAATGATACAACAACAGTAATTGGATACCTCTGCCAAAAAGCAACATGCTATTTCCGCGGCAGAAATTATACAGCTTGGTTTACAACAGACATTCCTATCAGCAACGGACCATGGAAATTCGGCGGATTACCCGGATTAATCCTTAAGATATATGACAATGATAAACTTTACACATTTGAATGCATAAAAATAGAAAATGGCAACTTCACGATACGAAAATATGACCATATTAAAGATAATAAAAATGTAAATCGTCAGAAGCTACTCAAATTACAAAAAAAGCTGAATGAGAATTACCTTAGAATAGTTGGAGCTGTAAGTCTTAATGGTAAGAAAATGCCAGATCCAGTTTCTTACGAACCTTTAGAACTAGAATAAATATGAATAAATATATTACATCAGATTATGTGGTTTCTGCATTAGCAAACTTACCACAACTTGTGTTCGAAGTTACAGACGCTTGTAACCTACGTTGCAAATATTGCGCTTATGGCGAATTTTATGAAGATTATGATTGTAGAGAAAATAAGATGTTATCTACAGAAAAAGCGATCCGTTTGATTGATTATCTGGCAGAGTATTGGAACTCCAATCTAAATACTTCTGCCGACAAAAACATAACGATATCTTTTTATGGAGGTGAACCTTTGCTTAATTTTCCCTTCATTGAGGCTGTTGTGAAGCATATTAAGAATAATGTTCACTGTCCACATCGACGTTTCTCATTTTCCATGACCACAAATGCCATATTACTCCATAAATATATGGACTTCTTACAAGAAAACAACTTCCACTTACTTGTCAGTCTCGACGGGAACAAAGAGAATGATGGATACCGGATGGATAAAGCCGGTCATAGTTCGTTTGAACGGGTGGTTACTAACGTAGACATGCTCCGGGATAAATACCCTGATTACTTTCTCAGATACGTAAATTTCAATGCAGTATTGCACAATAGAAACTCTGTGGAAAGTATCTATCGCTTTTTTAAGGAAAAGTACAACAAAATTCCCCGCATTGGTGAATTAAATAACGTAGGTATCCGCAAGGATAAACTGGAAGAGTTTAACCGCACTTACAAAAATTCACAAGAGAGCTTGCAACAAGCCGAACATTATGAAGAGATAGAGCGAGATATGTTCATGAATGCAGGAAACTACAGAAACCTGACTCTCTTCCTACACCAATATAGCGGATTTGTATATCGCGACTATACCGACTTACTTTATGACAAGAAGGAGGCGAAAAGTGTCCCAACCGGAACTTGCCTCCCCTTCTCTAAGAAAATGTTTGTCACCGTAAACAGCAAGATTCTGCCTTGTGAACGAATCGGACATCAATTTGCCTTAGGTAGGATCGGCGAGACAGAAATAGATCTGAATCCTGAATGGATTGCCGATAAATATAATAATTATTATGCCAGAATGGAATCTCAATGCAACCGATGCAAAAACAAGAAAGCATGCATACAATGCCTGTTCAATTTAAAAGATATAGAATCAAAACCAGTCTGCTTTGGCTATATGAATGACAAAGATTTCAATAATTACGTAAATCAGCAAATGCACTTTCTGGAACAGAACCCGGAAGCATACAAGAAAATAATGAAAGAGGTTATTGTCTGGTGAAATAGTTTAACTTAATAACAGAAAACAATGAAAACTAAGAATTATTGGTTTGCTTTAAAATCATACGCATACGTAGAGTTTAAAGAGAAAAATATGCTGATCTATGATACAAAACATGGAGATCGGATAGAAACTGCACAGGAAAAGGTTATCACACTGATAAAAGAGATGTATGAACCTAACAATTTAGGAGTTATTCCTATAAGCAATGAGTTACAATCGGATCCATATATCCGGAGTTTCATTCAAGAAATCATTAACAAAGAGATGGGCGATTTGATGGATACAGAACATTTTCCCAACAAACCTATTCGGTTAATTCCCACCCTGAGCTTGCAAAAAGACATAGACAGACACATAGAATATGAAGATAAAGTAGCCTTTATCGGAAAAGATATAAGCAAATATCTGACAGAAGTTAATGTATACCTAAATAGTATATGTGATAAATCCTGCAAACATTGTGAAAGCTATTGCAAACAAATACATTGTTGTACAACAAATAATCCAAGCACCGAACTCCCGATAGAGCAAGTAAGGAATCTGCTTGAACAACTCCGCTATTCTCCTGTAAATACAATCAACTTGTATGGAGGAGACATTCTCTCATATAGCTATTTAAACGAATTACAGCTTCTGGCTTCTTCATACCCGAAAACACTACATTTCTATATACACCATAAAAATTATAGGGAAAATGAATTTGTGGATTCCCAATTACTGGAATTAATCATAACTTTTCCTATGGATGGAAATCACTTTCATGAACTATGGAAGCAGATAAAGGATAAACAATCGAAACTACACTTTATTGTAGAGGATGAACAGCAATATAATGATTCCGCACGTTTGATTAATGAATATAATATAAAAGAATACAGCATTCACCCCTACTATACAGGAGAAAATATACATTTCTTTGAAGATAATATATTTCTAAATAAGGAAGACATTTTCTATAAGGCATTGCAAATGAGAGAGATTTTCAGGAATCAAAAACTGAATTCCAATTCTTTCGGAACACTATACGTACTGCCAGACGGGACGGTCAAAGCAAATATGAATACTGCGGTTCTTGGAAATATTGCGGAAGATGATATCCTGAATATCATTTACAAAGAACTGATTGAAAACACAGCGTGGAGAACCATACGCAATTCACATCCATGTGATCAGTGCATTTACCAGTTTATGTGCCCCGCTCCTTCAAATTATGAAAGGGCTATTGGAAAAAATAATCTATGCCATATAATCAATTAAGCCACAACTAAAAAGACAAGCAAGAATGCATAACTTCCCTCATTATATCCAATTGGATGCAATGGATTGCGGACCTACCTGCCTACGCATGATAGCCAAATTCTATGGTAAGAGTTATTCGCTTCAGACACTTCGCTCGCGCTCTTTCATTACGCGCGAAGGAGTGTCTATGCTGGGAATCAGTGATGCGGCAGAATCCATCGGATTCCGCACATCCGGCCTACGGATAACTTTCAAACAACTGGTAGAAGATGTTCCTTTGCCATGTATTCTGCACTGGAGCCAAAAGCATTTTGTTGTTTGTTATGACATTCGGAAAAAGAAAGACGGATATCGGATAGCTATAGCGGATCCGGCCAATCAATTAGTTACTTACAAAGAGGATGAATTCAAAAAATGCTGGATCACGACTAAAGCTGATGGAGAAGAGAAAGGAACCGCCCTGGCACTGGAACCCAGTCCCGATTTTTATGAACAGGATGACGAAAAACATACTACGGAACATAATCTCGCCTTTTTCCTTAAATATCTGACGCCCTATAAAAAACAACTTATCCAGTTGGTTTTAGGAATGCTTACAATCAGTGTGCTCCAACTCATATTTCCTTTTTTAACGCAATCACTGGTAGATATCGGCATTCACAGCGGTAACTTGTCATTCATTACTTTAATACTGATATCGCAATTAGTTGTTTCAGTCTCTCAAATATCTGTGGGCTTTATCCGAAGCTGGATTATGCTCCACATGAATGCCCGTATCAATATAGCCTTAATTTCAGACTTTCTGACGAAGTTGATGAAACTCCCATTACACTATTTTGATACAAAGATGATAGGTGACATCATGCAGAGAATCGGCGACCACAGGCGCATTGAAACGTTCCTGACCGGTTCATCGATAAGCACCTTATTCTCTTTTGTTAATTTCTTTATTTTTGCTTTCGTATTAGCTTATTATGATCTTGTAATTCTGGCCATTTTCTTTATAGGAAATGCCCTTTATGTCTGTTGGATATTATTTTTCATGAGATATCGCCGTGAACTGGATATTCGACGCTTTGCTCAAGCAGCCGGAGAACAAAGCAGCCTGATACAACTTGTTACCGCCATGCAAGAAATAAAGCTGAATAACTGCGAGAAACAAAAGCGCTGGCAATGGGAACGCATTCAAGTCAAACTCTTTAAAATCAGCATACAAGGATTGGCTTTGGGACAAATTCAGCAGATAGGTTCTATTTTTTTCAATCAGACTACCAATATCATAATTTCTTTTATCGCCGCAAAAGCTGTAGTAGAGGGAGAAATGACTTTAGGTATGATGATTATGACCTACATTATTGGCCAACTTTCCGGACCAGTTAGTTCTTTTATAGGCTTTGCCCAACAGTTACAGGATGCCAAGATAAGCTTGGAACGTTTGAATGAGGTACATGGCAAAAAGGATGAAGAACAAGATATTGAAACAAAACTAATGATCTTACCGGAGAAGCAAGACATCAAAATTGAAAATCTTTCTTTTAGTTATGATGGTGCAGACAGAGATTACATCTTAAAAGACTTAAATCTGGAGATTCCTGCCAGAAAAGTTACTGCCATCGTTGGAGCAAGCGGCAGTGGGAAAACAACTTTAATAAAATTAATTCTTGGATTTTATGCCCCTAACAAAGGTAAGATAAAGATTGGTGAAATTCCGTTGGAAAACATAAATCCGCATCTCTGGCGTTCTCACACCGGTTCGGTAATGCAAGATGGCTTCATCTTTTCAGAGAGTATAGCTCAAAATATAGCAATAGGTGAAGAGCAAATTGACATCGAAAAATTACGGCATGCCGTAACAGTAGCCAATATACGTGATTTCATAGATTCACTCCCATTAGGATATAACACCAAGATAGGTATGGAGGGAAACGGTATCAGCCAAGGACAACGGCAACGTATTCTGATAGCCCGAGCTGTCTATAAGAATCCTGAGTTTCTATTCTTTGACGAAGCAACAAATGCTTTGGATGCAAACAATGAAAAAGAAATAATGGAGCATCTGCATGGTTTCTATAAAGGTAAGACTGTCGTTGTTGTAGCTCACCGATTGAGCACAGTTCGAGATGCCGACAAAATAGTAGTACTCGATAAAGGACAAGTTACCGAAGAAGGGACTCATCAGGAATTGATTGCCAAACAGGGATTATACTATCAACTAGTAAAGAATCAATTAGAATTAGCTCAATAAGAATGGCAATGGAAAATAAGAAATACAAAGAGATTGAACTTCGCTGTGAAGAAGTTCAAGAAGTAATGAACCACATTCCTTCCTGGATTCTCCGCTGGGGAATTACAGTATTGTTTAGCATTGTAACAATCTTACTTATGGGAAGTTTCTTATTTAAATACCCTGATATAGTTGTGGCTGAAGTAACAATCAGCACACAAAATCCTCCAGCTTATGTATTAGCCAAAGCATCCGGAAGGGTTTGTGAGATACATGTAAATAATGGCAGTGAGATACAAAAAGACACCTTATTAGCAGTAATAGAAAATACGGCCAGAACCGATGACATTCTTTTGCTAAAGAAGCAAATAACAGACTGGAAAACACATAATTATTCTATAGCAATTGGAGAACAAACTTTCAACGGACAACGCTTACATTTAGGAGAAGTTCAGTCTGCTTATGCTTCATTCATTTCAGTTTTAAATGACTATGCGGATTTCATCAAACAAGACTATTTTCAGGAAAAGACAGCAAACTATCAGGGGCTCTTAAACAGCCAGAAGGAGTACTACCAATTGGCTGAAAAGCAATACCAACTATCCCAAAAAGAGCAAACGTTGGTAGACCGTATCTATGAACGAGATTCTATCTTATATGCCTGTAAAGCTATGATTGCCGCCGAGTACGACGAATCAGGGCGTAATTACCTGCAAAGTCTACAGGGATATGAAGGTATGCGCATGTCACTCATTCAAATAAATATGCAAATTGAGCAAAGTAAAGGAAATATACTGGACATACGACATCAAACTTTAACTGAAGAGCAGAGACATACTGTAAATCTCAAAAATGCAATAGAACAGTTGCAAGTAGGGATCAGTTCTTGGGAGCAGCAATATCTATTAACAGCTCCAATATCGGGAAAAATTACCTTCATGAGTGTCTGGAGTCAGAATCAGAATGTTACAGCAGGAGAAAGTGTTTTTGTAATTGCACCTTCCCAAGGAATGCAACCAATAGGGAAAGCGTTACTACCCATACAAGGTTCAGGAAAAGTAAAAATAGGGCAACAAGTAAATATCCGCTTGAACAATTATCCTGATCAGGAATTCGGGTATGTTAAAGGAATTATACGTAGCATTTCTCCGGTCCCTACAGCAGAAGACAACTATGTGGTGGATATCGACCTTCCAAAGGGCTTGAAAACCAATTATGGTAAGGAACTTCCACTTACACGTGAGATGAAAGGTAGTGCTGAGATTATAACTGAAGACATGAAACTGATAGAAAGATTATTGGCCCCATTAAGGAAAATAATTTCATCGGGCACGGATTCTTCTTTATAACCGGATAAAAATTAAATGATTAAAGCCTAAAGATAGCCTATGATTACCCAGAAATCGCTCAAAGAATACCAAGCAAGCGTCTCGTACTTATTGAGAAACGAGATTTGCCTCATAAAAAGTAAACTGATCGTTGTAGTTATAATATTATCAGCCCCTTCTTGTTTAGCACAAACCGTATTTAAAGGAAGTGTCGTAAATAAATCGGGAGAAGCAGTTACAGGAACCATCACCATACAAGCCAGAAACAGTCCTACAATTGCCGAATTTAGCACCTGCGATTCTCAAGGAAAATACACAATTACTTATAAGGGGAAAGCCGACAGTGTGACTATTACATTATCGAGTATGCTTATTGGCAAACATAGCAGAACTGTAAAAAACCAATCACAGCAAGTAGATTTTGTGATTGACGAGCAACCGCTACAATTAAAGGGGGTTACTATTAATGCTCTAAAAATCAAACAAGATAAAGACACATTAAACTATTTGGTTGGTGCATACCTTGACCAAAATGACCGGGCAATTGGTGATGTACTCAAGAAAATGCCAGGAATTGAAGTCTCGGAAAGTGGAAAAATTTCTTTTAATGGAAAGAACATAAAAAGATTCTATGTAGAGAATATGGATCTACTGCAAGGACGATATGGACTTGCTACTAATAATATTCCAGCCAAAGCGGTATCAGTTGTACAAGTATTAGAGAACTATCAACCTGTAAAAGCCTTACAAGGAAAAATATCAACCGATGATGTTGCCATTAATCTAAGATTAAAAGACAGCGCTAAAGGTGTCTTATCTATTATAGGGCTATTGGGCGGAGGATATCAGCCCATATTGTGGAATGCTGAAGCTACTGCTATGTATTTCAACAAGCAAAGCCAGAATATGACTATCTATAAGGGAAATAATTCCGGGGGGAATGTAGCTTCTGAGTTTCGCACGCATTACGACTATGAAAGAGTTTATATGCCATCCGGTAGCCAACTTTCTATCCAAAATCCGGCAACACCTCCTATCCCACGTAATCGTTATATAGACAACCGGTCACACGCCATAAGCACCAATCATCTAAATAAAATAAAAGGTGATACAGAATTGACCACTAACATACTTTATTATGACGACCGGATAAAGAAAGAAGGATATTCACTTTATGAACAGTATCTTCCCTCAAGCGACAAATTAATAATAGAAGAACAAATGCGTTCAGTCAGCCACATCCATAATCTTGAGTTGGCTTCCCGGCTTAATGTAAATGCTAAGAATCATTACCTCAATAACGCTTTTAATTTGAATGTAAACTGGAACAGTGATTTTGGAACGAGTGATACCCATAGCAATGCAGATGTTGCAGACGTACTAATTAGTCAGCGGCTCAAACAACCGTTTTTATCTATCGACAACACTCTGAATTTAATCAAAACGATAAAAGAAAATACTTATAAGATCTACTTTTCAATAGGCTATGGAAATAAGCCACATAGCCTAACTGTTTCTCCCGCCACTTATTTAGGTAATAAGCAAGCGGAATCACTGACTCAGGATTTATCAGACAGAAATCTAGCTTCAGTATTAAGATTATCATACAGCCTGAATCTAAAAGATTTCCGCTTTGATTATAGCCTATGGGGGAGTGCCAACATCCGTAATCTAAATACAGAGTTAACGGAACAGGGTCCCAATTACACTGAAAGATTCTCCGCTGATTCTCTTCGTAATAATCTCTGGTATAATACGTATCAGGCAGGAGTCTCTCAAAGCTATACCTATGATAATAGAAACAATTTCAAAGTTACGCTTCAGCTTCCCCTTGTTTATCTTATACAAACCAAAGATGATAAAATAATCAATCGAGACAATACCTATCAACGGTTCAATATCACTCCTGCCCTTACATTAAGATACGATTATCGTGATTTCTGTTTTTACATGCAAGGGAATGCCGGAAGGAATTTTGGAGATATGAATTCAAGTTATACAGGATTCATCTTAAGAAGCTATCGGAGTTTACTGCGTAATGACATAGACAAACTATTTGAATCCCGTTCTTATAATGCCAATAGTTCAGTACACTACAAAGATGCCTTCAATGCATTGTTCTTTAATGTTGGATTCAACTACAAACATTCATGGAAGAATCTCCTTTATGGCTATAGCTATCAAGATATCATGAGTGTAAAGACTGTTATCGACCAACCCACCCAAGCTGATAGCTATGGAGTGAAACTAAGTGCCAGTAAAGGCTTCAACTTTTTATCAACGACTCTTAGAACATTTGGAAACTATAATAGCGGAAATAGCCAGCAAATCATACAAGAAGAAATATTAAATTCTAAATCATACAACTATGGAGGTGGGTTCAGCTTAGATATCACCCCCTTCTCTTTCACAAATTTGAAGTACTCTTTTTCTTGGAATGAAAATAAAAACTATATAGAAAAACGCGCTTCTGACTTTGCAACTATTAGGCAAACATCTCAAAATGTAGGGATTAACATATATCCGATAAAAGAGATTACCATAAATATAAATATGGAACATCAGTATAATAGTGCGGCAGGCAAAAGATATACAACATTTGCAGATGCGAATATTAAATGGAAAAACAAGCATATTGACATCGAATTGGGAATCAACAACCTATTCAATACCAAACAGTATATAACAGCTTTCTTCAATGACGTGAGTACTTCCTATTATTGCTATAATCTACGACCTGCCAGCGCTTTAATCAAGTTTAGATTTAAAATTAGATAATCTCCCGCAAATCAAAAATGATTTCAATTTATTGCAAAAGCTGCCTCCCTCTGATCCAAGCGAATCGAGGGAGGCAGTTTCATTTAGAAAAGAGAGTTTTAGTAAGGTATCATGTCGGAAAGAATACGTTCCTTATACCAGGGATCATCTATCGCCTTCAACTCCTTGCCCATCTCACGGCAAAGTTCTGCAACGATTTCTTTATTTTCTTCCAACGGAAGATTATTCATCTGATAAGGATCCTTTTCATCATCAAACAACAAGCTTTTCTTCAGCTTATGGTCTTTCTTATCAATATAGAAAGCCAAAGTATAGCGTGCCGTCTTATATCCTCTTGAAGAAGGGAAATAAGTCTGCACTTTACCATCCGCATCCTTTTCTCCGTCCAGATTCTGGATATACAAAGCACCACCGGGACGTTCAATTTCCGCCTTTTCATCGAAGAAAAGAGGTGCCCAGTTGCGTCCCTGCACATTAGACGGAATGGAATCGCCCAAACCACACAGCCCCAGGACAGTCGGCATAATATCCGGCGCGGACATCAGAAGATTGTCCACCCGTGGCTGGATATGACCGGGATAACGTACCAGGAACGGTATATTCATAGATTCGGAATAAGGAGAATTCTTCGGATCATCCGTGAACTGGCTACACATTGTTTCACCATGGTCGGAAGCAAAGATCACAATCGTATTCTTATCCAAACCCTGCTCTTTCAGTGTTTCAAGGATCTGTCCGAAAGCACGGTCTACACCGGTAACAGAGGCAAAGTAGTAGCGAACGCTCTCTGCTTTTTCACGCTTCTTATCTGCATTGGGACGGATAAGAAGGCTGTCCAGAGGTTGATCTTTGTACAGATTGAAATCTTCTTCCATACAATCATCCAATGAACGGTACGGACTGTGGGGCGGATTCATACCCACCATTATAAAGAAAGGTTTCTTCGGATCACGTACATTCCCTTCGTTCTTCAGATAAGAAACCACCATCTTGGATTCATGCAACGGTGACCATTCTTTTGGATCGTGACGATTTCCGTCCGTATCCCAGTAACGGGGATTCTTATGTTCATCAAAAGTACCGTAGGAGTACCAGTAATTAAAGCCGTGACGGCGTTCTTTCGGCGTATAGGCATCCCAGGCAGGTATTCGATCTTCTACATAGTGACCGGGACGTTGCGGATCGTTCGGTGTAGGGAAGTCAGCGTGTAACTTACCAAAATAAGCGCAGTCATATCCGGATTTATTAAATACGTCACCTATGCAATCCACGTCGGCACGCAGGGAACTGATAGGCCGGTTTGAATTACAGTTCAAAGGTATTCCGCTTTTATTGGGATACATCCCCGTCAACAGCATACCCCGATGAGGACTACTCAACGGACAGTTACTTTGGGCAGAACTTAACACCAACGCTTCACGGGCAAAGCTATTCAAGTTAGGAGTATGCACCGGATCATTGCGGAAGTTCACCTTGTCGCGAAACCCATCCTGTCCCCAGAACTCCATAGCCTGATTACGGTACTGGTCGGGGAAGACATAAATTACATTCGGAAGTTGTGCCTGCTCTCCCTGCTGAGTTTTGCAGCCTTGCAGGGCAAACAGGCCCAAGCCTCCCAAAAACAAACTAAACCGATTTATCATTTTATTCTTATTAAATTACGTTGAAATTATAAATGGGAATTTATCGGTGAGATACTGTTGCTATCACACCGAATGGAAACTTTGCCGGGGCGCTACGCCCCTAAATTATCATTTATAGTTTCAGCATGTGAATTAAAACAGCTTCTTGTTTGATTCCAAGTCTCTTTTGCGCATAATTCCTTCCAGGAAGTAATAGTCCGCATAATTCAACGGAACATCAATCTCAGCACCATGAGGGATACTGCCTACAGAGTGCATCAGAATGAAATTACCGTTTGTGCCCACTTCTGCACGATAAGCCGGAGAAGCGAGATTTTCCATAATCTTATCTGCTGTTTCCTTATAGTTTTTGTCGGGAATGTATGTACTCAACTCGTACAAAGCAGATGCCGTACATGCAGCAGCCGAAACGTCACGGGGTTCGTTCGGAATATTGGGAGCATCAAAGTCCCAATACGGTACAAGGTCTTCCGGCAAGTTCGGATTATTGAAGATAAAGTTATAAATCTTTTCAGCCATATCAAGATACTTCTGATCGTGGGTATAACGGTAACACATGGTGTATCCGTAAATAGCCCATGCCTGTCCGCGTGCCCAGGCGGATTCGTCAGCATACCCCTGTGCGGTTTGTTTCTTACGTACCTCACCGGTTACGGGATCATAATCCACTACGTGATAACAGCTGTTATTGGCACGGAAATGGTTCTTCATGGTGGTATCGGCATGCTTCACGGCAACATTATAATAAGTGGAATCGCCTGAAAGCTTGGAAGCTTCGAACAATAGTTCCAGGTTCATCATATTATCTATAATAACCGGGCATTTCCAACCGCGTTCTGCCTGCCAACCTTTATCGGCATCCCAAGACTGAAGTACGCCTGCCGCCGGACGGAAACGGGTAGAAAGAGACTTAGCCGTCTGAATAATCACAGGCTTGTATTCTTCTTTACCGGCAAAACGATATCCGTTCAGATAGCTGCAACCAATCATAAAGCCCACATCATGATGCCAGGTCAGGTATTGCACGGAATCCAGCGCTTCTGTATACTTCTCAGCCAGCGGCAACCATTTCTTATCACCGGTCAACTCAT
>OKTI01000884.1_pt1 | contig 14131 bp, 8 predicted proteins | sample 1606071 | NCBI WGS metagenome assembly OKTI01 (sample SAMEA3879500, study PRJEB24766) | human gut metagenome | biome: human-associated habitat; feature: feces | place: USA | collected 1985/1987
CGTCTGGCCCGGTCGTCGGAAACGGGTTTCAGCTCCATGACGCCGTTCTGGGCGCTGCGGCTGACAACGGCCCCTTTCAGGTCTACTTCGAGTTCTTCGCCGATGTTGTAGTAATGGATGTCGTCGAGCCGGAGCGTGATGCCCGTGCCGGGTTCGGGACTCCCCTGCAGGGCGATGCAGTGCTCGAAGTAATTGTTGTCCTCTACGCTCGATACGACGGTGCCGCGCATCTTCACCTCGTCGGGCACCGTGTAGTCGCCCTCGGCGGCGAGCGCCTTGAGGTCGGGGATGGTGATGTAGCCTTCTGCGGCCGCCGCGCCCTGCGTGACGGTCAGTACGTCCTTGACGTCGGGGTGCGAGAGCGACCGGGCGGTGATCGTCACCGAACGCGACGTTTGTGTGTCGTTTTTGGTCAGGGCGGCTTCGATCGTGGCGTTGCCGACGGCCGAGGTCTCGGAGAGTTCGACCCAGGACGTTTCGGCGCCCTCGACGGTGATTTCCCAGTCGCAGTTCGAATCGACGCTGAACGACAGGGTCGTGGCGAACGACGGGGCTACCAGCGTCGGGGTGCTCATCCTGAGCGTCGGCATCGGAAGATCCACATCGTCCTGACAGGCCCACGCCGCGAGTATGGCGGCGGCTGTGGCGAGAAGCCTGAATGGTCTTATAATAAGGTTGTTTTTCATGGTCGGGTCATTTTTTATTTAGCAATAAGTGGCAGCGTGTGCCGGATATCGGCCGAAGAGGTGCCCAGCAGTATCTCGAAATCGCCGGGGTTTACACGCCATGCGTGCGTCTGGTCGCACCAGTAAGCCAGATCCCTGTAAGCGATCTCGAACTCCACGACCTGCGACGCTCCGGGCGCCAGCTCCGTTTTGCGGAAGCCCTTGAGCTCCTTCACGGGACGTATCACCGCCGGGTTCTTCTCCGAAACGTAGAGCTGGACGACTTCGGCGCCGGGCAGCGTGCCCGTGTTGGTGAGCCTTACCGAGATTTTGACTTTCTCGCCGTCGGCGATGGCCTTGGCCGAAAGGTGGTGTAGGAGAGCCCGTGCCCGAAGGGGAAGAGCGGCTCGATGCCCTTGGTGTCGTACCAGCGGTAGCCTACCAGCACTCCCTCGGTGTAGGGAATGTCGTAAAGCTGGATGAGCCGTTCGTTGCGGCATTCGTTGTAGAACTGTCCGTCGGGCGGAATGGTTCCTTTGGCCGGAGAGTCGGCGAACTCCTTTTCGATGGTTATCGGCAGTTTGCCCGACGGGTTCAGCTCGCCGGCGAGCACCTTCGCGATGGCGCGGAATCCGTTCTGTCCCGGATACCAGCCGTAGAGGATGGCTGCGGCTTTGTCGGCCCAGCCGGTCATGCGGATGCCCGAACCGGAATTGACCAGCACGACGGTGCGGGGATTGGCCCCGACGGCCTGCTGTACCAGCTTTTCCGCGGAAGAGGGGAGCGCGAACGGACGTTCGATGCTCTCGGCGTCGAGCGTCCCCACGCTTACGAGTACGACGTCTGCGGCGGCGAACTGCTCTTTCGAGGGTTTTTCGGCGAAGGTCACCCGGGCGCTCTTCGAGCGCTTGGCGCAGGGTGACGTTGTTGTAACCCTTGACTGCCGCCGAACCTGCCCCGCGCGGGATTTCGTCGAGAAATTGGCCTGCCGCGAGTATCTTCGTTCCGGGTTTGAGCGGCAGGAGCCCGTCGTTCCGGAGCAGTACGATGCCCTCGGAGCTCGTTCTGTAAGCGGCGGCTTCGTGTTCGGGAAGTTTCGCCAGCAGTTCGGGTTTGTACTTGCCGTCGCCCTTGCGGTCGTACAGCCCGAACCGGATGCAGGTGGCGATCAGCGGACGGATCATCGCGTCGATGTCGGCTTCGGTGATTTTGCCCTGCGACAGCAGCTCCTGTGCCGTGATATCCTCTTTCCAGCTGCCAGGCATCTCGACGTTCTGACCCGAAAGAATCAACTTCTGCATGTCGTAGACCGAATTCCAGTCGGTCATGACCAGTCCTTCGAATCCGAGTTCGCCGCGCAGCAGGTCGGTAATGACCTCTTTGCTCTGACCCGCCCACTCGCCGTTGATGCGGTTGTACGAGGTCATTACGCAGGCGACGCCTGCGGCGATGCCGGCTTCGAAGCCGGGCAGGTAGATCTCACGCATCGTGCGTTCGTCGAGAATCGAGTTCGAACGGCGGCGGTAGAATTCCGTGTTGTTGGCCAGGAAGTGTTTCAGGCAGGCGGCCGTGCCGGTACTCTGCATCCCCTGCACGTAGTTCTCGGTGATGCGCGACGTGAGAAACGGATCCTCGCCGAAATACTCGAAATTGCGGCCGCACTGCGAATTGCGGTAGATGTTCAGTCCGGGGCCGAGCAGTACCTCGACGCCGCCCGCACGGCACTCCTCGCCGATGGATCGGGCGTAATCGTAGGCCAGCGCCGGATTGAACGTGGCGGCCAGCATGATCGGGCACGGGAAGGCGGTGGACTTTTCGAGCTGCCGAACCATCGTGGGGTCGGGCAGGTTGTGGCGCATGTTCACGCCCTGCGAAGCGTCCGAAAGGTAGATGTAGGGGATGCCGAGGCGTTCGATGCCGTTGAAGAAGAAGCGGCTGTAACCCCGCGTCATCGAGATTTTTTCGTCGAGCGTCATCTTCGATAGCAGGCTGTCGGCCTGCCGGGCGGCTTCGACCACGCTCATGCGCGGCTGGGCGAAACCGGAAACGGCAAAAAAGAGCAGTAAGGTCGATAATGCGATCTTTTTCATAACAGGTTATTTTTTGATGTCCACCAATACGGGCAGGTGATCCGACACTTTATTGACATTGATCTCGTCGTACGACGGGACGGCCGTTCCCAGCACTTCGCAGGCGGCCTTGTTGCCTTTGTAAAGCACGATGTAGTCGATACGCTTGGGGGTGGCGGTGTTCATGAAGGTATTGGACGAGGTGCTGATGATCTCCCATTTCTCCTTCAGCTTGACCATCATCTCCGACGACATGTTGCTTTCGTTGAAGTCGCCCGCAAGGAAGATGGGCTTGGTGTACGATGCGTAGTTGGCGGCGATGTAGGCGTTGATGATCTCCACCGACTGCGCCCGGTTGGTCGTTTCGAGGTGGCAGAGGTGGGTGGCGATGAAGATGTAATCGTCGAACTCGGCGAGGAAGAACTTGCGCGCCTCGGTGCCGGGCAGGTCGCCCGATACGGTGCGCAGCGGTTCCCGCTTGCTGAGGATGCCGATGCCGTAGTCGCCGCCGCGGTAGTCGATCGTCTTGCAGTAATAGGGTTTCATGCCCGTGCGGTCGGCCAGCTCCTGGAGCTGGTCGTGCGGGTGCCATGTGGTGAATTTGTCCAGCTCCTGCAGGGCGATCACGTCGGGGTCTATCAGCGAAATGACCTTGGCTGTGTTGTTGTAGTTGGCGCGATCCACGTTGGTCTGGGTCTCCCAGCCTTCGCAGCGGTGGGTGTTGTAGGTCGCCAGCCGGATCGAATTGGGCAGGCGTCCGTAACCGTCCTTGTAGGGGTTCTCGGCCGCTCCGGCCGAGTGCCCGAAATCGAAATCGGAGTTGTCGCCGTCGAGCTCGTTGCACGCGGCGAAGGTCGTTGTCGTGCAGAATGCCAGCAGCAGGTATGCTAAGTTTTTGAATTTCATGGTCAGCGTTTTTTTTGTTAGAATTTGAGTCCGTCGTCCCAGCCGGGGTTCTGGCTGATGGCGCCCTGCGTCAGTACACGGTCGTCAGTCGGGATGGGATAGAGGTAATCCCGCTCTTCGTTCCAGGTGCGCACGAGGTTGGGATCGTCGTGTATCCGGATGTAGCCGTGGTCGCCCTCGCTCAGTTTGACGTCCACGCCGAGTTCATAGACCACGGGGATTTTGGTGTCGGGTTTGGTGCCCGACCAGATACAGACGTCGTCCGTGCCGTCGCTGTTGAGGTCGTACGAGCCGACGCCCGGGAAGTAGAGCCCTTCGAAGGGCTTTTCGAAACGCTTGCCCTCTTTCCAGCGCATGATGTCCCAGTAGCGGAAGTTCTCCATGAGCAGTTCGACGGTGCGTTCGCGGCGGATTTCGAGGATGACGCCCTTGTTCGCTCCCGTGACGTTGGCATACCCCGTCTCGGCCGATGCCAGGTAGGGGTCGGGATTGGCGTTGGCCCACTCCAGCGAGAGGTTGGCCACGCCGGCGCGTTCGCGCAGCGGCTTGATCGTCTTGTCGAGGTCTTCCTGCGTCAGCGTGCCCAGCTCGGCTTTGGCTTCGGCGTAGTTGAGGTAGACTTCGGCCGTACGGAAAAGCGGCATGTCGCTGGTCGAAGCCTGGTAAGCGTCGTATTTGGCCGGTAGCAGGAACTTCACCAGCTGGTAGCCGGTCATGGTCGCGGCCAGGTTGGGCGCCGACTCCTTGTCGTCGTCGATGCGTTTGTAGCCCGGCGTGCGGACGGTCTGTGCGAAGCGGCCGTCGCGGTTTTTGCTCTCGTCGGGGAGCTGCATCGTTTCCCAGCCGGGCTGCGAGGTGAAGGGCGTGCCGTCCTTCATCAGGTACATGTTGGCGACGTTCTTCAACAGGCCGGGGCGTCCCATCGTCGTGCCGGTCAGGTAGCCGTTGACATCGTGTTTGAGCCCGATGGCTGTGTTGAAGGCCCGTGCGAGGATGATCTCGGAGCTGATGGCGTTTATCGAGGAGAAGAGGTTCAGGTAGGGCGTGCTGCCCGACTTGTAGATGGTGTAGCCGCTCTTCTCGATGAAGGTTCCGGCGGCCGATACGCACTCGGCCAGGTAATAGTCGGCGTCGTCGAGCCCGTGGTACTTGCGGAAGGTGCCTTCGAACAGGCAGACGCGGCTTTTCAGCGCCAGTGCCGTCCATTCGCTCACACGGTAGGTTTCCTTGGTCGGGGAGAGGTGCTCGATGGCGAAGTCGAGGTCTTCGATGACCTTCGACATCACCAGGTCGCGCGAGTCGCGGCCCTTGTAGAGCTCCTCTTCGTTCGAAGCCAGCGGACGATCCACCCAGGGTACGTCGCCGTAGTATTTGACCTTTTCGAAATAGAAATAGGCTCGGAAGAAACGGGCGAGGCCCTCGTATTGCAGGCGCACGTCGCGATCCTTGCAGTTGGATGAGTATTCGAGGAAGAAGTTGATGTCGCGCAGCTTCTCCCACTTCCAGGTCGAGGCGGTCGCGGGAACGGTGCGGTTACCGAGCACTTCGCTGGTCAGCACGTTCTTGGCGATGACGTCGGCCGACTCGCCGTAGACGGTCGTCGGGAAAATGGTGTAGAAATCGTTGGTGTAGAGCTGGCACTCCTGCTCGTTGCGGAAGAATTTATCGGGCGTGAGCTTATCCTTGGGGTAGCGGTCGAGTTGGTCTTCGCATCCGTACAGACCCAGCGCGGCGATTCCGACCAGCGTATATTTTATCAGTTTTTTCATAACGGCAGTTATTTAGAAGGTGAGGTTTAAACCGATCGAGTAGGTCTTGCACCACGGATAGACGTTGGCCTTCTTGTCCGAGTCGGCGGCGGCCTGTTCGGGGTCGAGGAATTTGCTTTTGAGCGCCGTCCAGGTGGCGAGGTTCTCGCCGCTGAAATAGATGCGCAGCTCCTTGATGCCGATCTTCGAGGTCAGGTGCGTGGGAATGGTGTAGCCGACAGTCAGGTTCTTCAGGCGGCAGTAGGCCAGGTTCTGGATATAACGGTCGTTGGTGTAGTAGACCACGCCCGACGTGGAGTTGAGCGAGCTGTAGGCACGGGCGCGCGGGAAGTAGGCGTTGGGGTTCTCTTCGCTCCAGACCTTGCTCATGAAGTCGCGCGGGATGAATGTCGCGTAGGGACGGCTGTAGGGGCCCCAGAAGCGAAGGTTGTCGGCGCCGGGGTACCAGTCCTGGCGGCCAATGCCCTGCACGAATACCGACACGTCGAATCCGTACCACGAGAAATTGACCGTGGCGCCATACTGGTAGCGGGGCTGCGAGTTGCCGATGATGCGGCGGTCGCCCGTGTCGTCGAGCGTGCCCTTGCCGCCGTTGATGATGTTGTTGCCGTCCAGGTCGAGGTAGATCACGTCGCCGGCGCGCACGCCTTTGCCGTATTCGCCCGTCGAGGAGTAGTATCCCGGAGCGACCGTCCTGTAGTCGATGCGCGAAGCGTATTCGGCGGCTTCCTCATCGGTGCGGAACAGTCCGCCGACCTTATAGCCCCAGATCTCGCCGAGCCGCTTGCCGACGTAGGGATCGCCGATCAGTCCCGTGGGGTTGTCGCACTTGGTGTATTTGGCTGTGTAGTCGGACAGCGAAGCCGAGATGCCGTAGCTGAACTGTTTGCCCGCCAGCTTGAACGAGTCGCGCCAGCCGAGCACCAGTTCGTAGCCCTTCGTGCGCAGGTCGTTGGCATTGACCTGGGGTTCTTTGGCCCCGTAGATCGAGGGCAGCGATTTGCCTTGGCTCAGGATGCCTTTCGTGTCGCGGATATAGAAGTCGGCCGAGAGCGAAAGCCGGTTGCGGAGCATATTGAGGTCGATACCGATGTTTTTTGAAACGACTTTCTCCCAGGTCTGGTTGCCCGATACGGGGTCGCTGACCGTGGCGTGCTGTCCCAGTGCCGAGCCGTTGAACGAGTAGTCGTTCATCGTGCCCTTGGTCGAAATGGTCTGGATGAAGTCATAGTATCCGATCTGCTGGTTGCCGAGCGAACCGTACGAGAAACGGAGCTTCAGGTTGTCGATGGTGCTGCGCAGCGGTTCGAAGAAAGACTCCTCGCTGATGCGGTAGGCCGCCGAGAACGAAGGGAAGAAGCCGAAACGCTTGCCGCGCGGGAAACGCGAAGTGCCGTCGTAGCGCCCGTTCATCTCGAACAGGTATTTGCCCTTGTAATCGTAGGCCGCGCGGTAGAACCACCCCATGATAGCGTATTCGTTGCGGCCGCCCGTGAGGTCGATGGTCGTGCCCGTGGCGAGGTTGAAGTCCGAGAGGTCTTCCGAAAGCAGCCCGTTGCGGCCCGTTTTCAGGTCGCGGAAGTACTTGGCTTCGTAGTTGTAGCCGGCGATGAGCGTCAGGTTGTGCTTATCGCTGAAGGTCTTGTTGTAGGTGCCGTAGACGTCGGCCACGTAGTAGTTCTGATCGTAGACCGTTTCCTTGTATGCGTTGGGGAAGTTGCCTTCGGGTTCGGTTTCGACCACGCCGGGATATTTCGAATATTCGACGTTCACGCTGCGGTAATCGTAATGCAGATAGCCCTGCGTATAGCTGAAGTCGGCCTTGACGTTGAAGTTCTTGTGGAGCTTGAATTCAGCTTCGAACGTGGTGGTGAACTCCTGAATCTTCTTGTTGCCGCCGCTCTTGCCTTTCTGCATCATGGCGTTGTAGCCGTCCATGACGTAGTGGGTCGAGGAGTTGGTGCCCGAGGTGTGCGATACGGCCGTGCCGTCGGGGTTCACCGGGACGAACGATGCCAGCGCATGGAGCGTCGGTTTGCGGAAGTTATTGTATTCGTCCTCATAGCCGTAGTATTTGTAATTGGACTGGAAGAACTTGGTGTTGCTCGAGATGGTCAGCCACGGCCGGAGCTCGGCGGACAGCTTCGCGCGGAAGTTGTACGACTTGTACATGTCGGGCAGCAGTTTGTTGATGCCCTTCTGCTGGTAGTAACGGCCGCTGACCATGTACGAAAGCGCCTTGCTGCCACCCTTGATGTTGATGTTGTGATCCCAGGTCGGGCGGGTGTCGTCGTAGAGGTAGTTGTACCAGTCGAAGTTGGCCAGGTAGACGTACTGCTGCTGGCCGTTGCGGCGGTCGGTGATGACCCAGGGCCGCGCCGGATTCTCCTTTTTGTCGTTGCGGCGCTCCCATAACGCCTGGTAATCGGACTCCGTGTACGAGGTGTAGGGCGTGTTCTGCGCCGAGAGCATGAACAGGTCGGCGATCTTGGCCGAGTAGTAGCCGCGGGTTTCGTAATCAGTCGAGGTTGTCGGGCTGGACACCGAGAAGTAACCGTTGTAGGAAACCTCAGCCTTCTCGTTGAACTTGCCGCTCTTGGTGGTGATGAGGATGACGCCGAATGCGCCGCGGGCGCCGTAGATGGCTGCCGAAGCGGCGTCCTTGAGAACCGTGATCGACTCGATGTCGTTCGAGTTGATGCGTTCGGGATAGGTTTCCACGCCGTCGATCAGGATCAGCGGGCTGCCGCCGTTGGGCGACGTGTTGCCGCGGATGTTGTACGAAGCTCCCGCGCCGGGTTGTCCCGACGAGAGGGTGACGTTGAGGTTGGGAATGGCACCCTGCAGGGCCCTGCCCACGCTCGAAACGGGACGATCCTGGAGTTCTTTCTGCGAGATGCTGGCCACGGCGCCCGTCAGGTTGGCCTTCTTCTGCACGCCGTAACCCACAACCACCACTTCGTCGATGCTCTGCTCGGAAGAGGTCAGCACCACGTCGAAGAAGGTGCGGTTGCCGATCTTGGCCTGATAGGACGTGTAACCGATGAACGAAACGCTGAGCATGGCGTCGGTCGAGAGAATTTCGGCCGGGAATGCGAATTTGCCGTCGAAACTGGTGGTGATGCCCTTGGTTTGCCCGCCGTCGCTGAGTAGTACTGTGGCTCCGACGACGGGAGCGCCCTTGTCATCCTTCACTGCGCCTTTCAGGGAAACGGGTTTCCCCCCCCCCGGCTACTGCGGGCGCCTTCATCAGTATGATACGCCTGTTTTCGATCTTGCAGGTGCAGTCGGGTAGCATCTCCCGGACGATTTCGGTCACGGGACGTTTCACGGCCGATACGGACACGGTTTTTTCCATGTCGAAATCGCCGTTGTTGTAGAAGAACGTGTATTCGGTCATGCGCTCTATCTCGCGCAGGACTTGTTGGACGGTCGCATTGGTCCTGGCGATGCTGACGGTGGGCGAACTTTGCGCCCGGCTACCAGCGGGCCATAGCAGCAGCCATGCCAGACAGACGACACCGAGGATTCTGGTTTTGCTAAAATTACGCATAGATTTTAAGTTTAGGTTAGGTTTGCGGAGTTTTGTGCCCAGGGCACAAGGCCGGGAAGTTCCGACCGGACGAAAGTTCGGGTAGTCGATGTTACATAGGCTGAGGTTTGGTATTACTTGTGATTTCTACTTTCTCTGGGAATAATCGTCACATGGCGGTTCTCGCGCGCATAGTTGATGTCCACGACCAGCGACATGGCTTTGAGTATCTCGTCGATGCTCTCGTTGCGGATCACTGCGAACGACATCCTGACCTGGCGCGCCCACTCTTCCGGACAGTCGATCTCGACGGCGTACCAGCGCTGGAGATTGGCGATGATGTCGCTGAGCGGGGCGTTGTCGAACGACAGCTCGCCGTTCATCCACTGCGAATAGTTCAGCGCCGTGACCTGCGACAGCGAGATGCGACCGTCTTTTTTCGAATAGGCCAGCCGTTCGCCCGGCTTGAGGATCACCGGCCGCGGCAGCCGGCCCCCGAAGGCGCGGACGCTTCCGCTGCAGAGGATTACTTCCGTGGTGCTGAACTCGGCGTAGTTGATGAAATCGAATTCCGTGCCGAGAACCTCGATATTCATGTCGTCGGCTTTGAGGATGAACGGGCGTTTTTCGTCGCGGCGGACTTTGAAGAATGCTTCGCCGGTGAGCTCGACCACGCGCTTGCGGCCCGAAAGATCACCGTAATAGCGCAGCACGCTGCCGGCGTTGAGCCAGATGCGGGTGCCGTCGGGTAATACGTACTCGCCTTTGTCGTGGGCCGAGGTGACGATGTTGGTCTGTACCCTGCTGCGCAGGTAGCCCTGTGCGGCGAAGTAATTGACGCCCACGGCCAGCAGTACGACCGCCGCTGCCGCCGCGACCTTTCGCCAGAGGCTCCGGCGGCGGAAGCTCTCTTCGCGCCGGATGGCTTCGTGCAGGCGGGCCAGCTTCCGGTCGCGGCCGGGCCGCTCGGCGGCCTCGAGCCTTTCCCAGTAGGTTTCGAGCGTTTGTTCCTTCTCGGTGCGTGCTTCCGGGTCGCGCAGCCAGTCGCCGAACGCCTGCTGCACTTCCTGCGGCATCTCATTCCCGAGGAATGTTTCGATGATCTCTTTTATATAGTTTTTGCGCATAATGATTCGCCCGTTTACCAATAAGACGGTTCATATCGGGACTACGCACGTCGCAAGTGGAATTATTTTTCAGAAAAAGAAAAGAATCAGCTTCACAAGCTTCCGCAGCTCGGCCAGGGCGCGGGAAATCTGGTTCTCGACCGTGCGGCGGCTGATGGAGAGCTGTTCGGCGATCTGGTCGTTCGAAAGCCCCTCTTCGCGGCTCATGCGGAAGATCCGGCGCCGTTGTTCGGGCATTTTTTCGACAACCATGCGGATCAGCAGCAGCAGGTCGCGGTTGTCGATGGCGCTGTCGGGAAGCTCGTATTCGGGCAGCAGGCTGGCCCTGCGGGCGTAATTCTCGCGCACCGAACGGTTGTCGAAGCGGTCGTAGACGGCGTTGCGAGCCATGCGGAAGAGGTAGGGGCCAAATGCGTCCACGGCGCCGATCGAAGTGCGGTTGCGCCATATTTTGAGGAAAATATCCTGCGTGATGTCCTCTGCTTCGGAGTGATCCTTGAGCATACGATACAAGAATTCTTCCGTCTTCGCAGCATATTTCAGGTAAAGCGCATCAAAAGCGGAACGGTCGTCTCGAGCCAGTGCCTCGAGGTATCGTCTTTCTTCATCCATTATGATCCGTCGGGGTATTGTCAGGTAAAAGTAGTGAATTTTTATAACCTGCAAGAAATTTCCGGGAAAAATTAATCCGCTTGCGGTGTCCTGTGACGGATACCTATATTGATGCCGGTCAATCCGGCTTCGCGGTGCCCGGCTGCGGACGGGCGATTTGAGGAAAAATCAGATTTGCAAACACGATAATAAGACCATGAATAACGGTGACTCGATACAAAAATAGGTTCCGAAATCTCTGGTACATCAAAGTATGTAATTACTTTCTGGAATCCTGCTGCGAGAAATGCCTGCACAATGATCGTTCGGCCCGTTGATCCCAATGATCCGGCTCAGTATGGCATTGCGTGAAGATTTCGACCGCATGTCCGCTGGTGGCTACACGGGCATAGATAGGCGCTTTGCCTTTCTTGTCGATTTTGGTCTTCCTGCGTAAGAACACCACGCTGAAAGTTCGCCGAGCCGAGGGCCGAGCCGGACTTGTTCGAGCTATGCCGAGGCGAGAATGAACTTCAACTTTATTGAAAGTCTTTCTTTCCATACTGCTGTAAATGGTTGGTGAGTAATACGTTTACAGTATATGAAATGTTGCGAGGCAAAAAGCTGACAGTTAATGCAATAACTTACATTAGTGACCTGTTTCCGGTTCGAGCAAAACAGGTTGCCGATAAGGTCGTAAAAACCTGCTTTTCGTTGCTTTTATCGGCTTCGGCCTAAAAATGAAAAAACCTTACATATCATTGATACATAAGGTTTTTTACTCTGTTTTGCCTCTTATTTCAAAGGCTTCAAGGGTGGAAGATGGGGCTCGAACCCACGACCTTCGGAACCACAATCCGACGCTCTAACCGACTGAGCTACATCCACCGTGTGACCGTCGAACGGTCGTATCGGGATGCAAATGTAATACACTTTTTTTGTCCGTGCAAAAAAAACGGTGAAAAATCTTCGGGAAAATGCCCCGGGTGACAAAATGGCAGGCCGGACTGTACCTTTGTCACATGGCGTCTGCCAAAAAACGGTTGGCACATCTATTGATGGGACTATGGGTGCTAACGCGCAACAAACTGTTCAATAATAAACTAAAAACTGAAAAGCTATGAATGTAAAACCATTATCGGATCGTGTACTCGTCCTCCCGAACCCTGCGGAGGAGAAAACGGCCGGCGGGCTGATCATCCCCGACACGGCGAAGGAGAAACCGCTGGCAGGTAAAGTAGTTGCTGTGGGCCCCGGTACTTCGGAGGTCAAGATGGAAGTCAAGGTCGGTGACCAGGTACTTTACGGCAAGTATGCCGGGCAGGAGATTCAGGTCGACGGCGTGGATTACCTGATCATGAAGCAGAACGATATTTTGGCGATTATCTGACGACAACAGGTTGTTCTGACCTCGAAATTTTTACATTCCCTCTGAAAATCCCCTTGAAAAGGGTGGCTTCGGGGATAAGCTTATGAACGAATATAAAATATAAAGTTATGGCAAAAGATATCAAATATAATGTTGAGGCGCGCGAACTGCTCAAGGAGGGTGTCGATGCGCTGTCGAACGCAGTGAAGGTGACGCTGGGCCCCAAAGGCCGCAACGTGATCATCGACAAAAAATTCGGTGCGCCGCAGATCACCAAGGACGGTGTGACGGTGGCCAAGGAGGTGGAGCTCGAAGACGCTTTCGCCAACATGGGTGCCCAGATGGTACGCGAGGTCGCCTCGAAGACCAACGACGATGCCGGCGACGGTACGACGACTGCCACGGTGCTCGCACAGTCGATCATCGGCGTAGGCCTGAAGAACGTGACGGCCGGTGCCAACCCGATGGATCTGAAGCGCGGCATCGACAAGGCCGTGGCCAAGGTGGTCGAGTCCCTGCGCAAGCAGAGCCAGGAGGTGGGTTCGGATTTCGACAAGATCGAGCAGGTGGCCACCATCTCGGCCAACAACGACGAGACGATCGGTAAGCTGATCGCCGAGGCGATGGCGAAGGTCAACAACGAAGGTGTGATCACCGTCGAGGAGGCCAAGGGCACCGAGACCCATGTGGAGGTCGTAGAGGGTATGCAGTTCGACCGCGGTTATATCTCGGCTTACTTCATGACCGATCCCGAGAAGATGGAGGCACAGCTCGAGAAGCCCTACATCCTGATTACCGACAAGAAGATTTCGACGATGAAGGAACTGATGGGCGTGCTCGAGCCGGTGGCGCAGAGCGGCCGTTCGCTGCTGATCATCGCCGAGGACGTGGACGGCGAGGCGCTGTCGGCGCTCGTTGTCAACAAGCTGCGCGGTACGCTGAAGATCGCCGCCTGCAAGGCTCCGGGCTTCGGTGACCGCCGCAAGGAGATGCTCGAGGATATCGCCATCCTGACGGGTGCTACGGTGATCTCGACCGACAAGGGTATGAAGATGGAGGATACCGACCTTTCGATGCTCGGTACGGCGGACAAGGTGACGCTCAACAAGGAGAACACTACGATCGTCGACGGTGCCGGCAAGAAGGAGGAGATCGCAGCCCGTGTTGCTCAGATCCGCTCCTCGATCGACAAGGCTACGTCGGATTACGACAAGGAGAAGCTTCAGGAGCGTCTGGCCAAATTGGCCGGCGGTGTGGCCGTACTCTATGTGGGTGCCGCTACCGAAGTCGAGATGAAGGAGAAGAAAGACCGCGTGGACGACGCACTGGCTGCGACCCGTGCCGCTGTCGAAGAGGGTATCGTCCCGGGCGGCGGTGTGGCTTACATCCGCGCTACGGCGGCTCTCAAGGGCGACAATGAAGACCAGACGACCGGTATCCAGATCGTGAAACGTGCGATCGAGGAGCCGCTGCGCCAGATCGTCGAGAACGCCGGCGGCGAAGGTTCGGTCGTTGTCAACAAGGTGAAGGAGGGCAAGGATGCCTTCGGTTACAACGCCCGCGACGACAAGTACGAAGACCTGCTGAAGGCCGGTATCATCGACCCGACGAAGGTGTCGCGCGTTGCGCTGGAGAATGCCGCTTCGATCGCTTCGATGTTCCTGACCACCGAATGCGTCCTGGCGGAGAAGAAATCCGATGCTCCCGCCATGCCTGCGATGCCCGCAGGGGGCATGGGCGGCATGATGTAAGCCGATCCGCAGAAACGACAGAGCAGCGCCGCCGGAACTATTCCGGCGGCGCTGTCGCGTTCAGAGCATTGCACGAGGAACCAGATTATCGGGACGATGCAGCTCTCTGCACTTTTCGCAAGGCGGAGGCTGCGGCGCGCTGCACGCAACGATGATTATTTGTTTGCGTCCGCACATGGCAGGCCTCCGGCCTGCGGGATCGCACTGCGAAAATAGCGGATGAAGCGACGGTAATCGGAAAGCAGGGAACAGCGACGTTTTATAAAAGATGATTCATCCCCTGCAAATCTACGGTTCAAGCAGGATCGATCTTTCCGTTTCCCGTGAAAAAACGGCGGAAGGAGACTTCCTT
>OKTI01000907.1_pt1 | contig 13834 bp, 9 predicted proteins | sample 1606071 | NCBI WGS metagenome assembly OKTI01 (sample SAMEA3879500, study PRJEB24766) | human gut metagenome | biome: human-associated habitat; feature: feces | place: USA | collected 1985/1987
CAGCAGATCGACGCTTTCGTGCCTCTTGCTGAGATGTTCGGCTACGCGACTGACCTCCGCTCCTGCACGCAGGGCCGCGGCCAGTACACGATGGAGCCCGCGCATTATATCGAGATCCCGAAGAACATTCAGGAGAAGATCATCAATCAGCGCACGAACCGCGCCTGATAAAAAGGTATTGCAAAATACCGCGTTTTACGGTAAAATATCGGTGTATGTAAATGACACCGGCAAACAACGAAATTTTTTCATAGGAGGATCACTCTAATGGCTAAGCAGAAATTCGAGCGTACCAAGCCCCACGTAAACATTGGTACCATCGGTCATATCGACCATGGTAAGACCACCCTGACCGCTGCGATCACCAAGTTCCTCGCCCTCCAGGGCGGTGCTGACTACACCGATTACAGCTCCATCGATAAGGCTCCGGAAGAGAGAGAGCGTGGTATCACCATCAACACCGCTCACGTTGAGTACCAGACCTTCGACCGTCAGGGCCACAACTACAAGACCGGCGAGGATGGCCAGATCCAGGGCCGTCACTATGCCCACGTCGACTGCCCGGGCCACGCCGACTATATCAAGAACATGATCACCGGCGCTGCTCAGATGGACGGCGCTATCCTGGTCATTGCTGCTTCCGACGGCCCCATGGCCCAGACTCGTGAGCACCTGCTGCTCGCCCGTCAGGTCAACGTGCCTTCCGTTCTCGTTTTCCTGAACAAGTGCGACATGGTCGACGATCCCGAAATGCTCGACCTGGTCGAGATGGAGGTTCGCGACCTGCTTTCGAAATACGAGTACGACGGTGACAACGCGCCCGTTATCCGTGGTTCCGCACTCGGCGGCCTGAACGGCGAGCCGCAGTGGGAGGACAAGATCATGGAGCTCATGGATGCTGTCGACACCTATATTCCGATCCCGCAGCGTGAGAACGAGAAGCCGTTCCTGATGCCTGTCGAGGACGTATTCTCGATCACCGGCCGTGGTACCGTCGTAACGGGCCGTATCGAGACCGGTATCATCCACGTAGGTGATCCCGTCGAGATCGTAGGTCTCGAGGAGAAGACCCTGACTTCGACCTGCACCGGTGTCGAGATGTTCCGCAAGCTGCTCGACGAGGGTGAGGCCGGCGACAACGTAGGTCTGCTGCTCCGCGGTATCGACAAGAAGGAGGTTAAGCGCGGTATGGTCGTTGCCAAACCGGGTTCGATCACTCCGCACACCGAGTTCGAGGCTGAGGTCTACATTCTGAAGAAAGAGGAGGGTGGCCGTCACACGCCGTTCCACAACAACTATCGTCCCCAGTTCTATCTGCGTACGATGGACGTAACGGGCGAGGTTCATCTGCCCGCAGGCGTTGACATGGTTATGCCGGGTGACCACGTAACCATCACCGTGAAGCTGATCTACCCCGTAGCTATCAACGAAGGTCTGCGTTTCGCAATCCGCGAGGGTGGCCGTACGGTAGGTGCCGGTCAGATCCTGAAGATCGTGAAATAATTTTCACAACCATAGGGAAGCGGTGTTCCGCACCGCTTCCCGCTTTTAGGAGCATAGTTCAAGGGTAGAATAGCGGTCTCCAAAACCGTTGATGGGAGTTCGAATCTCTCTGCTCCTGCCAAAAGTAAAAGAAGAAGATATGTTTAATTACGTTAAAGAATCCTACAACGAGCTTGTAAACAAGGTGACGTGGCCTACGTTCCCGCAGCTCCAGAGCTCTACGATCGTCGTGATGGTGGCTTCGGTCATCTTCGCTATCGTCGTATTGGCGATGGACTTGTCGTTCGAGAACCTGATGGCTCTGATTTACAAGGTGCTGGGTGGTTTTGGCCGTTAATTGTTGCTGAAACGATGAGCGAGATAAAAAAACAGTGGTATGTCGTCCGTGCCATCGGCGGTAAGGAGAACAAGGTCAAAGAGTATATCGAAGCCGAGATTCGCCACAACCACCTGGAGGATTACATATCTCAGGTACTGATTCCCACCGAAAAGGTCTATACCATCCGCAACGGAAAGAAAGTCTCCAAGGAGAAGGTTTCTTATCCGGGCTATGTGTTGGTGGAGGCCGCGTTCGTAGGTCAGATTCCGATTATAATTCGTAATACTCCCAATGTGCTGGGTTTCCTCGGCGATACCAAGGAGGACAGCCGCAAGATGAACGCCACGCCCCTGCGTCCGCAGGAGGTGGCGCGAATCCTCGGCCGCGTCGACGAGATGAATGCCATGGAGGAGGAAAACGAAGTTCCATTCTTTGTCGGCGAGACCGTCAAGGTCACCGATGGCCCTTTCTCAAGCTTCCAGGGTACCATCGAGGCCGTCGACAACGAGCGCAAGAAACTCACGGTATCGGTGAAGATATTCGGGCGCAAAACTCCTATGGAGTTGGGTTTCACACAAGTAGAAAAAGAATAATTAACCAAGGAAAACTATGGCAAAAGAGGTTGCTGCATTTATTAAATTGCAGATCAAAGGTGGTGCCGCCAATCCTTCGCCCCCGGTTGGTCCCGCATTGGGTTCTAAGGGAGTCAATATCATGGACTTCTGCAAGCAGTTCAATGCGCGTACCCAGGACAAGGCAGGAAAAGTTCTTCCGGTCATCATCACGGTTTACAGCGACAAGTCGTTTGATTTCGTTGTAAAACAGCCGCCTGTAGCTATTCAGCTCAAGGAAGCAGCCAAGGTGCAGAAGGGTTCCGCACAGCCTAACCGCGACAAGGTCGGTCAGGTGACGTGGGATCAGGTGCGCGAGATTGCTCAGGACAAAATGCCTGACATGAACTGCTTTACCCTGGAAGCTGCTATGCGTATGATTGCTGGTACCGCTCGTAGTATGGGTATCAACGTCGTCGGTGAATTTCCTAATATGTAATCGAAGATGAGTAAGTTGACAAAAAATCAAAAGATCGCCTACGCTAAGGTGGAAGCCGCTAAGGCTTACAAGCTCTCGGAGGCCGCCGCTCTTCTGAAGGAAATTACGTTCACGAAATTCGACGCGTCCGTTGATATCGACGTCCGCCTGGGCGTTGACCCCCGCAAGGCCAACCAGATGGTGCGCGGCGTTGTGACGCTGCCCCACGGTACGGGTAAGCAGGTGCGGGTGCTCGTGCTCTGTACTCCCGAAAAGGAGGCCGAAGCACAGGCTGCCGGCGCCGATTACGTAGGCTTGGACGAGTATGTCGACAAGATCAAGTCCGGCTGGACTGACGTCGACGTGATCATCTGTACGCCGAACGTAATGGGTAAGGTCGGTGCGCTGGGCCGTATTCTGGGTCCCCGCGGCCTGATGCCGAACCCCAAGACCGGTACGGTTACGATGGAAGTCGGCAAGGCCGTTCAGGAGGTGAAATCGGGTAAGATCGACTTCAAGGTCGACAAATTCGGTATCATCCACACTTCGGTAGGTAAGGTTTCATTCTCGGAAGACCAGATCGTGGAGAACGCGAAAGAGGTGCTGGGCATGATTCTCAAACTGAAACCGGCTGCTGCTAAAGGTTCTTATGTGAAGAGTATTTATCTCTCGACCACGATGAGTCCCGGCTTGCAGATTGATTCCAAATCAGTAGAAACCAAATAGAAGGAGGAGAGATGACAAAGGAAGAAAAACTGGTCGTTATTAACGCCATCGCCGAGCAGCTCCAGGCTTATCCTCACTTCTACATCGCCGACATCGAGGCACTGAACGCCGAGCAGACCGCTGCCCTGCGCCGCAAGTGCTACGAGAGCGACATCAAACTGGTCGTAGTGAAGAACACACTGCTGGCCAAGGCGCTCGAGAAGGTTGAGAAGGCTGACGCTGAACTGGTAAAAGTATTGGAGGGTCCCACCTCGATTATGTTCGCGAACGTAGCAAAGGCTCCTGCGGTTCTGATCAAGGAATTCCGCAAGAAGTCCGAGAAACCCGTCCTGAAGGCAGCTTTCGCCGAAGGGTGCGTTTACGTGGGCGACAATCAGTTGGACGCTCTGTGCAACATCAAGTCGAAGGAAGAGCTTATCGGCGATATCATTGCCCTGCTCCAGTCCCCGGCGAAGAATGTTATTTCTGCATTGCAGGCTAATGCAGGCCAAAAGATCGCGGGCATCGTGAAGACGCTCGAATCGAGAAACAACTAATCACAATCAAGAATTAAAAACGAAATTTAATAAGCTTACAACTATGGCAGACGTAAAGAAACTTGCTGAAGAACTGGTAAACCTCAAGGTTACCGAGGTAAACGAATTGGCTACCATCCTCAAAGAGGAATATGGCATTGAACCGGCTGCTGCCGCTGTTGCCGTTGCAGCTCCCGCTGCCGGCGCAGGCGAGGCTGCTGTTGCCGAGAAGTCGACTTTCGACGTGATCCTGAAGACTGCCGGCCAGGCCAAGCTCCAGGTTATCAAGGTCGTTAAGGATATCGCCGGCCTGTCGCTGGGTGATGCGAAGGCTCTCGTCGACGGTGCTCCCAAGGCCGTCAAGGAGGGTGTCTCCAAGGAAGAGGCCGAGTCGATCAAGGCTCAGCTCGAGGAGGCTGGTGCTGAAGTTGAGCTTAAGTAGCATTGCTGCTTAAGTCTGCTCAGACGAATCAGGTATAGGGCTTACCGGCGTGTAAGCTCTATGCCTTTTCTTGGTCTAAAGACTGGAAGTGCCGAACAGGAGCTGTGTCCACTCTTTGGAAATGGATGCTCCCGGGGCGAATTGCGCCTGCAAACGGGGGCATTGGCGGGATAATCAGATGCCCAGCAATTCGGGGAGCGTAACCCACCAGAATTACACTTCAACATAATTTGGATTTTACGATGTCCACAGCAAAAACACAACAAAGAATTAGCTTTTCGACAGTCAAGAACCGGGTGCCCTATCCGGATCTGCTGGAGGTACAGCTTAAATCATTCCGGGACTTTTTCCAAATGGACACCACGGCCGAAAACCGCAAGAGCGAGGGGCTGTACAAGGTGTTTCAGGAGAATTTCCCCATTACGGATACCCGGAACAATTTCGTTCTGGAGTTCATCGACTACTATATCGACCCGCCGCGTTATTCGATCGAGGAGTGCCTCGAGCGCGGCCTTACGTACAGCGTCCCTCTGAAGGCGAAGCTCAAGCTTTACTGCACGGACGACGAGCACGAGGATTTCGGTGTCGTCGTTCAGGACGTCTATTTCGGTACGATTCCCTATATGACAGAACGCGGTACGTTCGTCATCAATGGTGCGGAGCGTGTCATCGTATCCCAGTTGCATCGTTCGCCGGGTGTGTTCTTCGGCCAGAGCATGCACACCAACGGCACGAAACTCTATTCGGCGCGTATCATCCCCTTCAAGGGTTCGTGGATAGAGTTCGCTACGGACATCAACAACGTGATGTATGCCTACATCGACCGTAAAAAGAAGTTGCCCGTCACTACGCTGCTGCGTGCCATCGGTTATGAGGCCGACCAGCAGATCCTCGAGATTTTCGACCTGGCGGACGAAGTGAAGGTCACGAAGGCCAACCTCAAGAAGGCCGTTGGCCGCAAACTCGCCGCACGCGTCCTTTCGACTTGGGTCGAGGACTTCGTGGATGAGGATACGGGCGAGGTGGTTTCCATCGAGCGTAACAACGTGATCGTAGACCGCGAGACCGTCCTCCAGGAGGAGCACGTGGAGCAGATACTCGAAAGCGGCGCCAAGACGATCCTCCTGCATAAGGAAAACCTCTCGGGCATCGATTTCTCGATCATATACAATACCCTGCAGAAAGACCCCTGCAACTCCGAGAAGGAGGCTGTCGTATATATTTACAGGCAGCTGCGCGCTTCGGAGCCGCCTGATGAGGCTACGGCACGCGACGTCATCGAGAAGCTGTTTTTCTCGGACAAGCGTTACGACCTGGGCGACGTAGGCCGTTACCGCATCAACAAGAAGCTGGATCTGGATATCGACCCCGCTATTCGCACGCTGACGCGCGAGGACATCATCGCCATCATCAAATACCTGATCCAGCTGATCAACTCGAAGGCCGATGTCGACGATATCGACCACCTGTCGAACCGCCGTGTCCGCACCGTGGGCGAGCAGTTGTCGAACCAGTTCTCGGTGGGCTTCGTGCGCATGGCGCGTACGATCCGCGAGCGCATGAACGTACGTGACAACGAGGTGTTCACTCCGGTCGATCTGATCAATGCCAAGACGCTGTCGTCGGTGATCAACTCGTTCTTCGGGACGTCGCAGCTCTCGCAGTTCATGGATCAGATCAACCCGCTGGCCGAAATTACGCACAAACGCCGTCTGTCGGCCCTCGGCCCCGGCGGCCTTTCGCGCGACCGTGCCGGTTTCGAGGTGCGAGACGTACACTACACGCACTACGGCCGCCTCTGCCCGATCGAATCGCCGGAAGGCCCCAACATCGGTCTGATCTCGTCGCTGTGCGTTTATGCGAAGATTTCACCGATGGGATTCATCGAGACGCCTTACCGCACGGTGGAGAACGGCCGGATCGACCTGGACAACTCGCACATCCACTACTACTCGGCCGAGGAGGAAGAGGGCAAGATTGTGGCGCAGTCGAACATGCCGATCGACGACGAGGGCAATTTCCTGCAACCCGAGCGTATCAAGGCGCGTCAGGGAGCCGATTTCCCCGTGGTTACGGCGGACGAGGTGAACCTGATGGACGTGGCTCCGAACCAGATCGCTTCGATTGCGGCCAGTCTCATCCCGTTCCTCGAGCACGATGACGCCAACCGTGCATTGATGGGATCGAACATGATGCGCCAGGCCGTGCCTCTGGTGACATCGGAAGCCCCGATCGTCGGCACGGGTATCGAGAAGGATATGATCTCCGACAGCCGCATCCAGATTGTGGCCGAGGGCGACGGCGAGGTCGTTTTCGCCGACGCTACCAAGATACAGATCAAATACGAGCGTACGGAAGACGAGGTATTGGCCTCGTTCGAACCGGAAGTCACGACCTACGAACTTCCGCGTTACCGCCGTACGAACCAGAATACCTCCATCACGCTCAAGCCCGCCGTACTGACGGGTGACAAGGTCGTGAAGGGGCAGATCCTGACCGAGGGTTACTCGACGCAACACGGCGAGCTGGCCCTGGGCCGCAACCTGAAAGTGGCGTTCATGCCCTGGAAGGGTTACAACTTCGAGGATGCCATCGTGATCTCGGAGCGTATCCAGCGTGAGGATATCTTCACGTCGGTGCACGTCGACGAGTATATCATGGAGGTGCGCGACACCAAGCGCGGTGTCGAGGAACTGACCTCGGATATTCCGAACGTAAGCGAGGACGCCACCAAAGATCTCGATGCGAACGGTATCATCCGCATCGGTGCCAACGTACATCCGGGCGACATCCTGATCGGTAAAATCACCCCCAAGGGCGAGAGCGACCCCTCGCCCGAGGAGAAACTGCTGCGCGCCATCTTCGGCGACAAGGCCGGCGACGTGAAGGACGCTTCGCTCAAGGCGCAGCCGTCGCTGCACGGCGTGGTCATCGACACGAGGCTTTACAGCCGTGCGAACAAGGAGGGTAAGAAGGGCAAGAGCGCCGAGAAGGCGCAGCTCGAGAAGCTCGACGAGAAGTTCGCAGCCGAGATTTCGGAACTGACGAAGCGTCTGGTCGCCAAGCTGTGGACGCTGCTCCAGGGCAAGGCCACAACGGGCATCACCGACTACTTCGGCGTGGAACTCTATCCCGCAGGCACGAAGTTCTCGCAGAAACTGCTTGAGGAGATCGCCCGCAAGTCGACCGACGAGAAGACGGGCGTGGTGATGGGTTACCTGAACCTCGGCTCGTGCAAGTGGACGGGCGATGCCCATACCGATGCGTTGATCGAAGCTACCATTAATAATTATACCATCGAGTGGAAGAAGGCCGATGCCGTCATCAAGCGCGAGAAGTACAACATCACCAACGGTGACGAACTTCCGCAGACCGGCGTGATCCAGATGGCCAAGGTTTACATCGCCAAGAAGCGTAAGCTGAAGGTGGGCGACAAGATGGCCGGCCGCCACGGTAACAAGGGTATCGTCGCCCGTATCGTGCGCGACGAGGATATGCCGTTCCTCGAGGACGGTACGATCGTCGACATCTGCCTGAACCCGCTGGGTGTGCCTTCGCGAATGAACCTGGGACAGATCTACGAGACCGTGCTCGGATGGGCCGGCCGCGAGTTGGGCCTGAAGTTCGCAACGCCGATCTTCGACGGTGCCTCGCTCGATCAGATCAACGAGTACACCGCCAAGGCGGGCATCCCGCACAGCGGCCGTACGTACCTCTACGACGGCGGCACCGGCGAGAAGTTCGACCAGCCGGCTACGGTGGGCGTGATCTACATGCTCAAACTGGGCCATATGATCGACGACAAGATGCACGCCCGTTCGATCGGCCCGTACTCGCTCATCACGCAGCAGCCGCTCGGCGGTAAGGCCCAGTTCGGTGGACAGCGTTTCGGTGAGATGGAGGTTTGGGCGCTCGAAGGCTTCGGCGCCGCGAACATCCTGCAGGAGATTCTGACCATCAAGTCCGACGACGTGATGGGACGTGCCAAGGCTTACGAGGCGATCGTCAAGGGCGAGAACCTGCCCAGACCGGGTATTCCCGAGGCCATGAACGTGCTGTTGCACGAGTTGCGCGGCCTGGCCCTGTCGGTCAAACTCGAGTAAGGTGTATTTAGGATAAGAAAAACGAAGAACAAATATGTCAATTTCCAAAGACAATAAGACGAATAATGGTTACAGCCAGATTTCGATAGGCCTGGCCTCCCCCGAGGAGATCCTGGCACAGTCGAGCGGCGAGGTGCTCAAGCCCGAAACCATTAACTACCGTACCTACAAGCCCGAGCGCGACGGTCTGTTCTGCGAGCGTATCTTCGGCCCTGTCAAGGACTACGAATGCCATTGCGGCAAGTACAAGCGCATCCGCTACAAGGGAATCGTCTGCGACCGCTGCGGTGTGGAGGTAACCGAGAAGAAGGTGCGCCGCGAACGCATGGGCCACATTTCGCTGGTCGTACCGGTGGTTCATATCTGGTATTTCCGTTCGCTGCCGTCGAAAATCGGCTACCTGCTGGGTATCCCGTCGAAGAAACTGGAGGCGATCATCTACTACGAGCGTTACGTCGTGATCAATGCCGGTGCCGCTGCCGAGCAGGGTATCGAACGTCTGGCAACGCTTTCGGAGAAGGAGTACCTCGACGTGCTGGCCGCCCTGCCCAAGGGCAACCAGGCGCTCGACGACAGCGACCCCAACAAGTTCGTCGCACAGATGGGCGCCGAGGCGGTCTATACGCTGCTCAAGCAGGTCGACCTCGACACGATGTCCTATGCACTGCGCCACAAGGCTTCGACCGAAACGTCGCAGCAGCGTAAGAGCGAAGCGCTCAAGTGCCTGAACGTCATCGAGTCGTTCCGTGCGTCGGAGGGCAAGAACAAGCCCGAATGGATGGTGCTGAACGTCATTCCGGTGATCCCGCCCGAGTTGCGCCCGCTGGTGCCGCTGGACGGCGGACGTTTCGCCACGTCCGACCTGAACGACCTCTACCGTCGTGTCATCATCCGTAACAACCGTCTGAAGCGCCTGATCGAGATCAAGGCGCCGGAGGTGATCCTGCGCAACGAGAAGCGTATGTTGCAGGAAGCCGTGGATTCGCTGTTCGACAACTCGCGCAAGAGCAATGCCGTGAAGAACGAGTCGAACCGTCCGCTCAAGTCGCTCTCCGACTCGCTGAAAGGCAAGCAGGGACGTTTCCGCCAGAACCTTTTGGGTAAGCGTGTCGACTACTCGGCGCGTTCGGTCATCGTCGTCGGCCCCGAGTTGAAGATGCACGAGATGGGTATTCCGAAGGACATGGCGGCCGAACTTTACAAGCCGTTCGTGATCCGCAAGCTCATCGAGCGCGGAATCGTGAAGACGGTGAAATCCGCAAAGAAGATCATCGACCGGAAAGACCCCGTGATCTGGGGCATTCTGGAGAATGTCATAAAGGGACACCCCGTGCTGATGAACCGTGCCCCGACGCTGCACCGCCTCGGTATCCAGGCTTTCCAGCCTAAACTGATCGAGGGCAAGGCAATGCAGCTCCACCCGCTGGCATGTACGGCATTCAACGCCGACTTCGACGGCGACCAGATGGCCGTGCACCTGCCTCTGGGCAATGCCGCTATCCTGGAGGCACAGTTGCTGATGCTCGGTTCGCACAACGTACTCAACCCTGCCAACGGTGCACCTATCACCGTGCCGTCGCAGGACATGGTACTCGGCCTCTACTACATCACCAAGCCCCGCAAGGGTGTCAAGGGCGAGGGCCGCGCATTCTATGGCCCCGAGGAGGCGATCATCGCCTACAACGAAGGCCAGGCCGACCTGCACGCCATTGTGAAGTGTATGGTGGACGACATCGACGCGGACGGCAACCCGGTACGCGAGCTGAAGGAGACGACCATCGGCCGAATCCTCTTCAACCAGGTGGTACCCAAGGAGGTGGGTTACATCAACGAGATCCTTACGAAGCGTTCGCTGCGTGACATCATCGCCGTGGTGATGAAGAAGGCCGGTGCCGACAAGGTGGCCGCGTTCCTCGACGACATCAAGGACATGGGTTACCGCATGGCATTCCGCGGCGGCCTGTCGTTCAACCTCGACGCCGTGATTATCCCCGATGCCAAGGAGAAACTCGTACAGGAAGGTTACGAGCGTTCGGACGCCATCATGGAGGACTACAACATGGGTCTTATCACCAACAACGAGCGTTACAACCAGATCATCGACGTCTGGACGAACATCAATACCAAGCTGACGAAGGTCGTGATCGACACGCTGATCAAGGACGACGACGGTTTCAACCCGGTATACATGATGCTCGACTCGGGCGCCCGCGGTTCGAAGGAGCAGATCCGTCAGCTGAGCGGTATGCGTGGCCTTATGGCCAAGCCGCAGAAGTCGGGTGTCGAGGGTGGCCAGCAGGTCATCGAGAACCCGATCCTCTCGAACTTCAAAGAGGGACTTTCGGTGCTCGAGTATTTCATCTCGACGCACGGTGCCCGTAAGGGTCTTGCCGATACCGCACTGAAGACGGCTGACGCCGGTTATCTGACACGCCGTCTGGTTGACGTCGCACAGGACGTGATCATCAACGAGGAGGACTGCGGTACGCTCCGCGGCCTGACGGCTACGGCCATCAAGCGCAACGACGACGTCGTGCAGACCCTCTACGACCGTATTCTGGGCCGTGTCGCCCTGAACGACGTGATCCATCCGCTGACGGGCGAGGTCATCTGCAAGGCGGGCGAGGAGATCACCGAGGCGATTGCCGAGGCGATCGAGAAATCGCCGCTCGAATCGGTGGAGATCCGCTCGGTGCTGACCTGCGAGGCACGCCGGGGCGTATGCGCGAAGTGCTACGGCCGCAACCTTGCCACCGCACGCATGGTGCAGAAGGGCGAGGTCGTGGGTGTCATCGCGGCGCAGTCGATCGGTGAGCCGGGTACGCAGCTTACCCTCCGTACGTTCCACGTCGGTGGTGTGGCCGGAGGCTCGGCGGTCGAGACCAACGTCGTTTCGAAATACGAAGGCCGTCTGGAGATCGACGAGCTGCGCACCGTGAAGGGCAAGAATGCCTCCGGCGAGGCGATCAACATCGTCATTTCGCGCCAGTCGGAATTCCGCATCGTCGACCCGAAGACCGAGATCGTACTCTACACGCACAACCTGCCTTACGGCGCGACGCTTTTCATGGCGGACGGTGCCGAGGTCAAGAAGGGCGACCTGATCTGCGAATGGGATCCGTACAATGCCGTTATCATCTCCGAATACGAAGGTAAGGCCGTTTACGACAGCGTCGTCGAGGGTATTACCTACCGTGAGGAGCGTGACGAACAGACCGGCCTTTCGGAGAAGGTGGTCATCGAGTCGAAGGACAAGACCAAGAACCCCGTCATCAAGATCGTAAACAAGGAGGGCGAGGAGGTCAAGCAATACAACCTGCCCGTTTCGGCGCACGTCGTCGTGAAGGACAACGCTAAGATCAAGGCCGGCGATATCCTGATCAAGATTCCGCGTGCCGTCGGCAAGTCGGGCGGCGACATCACCGGTGGTCTGCCGCGTGTGACCGAGCTGTTCGAAGCCCGTAACCCGTCGAACCCGGCAATCGTGTCGGAAATCGACGGCGAGGTATCGTTCGGCAAGATCAAGCGCGGTAACCGTGAGATCATCATCACGTCAAAAGAAGGTGACGTACGCCGTTACCTGGTGCCGCTGTCGCGTCAGATCATCGTGCAGGAGAACGACTACGTGAAGGCCGGCAGCCCGCTGTCGGACGGTGCGATCACCCCGAGCGACATCCTCAATATCCTCGGCCCGACGAAGGTGCAGGAGTACATCGTCAACGAGGTGCAGGAGGTATACCGCATGCAGGGTGTGAAGATCAACGACAAGCATTTCGAGGTCATCGTCCGCCAGATGATGAACAAGGTGAAGATCGAGGATCCGGGCGATACCCGGTTCTTCGAAGACCAGGTCGTCGACAAGTGGGAGTTCATGGATGTCAACGATGAACTTTACGATAAGGTGGTCGTCACCGATGCGGGCGATTCGACGTCGCTCCAGCCCGGGCAGATCGTTTCGCTGCGTAAGCTGCGCGACGAGAATTCGAGCCTCAAGCGCCGTGACCAGAAACCCGTGCAGGTGCGCGACATTGTGCCCGCTACTTCGACGCAGGTGTTGCAGGGTATTACCCGCGCCGCGTTGCAGACCTCGAGCTTCATCTCGGCGGCTTCGTTCCAGGAGACCACCAAGGTGCTCAACGAGGCTGCGATCCAGGCCAAGGTCGATCCGCTGGAAAACCTCAAGGAAAATGTCATCTGCGGTCACCTGATCCCCGGCGGTACGGGCCTGCGCGATTACGACAACCTTGTGGTCGGTTCGAAAGCCGAGCTGGAATCGCTCCAGCAGGCGCAGTAAATCCGAGGCTGCATATACGATTCGAAAGAAGCCGTTCCCTGGGGAACGGCTTCTTTTTATTTTGACCGGATTCTCGATTATCTTCAACCGTCATTGTCCCGATGGTTAGCTGGAGTCGAAATAGTTCGCACTCCCGGCGGCATTGCCAACCGTACTTTTTTCGGACGGATACGGTGTTTCTGTATGGAGGGGATGCGCAGGCAGGGAGGCCGGCATCGCTGACTTATGGTGCCGTGCCCGGATCGCCGCGCAGGAACTCGAATACGAGGGTGATGCGGCAGGTGGGGCGGTCGACCGAATTTTTAGACGATGCCGCCGGACGGTTGGCTCGAACCGATGCGGTTCTACGGGAACCCGGAGTAGAAGCCGCCTGTGTCTACGATTCCGGGGGACGGCTTGTGGCACGCCGGGAGGAAGCCCACAATTACGATGGTGCTACGGTGCGGAGCTAAAGCTATGAATATGCGGATTCCGGCGCACGCGGCGACTGGACGGAGCGCAGGGCGACTGTGCGAAAGACAGCCGTGCAGCCGTTCAAAGGGCATGAAAACGAGCGGTCGGAGGTCATTCGCTATCCGGATGCTTATCGGTCTGAGTTTTGGAAGATTCCCTGTTCCGAATTGCGAAAAATCCCGGAGCACAAAAAAACACGGTTCCCCGCCGTAAGAATCCTGTCCGGATTATTTCTTGCCGTTATAGCGCCTGGCGAGACCCCCTTCGGAGGTTTCCCGGTAGAGGCTCGGGAGGTTATGCCCGGTTTCGTTCATCACCTCCACGACCCGGTCGAAGCTCACCATGTGCGAGCCGTCGGAGAGCGTGGCGTAGGCGTTGGCATCGAAAGCCCGGGCTGCCGCAATCGCATTGCGTTCGATGCAGGGCACCTGCACCAATCCGCATACGGGG
>OKTI01000910.1_pt1 | contig 13787 bp, 10 predicted proteins | sample 1606071 | NCBI WGS metagenome assembly OKTI01 (sample SAMEA3879500, study PRJEB24766) | human gut metagenome | biome: human-associated habitat; feature: feces | place: USA | collected 1985/1987
AGACTCTGATCGCCTACATCAATGACCTGCGCATCGAGAAAGCCAAGCCTCTGCTTCTGCATTCCGACTCCTCTGTCACAGAGATCGCACTGGAAGTAGGTTTCAACAACACCAGCTATTTCATCAAGAAGTTCCAGCAGGCAACCGGAATGTCTCCTCATAAGTTTCGCAGAAACCTGTCATAAAATCGCAATTTTGTTGTATTTTTTTGAATAGACTGCTGATATAGTTATAGATGTCAGCAAGAGAACTTCTCTTACTGATATAACCCAAAACAATACACTATTCAAACCTAAAAAAATAAGCAATCTAACTCATAAAAAACACATATTTATTTCAGAAAGGGAGATTACGATGGAAAATTTAGAAAAGCTCATCTATGACCTGTATAAGAAAAATGCACGCCAGTGCACAAATGAAGAAATTTACAACGCATTATTAATCTATACAAAAAATCAGCTCTTTGAAAAAGGCTATCAGAATGGAAAGAAGAAAATCTATTACATTTCCGCAGAATTCCTGATCGGTAAATTATTATCCAACAACCTGATCAATCTGGGAATCTATGATGATGTTGCTGCATTCTTAAAAGAGAATGGAAAAGCCATCGCTGACATCGAAGAAGTTGAACCGGAACCATCTCTTGGAAACGGTGGTCTTGGACGTCTGGCAGCATGCTTCCTGGATTCCATCGCAACTCTCGGTCTTCCGGGCGAAGGTATTGGTCTGAATTATCATCTGGGTCTTTTCAAACAGCTCTTTGAGAACAGACTTCAGAAAGAAACTCCGAACCCATGGATTGAAAAACACAGCTGGCTCACACCTGCAGGTGTTTCCTATACTGTACCGTTCCGCGGATTCTCACTAAAATCTTCCCTGTACGATATCGACGTTGCAGGCTACAATAACAAATCCATTCATCTGCACTTATTTGACATCGATCTGGCAGACGAATCTATGGTTCACGATGGAATTTCCTTTAACAAAAAGGACATCCTTCACAACCTGACACTGTTCCTGTATCCGGATGACAGCGATGATGACGGACGTAAACTCCGTATCTTCCAGCAGTACTTCATGGTATCCAATGCTGCACAGTTCATTCTTGACGAGGCAACAAAGAAAGGCTGCAATCTGCATGACCTTGCAGACTACGCAGTGATCCAGATCAACGATACTCACCCAAGTATGATCATTCCTGAACTGATCCGTCTCCTGACAGAACGTGGAATCGCCTTTGATGAAGCTGCTGAAATCGTATCCAAAGTATGTGCTTACACAAACCATACTATCCTTGCAGAGGCTCTGGAAAAATGGCCAATGGACTACCTTCTTGATGTAGTTCCTCACCTTGTACCAATCATCGAAAAGCTGGATGAAAAGATCAAAGCAAAATATCCTCAGGAAAATGTAGCCATCATCGACAAGAACAACCTGGTTCACATGGCACATATGGATATCCACTATGGATTCTCCATCAACGGTGTTGCTGCCCTGCATACAGAAATCCTGAAAACAAGCGAGCTGAAAGCTTTCTATGATATTTATCCGGAGAAATTCAACAACAAAACTAACGGTATCACATTCCGCCGCTGGTTAATGCACTGCAATCATCCACTGACAGACTATATTACCTCTCTGATCGGTGATGAGTTTAAAACAAATGCAACTGCTCTGGAAAATCTCCTGAAATATAAGGATGATGAGGCAGTTCTGAACAAGCTTCTTGAGATCAAAACAGAAGCTAAGAAAACCTGTAAAGAATTTATCCTCTCTAACACAGGTGTTGAAATTAATGAGAACAGCATCTATGATATCCAGATCAAACGTCTCCATGAGTACAAACGCCAGCAGTTAAATGCTCTGTACATCATCAGCAAATATCTGGAGATTAAGGGTGGCAAAAAACCATCTCAGCCTGTAACCTTTATCTTTGGTGCAAAAGCAGCTCCTGCTTATGTGATCGCAAAGGATATCATTCATCTTCTGCTCACACTTCAGGATCTTATCAAAGATGATCCGGAAGTTGCACCATACATGAAGCTTGTTATGGTTGAAAACTACAATGTATCCGCAGCCGAAAAATTATTCCCTGCATGCGATATTTCTGAGCAGATCTCCCTGGCTTCCAAAGAAGCAAGTGGTACAGGTAACATGAAGTTCATGCTGAACGGTGCTCCTACACTTGGAACCATGGACGGAGCGAATGTTGAGATGTACGAGGAAGTTGGCGCAGACAATATCTTTATCTTTGGTATGAGCGCAGACGAAGTCATTGCACATGAGCAGCATCATGATTACAATCCATATGATATTTACAATAATGATGAGGATATCAAGAAGGTTGTCAACCAGCTGGTAGATGGAACGTATTCTCATAATGACCGTGAGTTGTTCCGCGAGCTGTACAACTCACTGCTCAATCCACAGCAGGGACAGGTAGCAGACCGCTACTTTATCCTTGCAGATTTCCGTGCATATGCAAATGCACAGAAGAAGATCGGTGTTTATTACACCAACAAGAGTGCGTGGGCAAAATCTGCAATTTTAAATATTGCACACAGTGGTAAATTCTCTTCTGACAGAACCATTCAGGAATATGTCGATGATATCTGGAAACTGGATAAGATTGAAGTGAATACGGAAGGCTGTTAATCGCTTGGATGGCAGTAAAAAAGGCGGGAACCTGGTTGCGGTTTCCGCCTTTTTCGCGTAGAAATACTGGTCAAAAATTTCCTTTGTGGTAACATTTTCAGGATCAGTTTGACGTAGATAAAAGAAATGGTAAAATAAAAATGGAGGAGAATATCGATGAAAATTGCAATATGTGATGATGAAAAACATTACTGCAAACAGATACAGGAATGTGTGGAAATATATTTGGACAAGCATCATATATACGGGAAAACAGAAATTTTTATGGATGGAAATGCCTTGTTAGAAAGAGGTATGCTGGCGGAATTTGATGCTTTGTTTCTAGATGTGGAATTTGGTGGAAAAGCGCAGGGAATGAAAATTGCAAGAGAGGTGCATCAGAGAAATGCAATGCTTCCGATTGTATTTGTGTCGGCATTTATTAAATATTCCGTAGAAGGATATCGCGTAAATGCGCTACGTTATCTTTTGAAAAATGCAAAAGATTTGCAGAAAGAAATAGAAGAAAGCATGGATACCGTTCTTTCCGTGTATACGCAGAGACAAAAGAAAAAAACATTTCGTTTTCGGGGGGAGACCGTAACGCTTTTACTGGATCAGATTATGTATATTGAAAGCAAAGCTCATCAGCTGTTTTTTTATTTGTGCGATGATACCTGTCGATGTATGGGAAAACGGACACTTGATGAAATGCAGAGAGAACTGACGGAGGATGAAGGAAGATTTTTGCGTATCCATAAAAGTTTTTTGGTGAATATGAACGACATCAGCACGCTCAAACGTTATCAGGTTCAGTTATTTTCGGGAAAACAGCTGCCGATTCCGCGAGAGCGTTATGCAGTGGTGGAAATGCAGTATGAGGAGTGGAAAAACAGAAATGATTGATTTTGTGGAAAATCTGTTTTTTATTTTAATTGAGACGATATGTTGCTGTCTGTATTTTCAAACGTTTTCAAAATTTCGGTTTACAAAGAAAATACAAATCTTGCAATTTATTGGGCTGACAGGGTGTATGACAGCGGTAATCTATCTTTTTGCAACAATTCCTTTTTGGAAAATGCCAACAGTCTGGTTTTTATTTGCGGTATCGATGTATGGAATGTTTCAAATGAAATTTTTCGAAGCATTGGGAATGGGAGCTTTGTACTATGCCCTTCTTCTGGTTGTGGATGTATTGGCATATGCCTGTAATGACATTTTGCAATTTCGTATGGGAGGGGAAACAAAAGTGTATGGGTGGAAAGCATGGCTGATTGCATTGCTTGGGAAAATGTTCTTATTTATAATTATTCTTTTGGTAAGACGAATATTCGGGAAATCGGCAGTAGAAACACTCTCGAAGAGAGAATGGATAAAGTTTCTGGTATTTCCGATATTCACCATTTTTATGATCGCATGGATGCTGGTGGTCGTTCAGAGTTCACAGGCGGGATCTGGAAAAATCCCTATAGTGTTGGCATTTTCACTGGTAGGACTCAATGTTTTTATTTATGGATTGCTCTATGATATCCTTCAGAAAGAAGTCAGGACAAGAGAATATATGGTGTCCATGGCGAAAGCAGAGGGAAAAATACAATTATATCAAAAGCAGACGGCTTTTATACATGATTACCAGAATCAGATGCAGTGTGTCAGAACATTGCTGATGAAAAAAAATTACAAGGAGGCAGAGCAGTATTTGGAGCAGATGTGTAATGTGGGTGCGGATGTATGGAATGTTATTGATACGAATCATATGATCGTAAATGCGGTTCTCAACGCAAAATATCAGGAAGCACAGGAAAGTGGAATTGGAGTTACGATAAAGATTAATGATTTATCTGGCTGGAGGATGGCTTACAATGATGTGACGATATTGCTTGCAAATTTGCTTGATAATGCAATTGAAGCCTGCAAATTATGTGAAGACAAAAAGCATATCTGGTTTAAATGTGTTCAGGAATCGGGAAAAATTATTTTATCCGTAAAAAATACATATTGCGAAATGAATAGGAAAAAGAAAGAGGGACTACACGGAATAGGATTAAAAAATGTAGAACATGTGATCACATCTTATGGTGGAACTTACAGTATAAAAAAAATACAGGGAAAATTTATTGTGACTATTTTATTTTGGATGGAAGAATAGAGATTCAAGCAGCTGAAAAGAGAACTTTTACAGATATTATGTAAGGGTTCTCTTTTTTTGTTGTGATAAATGGTCGAATTTTGTACCAGTAATGCTGTTTTTTGTTCATAGGCTTGCTTGGAGAAAATTATTCTTATAATGTAAAAATGGAGGTAGAATATAAAGTTTAAATAATAGTTTAGAAAGAAAGCAACGGAGGCGGGGGCAGCTATTGGGTATGTTGATTTATCAAAACATATAGATATATATAAAGGGATTAGGAATGCTGGCAGAAATTATAAAGGGGATAGAAAGACCGCAAATAATAAGTATTTGATTTTTGATGATAAAAATTATTTGATTTGGATATATTGGTACGAAGGAATTAAATAAATAATGCCCAAAAAACATTTATAATAATACTGGTAATGGAACTAAGAGTATGTACTGCTCTGGATAATGGAAGGATGGTAGGAAAATGATGAAAAAAAAAAGATCGTAAATGACATTTTATGTTTATTCAGTTGTTTTTTTTTGATGGGATGTAATGCAATTAAAGAAGATAATACAAAGGTATACGTTGATTCTTATAGCCAAACAGCTCTGCAACAGGCTGACATCATTATGGATGGCATTCAGTCAGAAAATTGCGAAGAAATAGCAGATATTTTTTGCACTTATATCAAAAAAAATCATCCGGAGCTGCAAACAGATATAAAAGCATGGATGAAATATATTGATGGCAATATTATATCTTATGATCCGCCAACAACAGAAAGAGGATCGTTAAATACCGGGGAATCAGGAGTGGAAATGTTGGTTATGGAAGCTGATATTGATAATGTGAAGACGGATACCGGAAAAACTTACTGCATAGGTATGGGGTCATATTCTGTATTTAAAAATCATTCAGATTGCGTAGGAGTGACAGATTTATTAATTCGTGATTTGGATGCAGAAAAAGAAAACAAAGAGGATTCGCAAGTTAGAGTGGAATATGATGATATATGGACGATAGAATATGGAAAATGAAATAAAGCGGTTAGAAAAAAATAGAAGTGTCACGATAGTAGTAATGCTGGTAATCATGCTGGCAATCGTATTGAGTGCATGCACAGTTTCGGCAGGTGGGGAACCGCATGTAAAATCCAAAAGTGAAAAAGCAATTGAGCAGGCAAAAACAATACTACAGGGGATAAAATCCGGTGATGCAGAGAAAATAGCAGATCAGTTTAGTCCGATTGCGAAAGAAAAACATCCGGAATTAGAAAATGATATCAAAAAATGGATGGTTTTTTTAGACGGAGAAATTATATCCTATGGTGAACCTGTTCGTGATTTTGGGGATGCAACATGGGATGAAGATGGATATATTATATGGGGAGGAAGTATAGAAATTGATAATGTAAAAACCGATACAGGGAAAACATATGAGATTGTTTATGGGGTGTATGCTACAGTAAGGGATCATCCAGAATATGAAGGGGTGACAGATTTACTTGTAATTGATACCGAAAAACAAGAGCAGGTAAATATGGAGGATAAAGAAATAGATCTTTCTGATGCGCAGAAAAGCGTGGGCTATGATGATGTTTATTGGGAGTGGTAGACAAAGGAACAGTAGGAGAAAAAGTTATGGCGTTTGTGACAATGATTTTTGCATACATGGTAATAGCTGGAGTAATTGCATTGGTGATTGCCGGGACAATCAGCACGATAGGTCTTATTGTCTTGATTATATCGTTGATTCGACGGCACAGGGCTAAAGTCCGGGGAGAAAAGCCCAAAAAATTTGGTTTGATTACAGGGTGGATTTTGTTTTTGCTGCCAATATTTGTAGTTATTGGTTTTATAGTCTATTGGTTTGTTTGAATATTGAGTTGGTGGAAGTGGAGATAATGTTAGATCAAATAATTAAAAATTGTCTGGATCAAATGCAGGAAAAAAATCTGATTATGGAAGACAACAGGGAATATTATCAGTATGCTATGGAACTATTGGTAGAAGAAAGTTTGACAGTTGGAACAATACTTGTGGTAATTATATGTATGCAGGAATTTGTGAATGGGGTGATTTTTCTTATTTCATTTTTGGCTTTACGAAGAAGAACTGGTGGTTTTCATATGAAGACGTTTAAAGCATGCTACGTGGCAACCATCGGGACATTTATAGGTGTTTTGCTTGTGAAAAATATTATGTATACATATTCAAAATTGTTGCTTGTTTTTACCTGTATAGCGGCTAGTTATCTTTTGATTGTAGGTACGATGAATCATCCTAATATAGATATGGATAAAATAGAATTGTTGGCAAGTAAAAAATGTGCCAGAATGGTATGTATAATAGAATTGTTAATGATTATAGTTGGAATGCAAATTAGAAATTTTGAAGAAATTTCTATAATGATATCATTGGCAATTATATTATGCTCTGTTTCTATGAAACTTGCGCAGCTTGTGAGACAAAAAATATAACATTGCGGAGAAAATAATGGGAATTGTATTAACTAAGTTAGTGCGATTCCCATTATCTGATAGTTTGTGAAAACTAAGGAATGCCGTGTATGGAATGAGAGAGCAACTAATTAACCGTGGTTAGAGCCGCATACTTGATTTATGGAAGTTTTAAAGCCTTTCTGTGGGAAATGATAGTACATCATCATCAATAATAATTAACGGATACATTAATTGTTGTCTGGTCAAAAATTCCCTTTGTATTTAAAATGATTTTCTGTGTAGCATCGTTAAGCAACAGATTTGTATCTTCCACACAGCGGTTTTCGACAGTATAGACATGTCTGCCGATATGGAACGGATCAAAGGTGCAGACAAAGATTACAAAACTCTGTTTTAACTGTGTGTTCAATGTTGTAAACTGTATTGGAATCGTCCTCAACATAGACATCTAGTCGGATGCTTTTGGCATCGAGAGAAAGATTGATCGTTTTCTGGTCTTGTGGGTACTCAATGCGCGAAATCTTAATATTCAGTATTGTTTCCCAAAACGGTTTGCAGTACTTTGGATTGCGCATGATAATGCCAAACATAAAATCATCACTAATGGTAAGAACTTCGAACTTTTTGCTCATATGCATCTTCTTCTCCTTTGTAGTGGTGGAGAGGAAAAGGTGTCATATAGAGGCTGTTTTTCTATCAGAATTGTTACATGGAAGTCTCCAGCTTTCAATATCTGAATAGTTACAAAACAATAATAAAATAACAACTGAATCTTTGTTCTGCACGAAATTTCTCTCCAATATCTAATTAGTACACATGGAAAAATGGATGAAATATCCAATGAAATGCAGTCAAATATAAAAAGACTGCACATTCGATATGTGTAAAGAAAATATAGTATGTGGAAGGCATATATACAATAGGAAAATAGAACTAAAAACAGATAGCGGATGATAAATATCCGCTATCTGTTTTTTTAGGAAAGAAATGTATGCAGTTCGTTCAGGCGTGCATCAAAGTCGGAAATCCCCAGATCATACAACTCCTGTTCTAACTTTTCATCACGCGCGTAGGTACTCATCTTTAATTCTTTCGAAGGTGCAAAGACAAGCGCTTTTCCAGCGGATTCCTGTTTTTTTACATCGGCAATATTCTGACGGTACATCAGATGCCGGTTGTCAAGTGCTGCAATTGTCTGCGGATATTTACGCAGGGCATGCCGGTAAATGTGCCGGAAGCCTTCCGGTTGCTTTACAAAGCTGCGCGGTTTGCTCAAGATCACGACTACACGGTCGCATCCTTTTGCAAATGCGCGCATAATCGGAACAGAATCGGATAATCCGCCATCAAAATATGTCTGATCCTTAAAAGAAATCGGACGACACATCACAGGCAGGGCACAGCTTGCCATAATGGCACGGTAGTCATCCTGTTTCATATCGTCTTTGGTAAAATAAACGGGCTTTCCAGTTGCGGCATCTGTTGCCACGAGTTCAAACTCGGCCGGATTTTCCACGATGGCAGGATAATCGATCGGGTCAGCTCCATCGGAGTTGGTCAGTGTCTGATAAATATACTGCAGACCAAAAAACTGTCCGGTGCGCAGCAGATTTCTGATGCCCATATAACCAGGTTCGTTCAGATGGTCTACATAAAAACGAAGATTGCGCCCGCGTTGTCCGGCGAGATAGCTTGCTGTGTTTGCAGATCCGGCCGATACGCCGATGCAGTAATCGAATGTAATGTGTTCATCTAAAAAGCGGTCAAGAATGCCTGCGCTGTAGGCACATTTCATACCGCCGCCTTCTACTACAAGTCCTGTCTTCATGTCTGGGATACTCCTTTTGCCTGAAATTAGCATTATTGTAGCACTTTTTTTCTTTTTGTCAAATTTTTAACAATATGTGTTTGTTTTTCTGCAACCGTTTAAGTGGTACCGGGACATTTGAAAAAAAGTGATTGGCTGACAATTCCTTAGAATGGGACAGCCCGGAAGGCAGAGATATTGGATTTTTTTGATATGAGATATGATTTGACGAATGGGGAGATTGAGGAAGGTATGGGATAATATTTAAAAATGATAATATCCTTTTGTGAAGAAAGTTTCATAAAAGCTAAGAAAGTTTTCAATAAAGTTGTGGAATTTGTTTCTCATGGAAGTTCATCTCCTTTCTGTTTACGTTGTCATTATAAAACACGAAAGGGGATATTACTTGCCAAAATAAAAAAATAAATGGACAAAAATTGCAAAAAGCAGAGATTCCAATCCTCTGCTTTTTGCATTTTTTTATATGTTTTTACGATATTCAGAAGGTGACAGTCCTTTTGTCTTTTGAAAAATCCGGCTGAAATACAGTGGATTATCATATCCGACAATTTGTGCGATCTCATTGATATTGTATTGTGTATTTTGAAGCAATGCTTCGGCATTATATATTCTTTTTTGCAGAATGAATTGCTTTGGCGTGATTCCGGCATATAATCTGAAATTACGGATAAACCAACTGGCACTGACATGATTTTGTTCGGCATAGTCATCAATGCTGATTGGTTCATTGTAATGCTCACTGAAATAAGAAATTGCTTTGTCTATTTCCTCAGCAGCATGGGAGTTCACTGTGGTGACAGAAAATTTAAAGTGGCGTTGTAGTTTTATAAAAATTTGTCTTAAATACATTTCAAGCATTTCAGAATAGCTATCCTGACACATTTGTAATTCTTTTATCATGGCACGGAAAAGATACTGATATTCCGAACCGGAACCACAGTGGAACACCCTTTTATCATTTGTCAATCCATAGGAACGGAGCAGATTGGTGACATTGTTTCCTGTAAAATGAACCCAGTAAACCTCCGTCTGGTCTTTGGCATAGTATTCATATTTCTGGGGTTCTCTTGGGCGGTATAAAACCATATGACCAGCATGAACAATCGTTTCTTCCTCATCGTTGTCAAAATGAAAATGAGCTTTCCCGGCAGCAATAAAGATCAACTGAAAATCAACTCTGCCACGTGGTCTCCAGGTGGGAAGTTTAGGGTGCGTATATAACTTGTAAGTCCCACACATGGTTACGACAAGTGGCTTGGATTTATCTTTTCTGTCAATTGTTGAGTTATTCAGATATGCATTATTGGTATACATTTGAGACCCCCATATGATAATTGAAAATGTTCATGAAATAATAATCTGAAATACATAAATTTATGTTTGGCTCATGATGCAATTTTATCATTTTATGCATGTCTTGTCTATTTAGATTTTAAACGTTTGAAATAATGGTATTTTTTGTATAAATTAACGTGCTGGAAAATGAAAGTCAATAAAAGTACATGTCAAAAATAACAAAAGAAAGGAATAAAGAAAATGGTTTTTGTTAATTATACTGTTTTGTGCATGTTTTGTGTAATTTATGATATGGTTTTTTGACATCAGTTTTTATATACTATCTATAACAAAGTTGTGGGAACAAAAATAGGGATCATCGAAAGGAGCAGTTTCACATGGAAGAAAAGAAATACCTGAAATGGTATAACAAGGTGGGGTATGGAACCGGAGATCTGGCAGGAAATGTCGTGTATGCATTTCTTTCCTCGTTTGTAATGTTGTATCTGACAAATACGGTAGGGTTAAATCCGGGAGTTGTTGGAACATTGATCATGGTATCAAAATTATTCGACGGTGTCAGTGATATGTTTTTTGGTACATTGATTGACAAAACAAAGAGCAGACTTGGAAAAGCAAGACCGTGGATGCTTTATGCATATATTGGCTGTGCAGTAACGCTTGTGGCGAACTTTGCAATACCGGAAAGTCTTGGAAAAACAGCACAGTATGCGTGGTTTTTTATTGCATATACTTTGCTGAATGCAGTATTTTTTACTGCAAACAATATTGCCTATGCATCACTGGTTACGTTTTGTACAAAAAATAGCAAAGAACGGGTAGAAATGGGGTCGTTCCGTTTTATTTTTGCGTTTTTAACAAGTCTGATCATTCAATCTATCACCGTTCAGTTTGTAAGAATGGCAGGCGGTGGAGCTGCTGCATGGAGAACCGTAGCAATCATATACGCAGTAATCGGACTGATTGTAAACACAATTTCCGTATTCTCAATCAAAGAACTTCCGGAGGAAGAATTAAAGGCAGGCAGAGAACAGACAGAAGAAAAATATGGTTTGATTGAAGCTGCAAAACTTTTATTTTCCAATAAATATTATCTTATGATTTGTGTTACTTATATTTGTCAGCAGATCTATTCTGCTATGTTAAATATGGGCATTTACTATATGATTTATGTTTTGAAAAATGAAGATTTATATTCGGTCTTTTCCTGGGCAATTAATATCCCTGTCATCATTGCAATGTGTATTACACCTATGCTTGTGGAAAAGATGAAGGGATTATATCGAATGAATCTTGCAGGATACATTCTTGGAACAGCCGGCCGTGTCGGTGTTATTTTTGCAGGCTATATGGGAAGTGTTCCGCTGATGCTTGCTTTTACCGCAATCGCAGCACTTGGAATGGCACCATGGCAGGGAGATATGGGAGCTGTTGTGGCAAGCTGTTCAGAATACACATACCTGACAAAACATAAACACATTGATGGAACTATGTATTCCTGTACATCCTTTGGAACCAAAATCGGTGGTGGAATCGGAGTTGCCCTCTGCGGATGGCTGCTTGATGCAAGCGGATTTGTCAAGGAAGCGGCCGTGCAGCCTGCATCCTGCATGAATATGCTTCACATTATGTATTTATGGATTCCAATGATCCTGTCATTAGTCATTACATTTATTATGTCAGAAATGAATGTGGAAGCAGCGAACCGGCGACTTAGAGAACAGATGGAGGAGTGTTGACGTGGAATATAGTGGAATAAAAGAAATTGTATGGGGTGTATGGAAAGAGAGGGAAAATATGAACGCTGATATGAAATGGCTGGACAATCCGGAAGTGTTTAAGGTAAATCAATTGGAATCACATAGTGATCATTGTTATTATCTGGATTATTCAGACATGAAAAAAGAAAAAAATCCATTATTACAGTCATTAAATGGTCAATGGGAGTTTGCTTACAGCAAAAATGTGATGGAAAGACCTGTTGATTTTTATAAAGATACATTTGATACATCAGGATTCGATAAAATTATGGTTCCAGGACATATTGAACTGGCTGGATATGATAAAATCCGTTATATCAACACTATGTATCCATGGGAAGGAAAGGAGTACCACAGAGGAGCCTATAGTATGGAGGCAACTGGAGCAGAAAAAGGAATGTTTTCAGAGGCAGAGTACAATCCGGTGGGTTCTTATATAAAATACTTTGATTTGCAAAAAAGCATGTGTGGAAAGAGAATCCATATCTGCTTTGAAGGTGTAGAAGAAGCTATGTATCTTTGGCTTAATGGTCAGTTTATAGGTTATGCCGAGGACAGCTTCACGCCTTCTGAGTTTGATTTGACACCATATATTAGGGAAAAGGGAAATGTACTGGCAGTACAGGTACATAAGATGAGTACTGCAGCATTTTTAGAGGATCAAGACTTTTTCAGATTCTTTGGAATTTTCAGAAATGTTACTTTGAAGGCAATACCAGATGTTCATTTGGAGGATGTTTGGTTCAAACCAGTATTAAACCGTGATAATGTAAGCGGAAGTATAACTGTAAACATGAAAGTGTCCGCCCTTGATGGTCAGAATGTAACTGCAGGATTTATTTTAAAAGACAGGGAAGAAAATGTATTAGTAGAGAAATCCATACAGCTAAATAAAGATAATGACTATTTAGAAGGTACGATATGTGTTGATTTAGAAAATGTTAAACTGTGGGATAATCATAACCCATATTTGTATCATGCTTATGTTGAACTTAAAGCTGATGATGGTTCCTTGGCAGAGGTAATCCCTTATGATATCGGTTTTAGACGAATAGAGATTATAGATAAAATAATTTATTTAAATGGAAAACGCCTTATTATTACAGGTGTAAATCGTCATGAGTGGAATGCAAAAACAGGAAGATGCATTGGTATAGAAGATATGAAAGCAGATATATCCTGTTTGTTAAGGAATAATATTAATTCTGTGCGTACTTGCCACTATCCTGATCAGATACCATGGTACTATATGTGCGACAATGCAGGTATTTATGTGATGGCAGAAACAAATTTGGAAAGCCATGGTTCGTTCCAGAAGTTAGGTGCAATTGAACCATCATGTAATGTACCAGGATCTTTTCCACAGTGGAAGGGTGCCGTAATTGATCGGGCAAAAAATAATTTTGAAACTTTTAAAAATCATACATCCATTCTTTTCTGGTCATTAGGAAATGAATCATATGCAGGTGACGACATAGAGGCAATGAATGTTTATTTTGCTGAAAAGCAGGATGGAAGATTAGTTCATTATGAGAGTGCTTATTATAATAGGGCATACGAGGATACAATTTCTGATTTAGAGACCAGAATGTATGCGAAGCCAGAGGATGTAGAGAAATATTTGAACAACAGTCCGAAGAAACCATATATTTTATGTGAATTCATGCATGATATGGGAAATTCCA
>OKTI01000921.1_pt1 | contig 13680 bp, 9 predicted proteins | sample 1606071 | NCBI WGS metagenome assembly OKTI01 (sample SAMEA3879500, study PRJEB24766) | human gut metagenome | biome: human-associated habitat; feature: feces | place: USA | collected 1985/1987
CGGGGCGGAATTCGCGGGTCACGATCGCCAGTCCCAGCGACTGTATGATACCGCTGCCGACGCCTTGCAGGGCGCGTGCCCAGATCAGGAACAGGTCGCCCGGGGCTTTGCCGCAGAGCCACGACCCGAGCGTGAAGAGTGCCAGCCCCAGGATATAGATGCGTTTGTTCCCGAAGCGGTCGGCGAACCATCCCGCCGAAGGGAGCATGACGGTCATGGTGATCATGTAGGCGGTGATGACCCATTCGGCCGTCGAGATGCCGATGCCGAAAGCCGACATGATGGCCGGCAGCCCGACGTTGACCACCGTCACGTCCAGCACGGCCATGAACGTCCCGAGCATGATCATGCCCAGGATCCACCATTTGTAGGCGGTGCTTTGCCGGATATATTCGCCGAGGGTCGCCATCGGCGGGCGATACGTCAAAAAAAATGCCACTCTGCCGATGCCTGCCGCGTGGGACGCCCGTCCTTTTGCGTTTTTTCCTTTCCGGGCTTTCTCCGCCTTCCCCGCGTGCTCCTCCCGCTCCCGCCGTCCGTCCCGTTGCGGTAGCGGCCCGAAAAAAGGGGATGCCGCTGGAAAGCGGCATCCCCGTACGTGCAGGCCCTGTAAGCCGGGTTCTGTTCCCGGGGCGAACCCCGGGCCCCTGTCATTTATCTAGGGCGGCAGTCTCCTGCCGTCTCAAGCAACCTACCCCCCGGCATCGGGCGAGCAACCCTTAATTGCCGGTATACACGGTCTTGCAACCCGCGAGACGTACTGCCGGGCGGCATCGCTGCCCCCGCGGTGGGCTCTTACCCCGCCTTTTCACCCTTACCCGCCGGGATTACGAAAATCCCCTGCGGGCGGTCGTTCTCTGTTACGCTCCTATACCCTCACGGATATCAAGTCGTTAGCTTGCGCGGTGCTCTGTGTTGCCCGGACTTTCCTCTCCCGGCCTCGGCCGGCAGCGACAGGGCGGGCCTGCCCCGCAAAGGTAATAAAATTCGGCGGATTCCTGCTCTGCGGTTGCGATTTCCGGGCATAGGCCGGGAATATCCCGGCTGGCCGCCATGGTATTCGCGTCCATGCCGTGCCCGGGCTCCCGGCCTGTGCCGTGACGCATTCCCGCCGGGCGGCAGGGGGCTTCCCCGTGAAGGCGGCGTATCGCCGCCGTCCCGGCCTCCGCCTTTCCCCTGTCGCCGGATACGGCGCTGCCTGCGCCGTTTCCCCCCGTTCCCTTTCGGCATACTCCGTCCGGACGCACCGTATGCCCCGTACGGAATCTTTTTTGCAAATATTGGATAAAGTTGTATTTTTGCTCAGTCCCTCCGCCGTTCTTCGGGGCGGCGGGACAGAAGAATATACCGGCCGATGGCAGATAACGCGCATACGATCGACATACAGGACAACCGCACGGTTGTCGGATTGCTCCGTGCCGGGGATGAAAAATGTTTCGATGCGCTTTTCCGCCGCTATTACAAACCGCTCTGCACCTACGCCACGCGCTTCGTGCCGCCGGTACGCGCCGAGGAACTCGTCCAGGACACCCTGATGTGGGTGTGGGAAAACCGCACCTCGCTGATTCCCGAGATGCCGCTCAAATCGCTGCTGTTCACCATCGTAAAGAACAAGTCGCTTAACAGCGCCTCGCGCGACACGCTCAAGAACCGCATCATCCGCCAGCTGGCCGAACACTACGAAGAGACGTTCGACGACCCCGATTTCTACCTCGAGGGTGAACTGGTGCAGCGGCTGGCCGAAGCTCTGCGCAAAATGCCTCCTGAATTCCAGCAGACCTTCCGTATGCACCGCCTGGAAGGTATGACCCACAAAGAAATAGCCGCCCGCCTCAACGTTTCCCCGCAGACGGTCAATTACCGTATCGGGCAGACCGTGCGCCTGCTGCGCGAGGAACTCAGCGATTACTGGCCGCTGCTCGTGCTGTTGCTGTGGCCTGACCTCTCCTGATAAGGAAATCTGAATTTTTTTTCGCCTTTCCGTTAGCATCCTTTGCTGACGGATTGTATTACTTTATAGACAAGCAAACAGCATGGCAAATTTCGAAATCGACGAAGAGGTATTGGTAGCCTTCCTCAAAGGCGAGCTGGACGCAGCGCAGGCGGCGGCCGTAGAGGCGTGGTACGACCGCTCGGCTGCAAACCGCAGGATGCTCGGCCAGGTCTATTATATATTATATGTCAGCGACCGTATCAACGACGCGGCCGGTATCGACGTCGAACGTTCGCTCCGGCAGTTCAAGCGCCGCATGCACGCCGGACGCCGTATCCCCCTGCGCCGTGTCGCGGTGCGTATTGCCGCTGCGGCCGTGATCGCCGCGGTGCTCCTGGCCGGCGGGCTCACGACCGTATCGCTTTCCAAGCGCCTGGCGCAGCCCGTGACCGTCGTCACCCAGCTGGGGGAGCGTTCGCAGGTCGTGCTGCCCGACGGTACGAAGGTGTGGCTCAATTCGTCGAGCAGCGTGGAATATGTTGCCCCCTTCTTTTCGCGTGAACGCCGTGTGAAGATGGAAGGCGAGGCATATTTCGAGGTCGAGCACGACCGCCGGGCGCCGTTCATCGTCTCGACCAGCGGCCTGGATATCGAAGTCCTCGGTACGCGCTTTAACATCCGTAACGATGATAACGATTACCGTGTCACTACCGTCCTGCTCGAAGGCGCCGTCAAAGCCTATGCTTCCGGCCGCGAGGAGGCTTCCGTGCGCCTGCACCCGTCTCAGCAGCTGGTCTTCGATACCCGGACGCACGCCATGCGCCTGATGGACGACCCCTCGGCCGAGCGTTCGATCAACTGGATCGACGGCCGCTTCTGCTTCGAGCACGACACCTTCGGGGAGATCGTCGCCGAACTCAAACGCTACTACAACGTCGATATCCGCTTCATGGACGACCGGCTCCGCAACATGCGTTTCTCGGGTAATTTCCGCGTCGAGGACGGCATTTACCACATCATGTCCGTATTCCAGCTGACCTATAAATTCAACTACAAGATCGTCGGCAACGACATCGAACTCTACGCAAACCCTGAACGATAACCGAATACGAACTTAAAAACTTTCGATCCGCCTATGGTGAATTAATGTCCTTTTCCCGGATGCCGCATTGCTCTGCGGCCTGTTTTGACAACCTACAATTACAACTAACCTAAATTCTGATCCATGAAAAAAACTAACCTTGCGACAGGCAGGGGAGGGCATGTTGTCGCTACATGTTTCCGTTGTCTGTTCGTCATCCCGATGCTGCTCCTGGGATGCTTCGGCACTACCGTCGCCGCGGCACAGACGCAGCAAGCCCTCTCGCGTGTGAGCCTCGATGCCCGGGACGCAGCGGTCATCACGGTTTTCCAGACAATCCAGCAGCAGACGGGCTGTTCGTTCGTCTACAACACGTCGGACATCGACACTGCCCGCACAGTGAGCGTCACGGCGCATGACGAACCGCTGACGGCCGTGCTGGACAAGTTGTTCGCTGGCTCCGACATCGCTTACACCCTTCGTGACAAACACATCGTACTCTCGAAGAAAGCTAAAAATTCCCCCCCCCACAGCGCCCAGGGCGGCGTTACCGGAGTCATAAAGGACGATAAGGGCATGCCCCTGGTCGGCGCTACGGTACTTATCAAAGGTACGACGACCGGTGCCGCTGCCGATGTCGACGGTAATTTCTCACTGCCGCAGGCCAGGCCGGGCGACGTGCTCGAAGTCTCGCTGATCGGTTATGCCAAGCAGGAGATCCCCGTTTCGGGTTCCGCACCGTTGTCGGTGGTCTTGCACGAGGACAACGAGGTGCTCGATGCCGTGGTCGTCACTGCCCTCGGTATCAAGAGGTCTGAGAAGGCGCTGACCTATAACGTGCAGGAGGTTGCGGGCGACATCGTCAACACGGTCAAGGACGCCAACTTCATAAATTCCCTTTCGGGTAAGGTCGCCGGCCTGCAGATCAACGCCAGCGCTTCGGGCGTCGGCGGTTCCACGCGCGTGGTGATGCGCGGTGTGAAATCCATCAGCGGCAACAACAACGCCCTCTATGTGATCGACGGTATTCCGATGCCCGACCTGCGTTCGTCGCAGACCGAGGGCACCTACGAAACGCCCGACGGCGGCGATTTCGAGGGTATTTCGAACCTCAACCCCGAGGACATCGAATCCATGACGGTGCTTTCGGGTGCCACGGCGGCCGCGCTCTACGGTTCGCAGGGTGCCAACGGCGTGATCGTCATCACGACCAAAAAGGGCGAAGAGGGGCGTGTGCGCGTGAACTACGCCAACAATACCACCTTCTCATCGCCGTTCGTCATGCCGCAGTTCCAGAACACCTACGGCACCGACGCTACGGCACCTTCCATGAGCTGGGGCACGAAGCTCTCGACCCCGACCTCGTACGACCCCTCGGATTTCTTCCAGACCGGCTTCGAGGAGACCAATGCGATCTCGGTCTCGGGCGGTACGCGCGTGAACCAGACCTATTTCTCGGCCGCTTCGCTCAATTCGCGCGGCGTCATTCCCAACAACGTCTATAACCGGTACAATTTCACCGTCCGCAATACCACGCAGCTCATCAAGGACAAGCTGACGCTCGACCTGGGCGCTTCCTACATGCGCCAGTACAAGCGTAACCCGCTCGTGCAGGGCCTCTACCACAACCCGCTGATCCCCGTCTACCTCTTCCCGCGCGGCGACGACATCTCCAAGTATGAGGTTTACGAGCGTTACGACGCCACGGCGGGCTACATGAAGCAGTTCTGGCCCCTGGAGTTCATCACCGGCGTCGAGAACCCCTGGTGGATCACCAACCGCGAGCTGTTCGAGAACACGGCGCACCGCTATACGTTCAACGCCACGCTCAAGTGGGACATTGCCGACTGGATCACCCTCACGGGGCGCGTGCGCACCGATAACACGGTGATGAACTATACGCGCAAGATCTATGCCTCGTCCGACAAGCTGTTCGCTTCCGAGTACGGTAACTACCAGAACAACAAGATCCACCACAACAACCTCTACGCCGACGCCCTGCTGTCGATCAACAAGAGTTTCTTCGACGACAAGTTCTCCCTGTCGTTCAACCTGGGTGCGAGCATTCTCGACGACAAGAACGACGGCGAAGGCTTCGAGGGCCACCTGGCCACCATCGCCAACAAGTTCTCGGTCTACAACGTGGATATGAGCCACTCGCAGACCAAACCCTACGCCGACCGCTACCACGACCAGACGCAGGCCATCTACGCCACCGCCCAGCTGGGATATAACGGCATGGTCTACCTCGACGTGACGGCGCGCAACGAGTGGGCTTCGCAGCTGGCCTTCACGCCCCATATGAACATTTTCTACCCGTCGGTGGGCCTTTCGGCCGTCATCTCGTCGATGGCCGACCTTTCGAAAGCCGGCATTTCGTTCCTCAAGGTGCGTGCCTCCTATGCCGAGGTGGGTAACGCCCCGCAGCGGTTTATTACCGGTGTCAATACGCCCTTGCAGACGGGCGGTATCGTTTCGTCGGACTCCTATGCCCCGGCTGTCAACCTCACGCCCGAGCGCACCAAGTCGTTCGAGGCGGGTCTGAACGCCAAGTTCCTCGGCAACAGGATATGGATGGACTTTACCTATTACAACACCAACACCTATAACCAGCTCTTCAGCTACGATGCACCTCCCAGCACCGGTTACAAACGTGCCTATGTCAATGCCGGCAAGGTCAACAACTGGGGTATCGAAGCGGTCGTGGGTTACAAGAACAAGTGGCGCGACTTCTCGTGGTCGACCAACGTCAACTTCTCGATGAACCGCAACAAGATCAAGGAACTCGTCCCCGAGGGGACGCGCGACGTGGCCGGCAACCTGATCACCATCGACGAGGTGAACATGGACTACGGCGGCTACCGCATGAAGATCAGGGAGGGCGGTTCGATCGGCGACTTCTACGTGACGGGGCTCAAGACCGATGACCAGGGGCGTATCTATGTCGACCCGAATACCAATACCGTCACCACCGATCCCAATACGTGGCTTTACGGCGGCAATACCGAAGCCCGCTTCCGCCTGGGGAACAACCGGTTCTCCTACAAGGGCGTGAACCTCGGCGTGCTGTTCGATGCCCGCATCGGCGGCCAGGGCGTTTCGGCGACGCAGGCCCTGATGGATCGTTGGGGTGCCTCGCAGGATTCGGCCGACGCCCGTGAAAACGGCGGTGTCTGGATCTCCGAGGATCAGAAAATCCCCGATGCCAGGGTCTTCTATGCCAACAACGGCAACGGGCTTTCGATGCTTTCACACTACGTTTACAGCATGACCAACGTCCGCCTGCGTGAACTTACGCTGGGCTACGACCTTCCTTCCAGGTGGTTCAACGACAAGGTCGGCATGACCGTGTCGCTCGTCGGCCGCAACCTGTGGATGATCTACAACAAGGCGCCGTTCGATCCCGAGATCACCGCTTCCACGGGTACCTATTACCAGGGGCTCGACTATTTCATGCAGCCCAGCTCCCGGACTATCGGCTTCAGCGTAAGACTCCAATTCTAAAACTTCAGACCAATGAAACGATTCAATCATACAATAGGATTTTTCGCCGCCGCGGCGCTTGCCGCCTGTACCGGTGACTTCGAATCCTTCAACACCAATCCCGATGCGGTGCAGTCGGTCGACAAGAAGACCTACATCACCACCATGCAAATGGATGCCGTGATCCCGTGCAGCGACGTGGGGGCCAACGAGTTCCAGCGTGCCTGCAACCTGATGGGCGACGCCTTCGGCGGCTATCTCTCCCCGATCCAGGCCTTCAACGGCGGCAGCTATACCTGTACCTACGACCTCGACGGTACGGATTACAACAACTATCCCTTCTCGGTGGCTTTCACCAATGTGATGCCTGCATGGCTCAACCTCAAGTACGCCTACCAGAACGGGCAGGTTACCGACGACGTCTTTGCCGTTGCCGAGGTCATCAAGGTGATGGCCCTCCAGCGTACCACCGACATCTACGGCCCGATCCCCGTTTCGAATTTCGGCCAGACCGAAAACCCCTACGAATCGCAGGAGACCGTCTACAAGAACCTTCTCACGGATCTGAATGCCGCCATCGTGGTGCTGAAGGAGTACGCGGCCAATGCGGGCGACGCCAGGCCGTTGCAGAAGGTCGACGCCGTTTACCAGGGCGACTATGCGAAATGGCTCAAGCTGGCCAACTCGGTCAAGCTCCGCATGGCCGTGCGCATCCGTTTCGTCGAACCCGCTCTTGCCCGCACCTATGCCGAGGAGGCCGTCAGGGACGGGGTGATGACCGCTTCGGACGACGGGGCGTGGCTCAAGAATTCCGGTTCGGTTCAGGTGTACAACCCGCTCGAAGAGACGTGGAACGCCTATAACGACACCCGCATGGGTGCGACGATCGACGCTTATATGAACGGTTTTGCGGATCCGCGCCTGCCGACCTATTTCAAAACCTGCGAGGATGGTAAGTACCACGGTGTCCGCAGCGGCCTCAGTTCGATGCTCAAGGCGGATTATACCGGACTTTCGGTGCCCAACGTCGCCAAGGATACGCCCGTGGTGTGGATGCTTGCCTCCGAGGTCGCTTTCCTGCGGGCCGAAGGTGCCATGCTCGGCTGGGACATGGGCGGTGACGACGAATCGTTCTACAAGGCGGGTATCGAATTGTCGTTCCTCGAGAATGGCCTTTCTGCCGCCGCTGCCGCTACCTATGCCGATAGCGCGGCCGAACCCCAGTCGTTCGAGGACGCCTCGGACGCTTCGACGAAGTACAACGCTTCGAAACCTTCGTCCATCACTCCGAAGTGGAACGCCGGCGCGGGGGACGAGGAGAAGCTCGAGCGGATCATTACGCAGAAGTGGATCGCCATGTTCCCCAACGGCCAGGAGGCCTGGTCGGAGTTCCGCCGTACGGGTTATCCCAAGGTGATCCCGGTCGTCAACAACCTCAGCGGCGGCAAGGTCGATACCAGCGTCCAGGTGCGCCGTATGACCTTCCCGCGTTCCGAATACTCGAACAATGCCTCGGGTGTGGCTGCTGCCACCGCATTGCTCGGCGGGGCCGATACGGGCGGTACGAAACTCTGGTGGGATAAGAAATAATGAACTTAAAAACAACACGAAAGATGAAAAATTTCTTGAAATACGTTGCGGCCCTTGCGATCGTGGGTGCCTTTTTCGTCGCTTGTTCGGATTGGACGGATCCCGAGCGTGAAATTACGCAGCATCCCGACCAGCAGTCGCCCATCCTGCGCGATAATGCCTACTACCAGGCCCTGCGCGAATACAAAAAGACCAAGCACAAGATCGCTTTCGGCTGGTACGGTTCGTGGACGGCCGTGGGCGCATCCTACCAGACCCGCCTGCAGAGCGCTCCCGACTCGATGGACATCATTTCGATCTGGAGCCAGTGGCATTCGCTGACCCCCGAGCAGATCGCCGACAAGGAGTTCGTGCAGAAGATCAAGGGCACGAAGGTGACCTTCACGATCTTCTCGGACAAGATGCCCGAGCCGTTCCTCACCGAGATCGGCGGCGGCGAATACACCGACGAGGCCATCGAAGCCTATGCCAAGGCCTATTGCAAGGACTCGATGGACAAGTACGGCTACGACGGCATCGACGTTGACTACGAACCCGGCTACGGCGCTTCGGGGCCGTTCGTGGGGCATGACAACGAGTTGTTCAGGAAGCTGATCCTCGCCATGAGCAAATACGTCGGCCCCAAGTCGGGGACGGGACGCCTGCTTATGATCGACGGCGTGCCCTATGCCGTGCATGCCGATGTGGCCGACTGCTTCGACTACGGCATCGTGCAGGCTTATGCCTCGGGCGGCTATACCGACTTGCAGGGCCGCTTCGACAACGCCGATGCCAAAGGCTGGAAACCCGAGCAGTATATCTTCGCCGAGAATTTCGAGTCCTACTGGAAAAACGGCGGCGTCACGCATTCGTGCCGCGACGGCCAGAGTGTCAACTCGCTGCTGGGCATGGCGCGCTTCAACCCCACGCAGGGTTTCGGCGCCGGTTTCGGTGCCTACCACATGGAGTACGAGTACGGGAATTCGGCTATGCCTTACAAGTATATGCGCGAGGCGATCCAGGATGTGAACCCCGCAGGCGGCGACCTGATCGTCGGCCTGACCTCGACCGCCCTGTCCAAATACCTGTTCCTGGTCGAGGACGACGGTACCATCACGGGCGAGGTGGACGAAAAAATCCGCGTCCCGCCCCTGCCGACGTTTCGTTCCCGCTGGCGCTGGACAACTCGCTGGTCGAGTCCTACAACGAAGAGCACGGAACCTCCTACGAGGCGATCGACCCTGCACGGGTGTCGCTCGGCACGCTCAGCGTGGCGGCCGGGGACTTCATGTCCGATGAGGCGTCCGTTACCGTAAGCTCCGCCAATATCGAGAAGGGATACTACCTGCTCCCCATCGTCGTCGAGCTTCCGCAGGGCGATGTCTACACCTCGAAGGAGACACTGGTGCGTTACGTGCTGGTGACTGTGGCGGCGATGGAGATCGACGTCGATGCCACGGCGCTCACGGGCGTGAAGATCGAACCGGCTTCCGGCTGGACGATCGTCTGCTACCAGGGCACCGCTTCGAGCGGCGCCAACGGCGTCTGGAACCTCGATTCCGATACGCAGAAAGCCCGCATGTTCGACGGCAAACTCGACTCCAACTGCTGGTATGCCGCGAGTGCGTCCTATTCGTGGGGGAACGGCGGCAATTTCATCATCACGCTGGACAAGGCCTACGACATCAACGGCTTCCGCTGGCATATCTACTACGAGGACTCCAACCCCGAATGTACCGATTTCCAGTACAGCGAGGACGGCACCAACTGGTTCAGCCTGACCAACGAAATTTCGTTCGTCCCCAAACTCACGGACGAAGGCTGGAAGATATTCCGGTTCAAGAAGACCGTGAAGGCCCGCTACATCCGGGTATACGTCGGCCGGGTGACCGGGTATACCAGCATGAACGAGGCCGAGATTTTCGCCCCTGCAAACTAAACCTAAAACAAGAGAACTATGAAACTGAAATATTTGGTCGCTCCGCTGTTGTTCGCCGCCGCTGCGGTCACGGGCTGTCAGGAGACTGCGGAGACCTATCCTGCGATCTACATGACCGATGCGCAGAGCAATCCCGACAAATCCATGACCATCGACGAACCCCCTGCCGAGACCTCGATCACCGTCTCCGCCTCGGTGGTCGCTGAGCATGACATCCACATTCAGCTCGAAGTGCGCCCCGACCTGCTGGCCTCCTATAACGACAAATACGGCAAGAACTACCAGATCCCGCCCGCCGACAGCTATTCGCTCAGCTCGACGGAAGCGACCATCCTGGCCGGCTACAACACCTCTTCGGAGATCGGTTTCACGGTGACGTCCGTCTCGGAGTTCTCCGAGGGCGTGACCTATTGCGTCCCGGTGAGCATCAAGACCGTATCGGGCGGGATGACCGTGCTCGAACCGAGCCGCACGCTCTTCATCGTGCTGAAGACCCCGGTGATCAGCAAGGCGATCTACCTGGGATCGAGCAACATCTACAAGGTGACTTCGTTCCAGGAGAATTCCGACCTGGCAGCCCTTCCGCAGCTCACGCTCGAAGCCCGCGTATACATGCTCGGCTTCCAGACCCGCGATCCTTATATCAGCTCCATCATGGGTATCGAGGGCATCTGCGGCGTACGTTTCGGCGACGTGAAGGTCGATCCCGACTGCATCCAGATCTGTCACGACTCCTACCAGCCCGCAGCTACCGACAAGCCGTTCGACAAGGAGAAGTGGTACCACGTCGCCGCAGTCTGGACGGGCTCTTCGTGGGACATCTATATCAACGGGCAGTATGCCACGGGCGTGGAAACGCAGGGCGAGACCATCGACCTGACGAGCGACAATTCGGGCGGTTTCTACCTGGGAGCCTCCTATGGCGGCGGCCGAACGCTGGACGGCTATGTCGCCGAGTGCCGCGTATGGACACGCGCCCTCTCGCAATCCGAGATCGCCAACAACATGAACTATGTCGACCCCACGTCCGACGGGCTGCTCGCTTACTGGCGCATGAACGCCTGGGAGCCCAACGACAGCGGTTCCGGCAATATCGTGCGCGACCTCACGGGCCACGGTTACGATGCCGTCGGCGGCAGCTCCAACCCGACGATGATGGACACCAAGTGGAATTAGTCCGCTTATAGACCGACAGGGGCCGTGCGACCCCGGCATAAGCCGGGTTGCACGGCCTTTTTTATACTGCGGGTTGCGGTTACCCAGGTCTCCGGTCGTGGACTGTCTCCGGTTTCCGGCCGGATTATTCCGATTTGTTGTACCCCGACATAAAAGACATTATGAAAAAAATTACACTTATCTTTTTTTGCCTCGCCGCTTTCGCCTTTGTCTCGTGTGCCGGCGGCGGGTGCCCGGCCACGGGCATCATCCCGGCCCCGCAGCAGGTGACGTGGGGCGAAGGTGCCTTCCGTATGCCTGCCAAGCTGCTCTACACGACCGACCTCGACGGGCAGGACAAGGCCGACCTCGCGGCGTGGATGCAGCGTGCCGCGGACGGATTCTTCCCCGCCTCCTTTGCCGAGGCCTCCGACGGCGACATACCCGCGCTCGAACTGCTTCGTACGGGCGACGGCGCCCCCGAAAGCTACCGTCTCGACGTCTCCCGCACAAAGATCACGCTCACGGCCCCCGATGCCGCAGGGTTGTTCTACGGACTCCAGTCGCTCGCACAACTGGCCGGGCACCACGGCCGCCGCATTCCGGCCGTCACGATCGTGGACGCCCCGCGCTTCGGTTACCGGGGCTTCATGCTCGACGTCTCGCGCCATTTCCGCGACAAGGAGTTCGTCGAACGTCAGCTCGACCTCATGGCGCGCTACAAGCTCAACCGCTTCCACTGGCACCTGACCGACGGAGCCGGATGGCGCATCGAAATCAAAAAATACCCCGCCCTGACCGACATCGCCGCCTGGCGTCCCTATCCCGACTGGGAGGGATGGAACTTCGGCGGCAAACGCTACTGCCACCGCGACGACCCGGCGGCCGCCGGGGGCTATTACACGCAGGACGACATCCGCGAAGTGGTCGAATACGCCCGTGCCCTGCATATCGAGGTGATTCCCGAGATCGAGATGCCGGGGCACAGCGAGGAGGTGCTGGCCGTTTACCCCGAACTCTCGTGCAGCGGCAAACCCTACACGGACTCCGATTTCTGCATCGGCAACGAGCAGACGTTCGAATTCCTTGAGAGCGTGCTCTCCGAAGTGATCGGGCTCTTCCCTTCGGAATATATCCATATCGGCGGCGACGAGGCTTCGAAACAGGGGTGGCGCACCTGCCCCGAATGTGCCGCCCGGATGCGTCGGGAGGGACTGCAGGACGTCGATGAACTGCAAAGCTACCTGGTGCACCGCATCGGGACGTTCCTCGCCGCCAAGGGCCGCCGCCTGCTGGGCTGGGACGAGATTCTCCAGGGCGGGCTCGCGCCCGGCGCCACGGTCATGTCGTGGCGCGGCACCGAGGGCGGGATCGCCGCGGCCAGGGCCGGACACCGCGCCGTGATGGCTCCCTCGAGCCGGTCGCCGCCGCGGCGTTCCTCACCCTCGCGCAAGCCTACTCCTACGACCCTGCGCCCGATTCGCTGGGTGCGGATGTCGTGCCGATGATCCTCGGCGTGCAGGGCAACCTGTGGTGCGAGCACGTGCCCACAGCCGAACATGCCGAACACATGATCTGGCCGCGCCTGCTGGCGATTGCCGAAGTGGGGTGGAGCGCCCCCGAACGGAAGGACTACGACGACTTCCACGCCCGCGTGCTCGACGCCGTGGCGTGGATGCAGCAGCGCGGATACCACCCCTTCGACCAGAAAAATGCCGTCGGCCCCCGCCCCGAATCGCTCGATACCCTGCATTGCCTTTCGACCGGCAGGCAGGTGGTTTACCGTACGCCTTACAGCCCGAAATACGCGGCTGTGGGCGATGGCTCGCTGACCGACGGGCTGCGCGGAGACTGGAATTACGGCGACGGCCGCTGGCAGGGGTGGCTCGATACGGATGTCGAACTGGTCGTCGACCTCGGGGAACGCCAGCCTGTGAAACGTATCGCGGCCTGTTTCATGCAGGGTTTCTATGCCGACATCTGGATGCCCCGTGCGGTCGAAATCTCGGTTTCGGATGATGACAGGCACTATACGCCCCTTGCGGTGGTCGAAAACGACATCCCGTTCGAATACAAGCAGGATTGCTACCGCGAGTTCGGCTGGTCGGGTCAAACCGCGGCGCGTTACGTGCGGCTGAAAGCCCTGCACAACGGCCATCCCGGCGGCTGGATTTTCACCGACGAGATTATCGTGGAGTAACCCCGCGGGGCGGCCTTTCCCCGGATCGCCCCTCCCCGGATTGCCCTTCCCCGGCCACGCTTTGTCCCGGAGCGGGGCTGTCTGACGAGTCCTTTTTTACGTTTTCACCCCTGCCGGAGCAGCCTCCGGCAGGGGTGATTTTTTGTTTTTCGGGGGGGCGGCCTCTTGAGGATACGACGCGCCCCTTCCGTCGGTTTGCGGCCTCCTTGCACCGATCCGGTTGCACCTCCCCGATGCCGTCCGGATTGGGGCTCCTTCCCGCGATGTGCCCGACCTTGCGCCCCTTTCGTCCTTGTCCCGGTTTTACTTATTTTCCATTT
>OKTI01000946.1_pt1 | contig 13316 bp, 9 predicted proteins | sample 1606071 | NCBI WGS metagenome assembly OKTI01 (sample SAMEA3879500, study PRJEB24766) | human gut metagenome | biome: human-associated habitat; feature: feces | place: USA | collected 1985/1987
TTTTTAGATAATTGAAAGCTGCATCCATATTCGTTTCCATAGTACTCGCATTTGATACATCAGGTTGTTCGTCAGACAAGTAGTTTTTATCCCGACGATAAACCGCTCCAGTCGTGGCATTATCGTAAGTGATAAGTTCACTATACAGTTTCACACTCTTATTGGTAACGCTTAATTCCCAACCGCCGAAAGCAAATTTAGCACCATCAGGTTTGGTAGTAAAAGACTCCTTAACCGCAAGCTCTACTTTTGCACTCAATCGATCTACACTAATTTCAGCAGGATTGTTTTTGGCATCTGTTTTTGCCTGATTTATGGCTTCATTGGTATATCCACTTGGCTTATGCACTGTTACATTCGTTAATGCTCCTTCTATCCCAGTACCTTTGCCAGCACTCGTCATCATGAATTGATTGGTGGTAGCGACATTGGCAATAACCGCCTCAATAGCAGTGTTAATTGCAGACCAAGGTTTACCTTTTACTGTTTCCGCAGCTAAATTCCATCCTTTATTCCCGTCGGTGTAAGGATTGATAACTACAAATACTTTTTTGGTCTTCTCCGGTACTAATTTTGCATCGCTAGCTACAGCTTCCGGGGTCCCTGTTCCACCGGATTCTCCTCCGCTATTCCCAACAGTAAGATCGTCAAAGTTAACCACATCAAGGCACACATCTTCCTCGTCAAATAATAAAACTCTGACTGTCCCTGCTTTACTTTCCCCTGAACTTCCCGGTTTTTCTACTACATTCTCTGCTCTTGTAGTGGATGTGTGACTTTGCAGGGAAAGCGACAGATACGCCTTTCCATTCAGTTCACCGCTCGGAATATTCCCTTCCCGAGCATCATCACTACTACAGCCGGCAAACATAAAAGTCACCAATGTAGATAATAGAAAACTTTTTGTTTTCATCTTTGTTAAATTTTAAAATGTTGTAAATAAAATGATAATTATAATAAATAAAAAATCAATAATCTAGTTTAGTCATTGATCGAATATCTTCTTCCTTTTTATTCAATTCCTCCAGATTGAAATATGCTTGTTCCAATCCGGATTCGGCAGCTTTGATTAGATGTAGCTTTGCCTGTTTATAGTCGCTTTTCAACAGGTACAACACTCCTACGGCATTTTCATATTCCGGTGCAGAAATCTCTGCTTTCTTAAGATATTTTTCTGCTAATGCAATGTCTTCTCGCGAAAGTGCAGCCGAGGCAGCATTCAGGTTGGCAATCTTATCATCAGGAAAGAGACTGACAGCTTTTTCAAACAATTCTATAAACTCCGGCGATCCGTTTTTGTAAGTGAGAGCGACCAAATAAATTTCATTCAGGCTCAAATTTTGTGGCCGACTATGAATCAGCACTTTTGCCTGTTCTATATTAAAATTCTGAACATCGTACTCTATTTTACAGATCGCTTTACGCAGATGTGGGTAATACTCACGCAACATAAACCGATAAGGATTGCCCTGTTTATATAGCATCAACGATTTCTTGCGACTGGTATTCGTTCGGTAGTTTATTTCAACTGGTATGTGATCTATAATATGAAGAATTCTATCCTTTTCTGCCATGTCAGACTCTGCAACCATTTTACGTAGTCCTTCCCAGTTTTCGCCACCATATTCCACCTTGTATAATTCTTTAGAGAAAGGGAAACGAGGGAGAAGGTAATTAACAAGTGCCTTTGCACGTCCTTCGGAAAGCTGTTTGTTAAAAAGGACAGAACCCTCCGGTGAAGCATAACCAATGACTGATATTCCACGAATGGTAATAGTTGTATCATTTCTCACTTCGGCAAGCATAGAGGATATTTTTTCCAGTTCGACCGGGTTGTTCATGTAATCCGGCCTTATGATGGTCTTTGATACAACAAAATCCAGGAACGCTTCACATGACATCTCACGTTTTTTTACAGGTTCAACTTGTGGGCGGACATAACTGATATGCGGGACGATGTGATATGGAACAGGCGGTTGCTCCAAAGTGACGGTACCGAAAAGCGGAAACGTCGATAATAACTTGCCCGGTTTGCAACAGCCCATTACTTCCTTTTTTATATCCAAACGTGCATCTTTCATCCACGATTCGAATGGAATGACCAAGGAATATCGAATTTGTTTTTCTTCGGTTATTCCATATCCTTTCACAACATAGTACGGAGCTTCCGACTGGTAAAAATCACGTTCCTGTGTATTCATTAAAGCCAGTTTACGTTTCAGGTTTTGGAAATTACTATGCCCTTTGACAGAAATCTCCGGTAACTCCAGTTGGTGGTTTGCAGCAATCAATACCGGTATCAGTTCTATCGAATGATTGGAACTGACTTTTATTTTATCAAGGTCATAAAGCACTTGAATATGTAGGGAATCCCCCACTTGTTGCAATTCGATGGCTGTTGCTTGTATCGTTCCTTTATACCATTTGTCCGGCAGGTTTTCTCCATATAGTAATGGAGAAACGAGCAGTGACAGAGGCAACAGCCATAGGATAGATTTTAGATTTATCATGTTTTTGTTATTTTATAAGAAATATAAGTGAAACTGCTGCTTTAGTAGGTCTGAAATAGTTGCGATTTTCTGTTCCGGTCTTTTCACCACAAGTCTCGCATCGGAACTTGTCATAATGTAGTCTGACATACCCTATACCTATATTTGCTTCGAGACTCCAACGATTGCCTAAAAGAAAATGGTAGCCGTACGAAATGCCTCCGCCTATTCCCCATCCTTCATAGCGATAGGGACCGGAATCATCTCCAAATAGAAGCGGCAAATGATGACCGGCTATGTTGTACTGTCCGCCTAGTATATGTATTCCCCAAAAATGTCCGCTGAATCTTTCACACGTCCAATAACGATATTCTACCGAGCCAAGCCAATGCACCAGTTTCTTGTTTGAGGATGAATGAACGGATGTAAACCAGTTGAAGCCAGCACCCAGATCTACTGTACCTCGCGGTGAAATCCCGAATTCGGTTTCCAGATTAGGTGAACTGGCGTATGTACCGTAGAGTAGGTTTGTTTTTACCGCTATCTTTTGAGCCGCACATTGTGAAATGCTTCCCCAATATAAAAAAAAGAATTGCTATGTCATGTATCTTCATTAAAATGCGTATATTTATTGCTTATTCGCTTATGCTTATTTAAATATTATATGCTGCAAATTTACAAAAGAAATATATATTAAAATAAAACGTTCTGAAATTGCACACAGATTCCGAAATTTCACTCAAAATAGCCACATAATCATCTAAGAAGCGAGTTTTAACACTCTCAAAAAAGGTTTATCCGGTAAACATTGTTAAATTATTATCCATTCTATTCAATTAACTTTCATGACATACCGGTTGTTTATACACGCGTAAAATAAACGATGTATAAAAACGATTATTTATATTTACACGTATTGTTTAATGCTTCAATCATCCATCTTGAAATATCGGAATATTACAACTAGTTTTGTTCCCGGATTTTAAGGAGTCATCCGTTTCTTTAAAAGGAACAAGGCGTTCCTCGGTGAGAAACAGGTCGTTCCTTTAAAAGGAACGGTTCCTTGGTTTTAAACCAAAAAACAGTATCTATAATACACTGTATATCAATTTATTATAAAAAGAAGAATTCCGTCCCGATAACCATGGGAATATTCTCAATAAACCAAACGGAATTCACAGTCCAAAGGGCTGTATATACATACTTTTTTATTACAAACTTTAAAAAATTTCCCATGGTTACAGTTACAATTAATATCAAGCCATATTTGGCTGGATATATGTATGTCCGATATCGACAAAGTTTAGAACCCGATCCAGAGAACCAGTCTCATTCCTCCTCTCCTTCTCCTTCTTCTTCCAAACGACTTATCCCTATCCATCTCTCCCACATTACTCCAGTTTATCACTTCCTTCATCAACTATCTGTCCCTCATCCGCAAAATACTTCATGGAAAGAAATTGGGAATATTTGCTTTGTACTGCCCAAACCGCGTAATGGGAAGAATCCGGAAGTCTATAACTATATCGGAAACGATAGTGCATTGATTATAGAAAAGGAAATAGAAACGGAGATGAAAGCGGAATTATACTCCTTTCTATTGGATAATAAGTTTAATAAAGGAGTGATGTTTAAAAAGTCAATAGAACAATTCGTAGAGCACTACGAAATGGTAGGACTGGTACAGGAAGAAACGCTGATGAGGGCATTTCAAAGATGGAGGAAGTTGGTGAAAGAAGAAAAAGCTATAAAGCTATAATGAAAGTATATTGATTTTGATTTAATCCATAATGAAACGTGATATACTATACTAATCGCACCTCTTACTATCGTGCTGATATAGGATGGAATATTTTTTCTTTATAAGCGGGAATGTATGTTATTAGACATAAAATAATATAATTCACCTAATACATCTTCTTATATCATAAAATAAACAGTATATTTGTGGTAAAATCTCGAATAAAGCAGTTAAAATATGATTATTCAATTTACAATAGGAAATTTTCTATCTTTCAAAGAACAATCTACATTGTCATTGGTAGCATCGGCTTTGAAAGAAATACAGGTTCCGGCTGAAGATATACTCTTTAGTGTAGGTACTTCCGGATTATCATTAATGAAGAGCGCGGTAGTCTATGGTGCTAATGCATCAGGCAAATCCAATTTTATAAAGGCATTGGAATTTTTTAAGTGGTATGTGATAAATTCATCGAAGGATATTCAAGCAGGCGAACGTGTTAATATAGAAAGTTTCCGGTTAAACTCACTTACTGCGAACGAACCAAGTTATTTTGAAGCCATATTCTGTGATGAAGACAACCAGTATCGTTATGGATTTGAAGCTGATAATTCATTGGTACACTCGGAATGGCTTTATCAAAAAGCCAATAAAAAGAGAGCTAAGGAAATTGAATTATTCTATCGGGAAAAAGATAGTTTTGATATTCATACTAAGTTTGTTGTTGGTAAAGAACTTGTAGGTAAACGAATGGTAAGGGCAAATGCGTTATTGCTTTCTGTTGCGGCACAATTCAATGATCCGACAGCAGTAGAGATAATGAAATGGTTGAATGATACCACTATTATTTCAGGTTCTAACGATGAAAAAATATGGAATACAGCAACTATCCAACTGGATGATATCAAAATGAGACAGAGAATTGTAGAGTTTTCCCGTTATGCTGATTTAGGTATTGAAAATATTGAAAAAATTGATAATGCTATTGTGAGTACACATACGCAATATGACGAGGAAGGTCATGAAGTCAAAACTATTACTTTCCCATTCAGGAAAAATGAATCGGAAGGTACAATAAAGTATTTTTCCCTGGCATACCCTATCATTGATGCTTTGGATAATGGAAAGCGTCTTATAATAGATGAATTTGACTCTAAAATGCATCCTCTTCTTACATGTAGAATTATTGCCTTGTTTAATTCAAAAGAAACAAATCCCCAAAATGCTCAATTAATTTTCACTACTCACGATACAAATTTGTTGAGTGCTAATATATTCCGGCGGGATCAGGTTTGGTTTACACAAAAAGACCGCTATGGTGCAACCGAACTTTATTCATTGGCAGAGTATAAAGTACGTAATGATGCTTCGTTTGAAAAAGATTATTTATCAGGAAAGTATGGAGCAATTCCAATTGTTGGAGATTTAACCCGTTTGTTTAATACCCAAGAAAATTAAACTATGACGGCTACAAAAAGGAAAAATATAAATCCGCGTATCGAAAGAAAGATAACCCGTATCAGTAGTGTACGTGAGGTGAAACAAACATTTCTGATTATTTCAACGCTTTTCGTTTGACCTCTGCCAATGTGAAGGCTCTTGGTCAAGGTATGGGAACATTAGCATTAGTACACAAGGCTATCCATATAAAAGAGCAGGAAAAGCTAAAGGGACGAACATATAATCAGCATTGGGTGGTCTTTGATAAAGATGATTTTCCTGAAAATGATTTTAACTCTGCAATCCTGTTGGCACAACAAAATGGTTTTGAAGTGGCTTATAGTAACCAAGCTTTTGAATTTTGGTTTTTACTGCATTTTAATCTATACCAAGGGGCGTTGCATCGTTCCAGATACGAAAAAATGTTGAGCGCTTTGCTCGGATTTGCTTATACAAAGAAATCGGGTGTAAGTTCTAAAATGTTCAATATTTTGTTTTCTAAACAAGAACAAGCCATTAATCACGCTAAAACTATCATGAGACAATTTGATGGGAATAATCCGGCACAACAAGAATCTTCTACTACTGTTCATTTGTTGGTAAAAGAGTTAAATAAGTTCCTATAATATAAATCGGAAACATTTGATATTTTTTGTGTGGGTTGCTTGACCTTTTCTTATTTGTCTTATTTCTCTCACAACATTATTTGCTGTCCTTTACAGCTTCCTCAATTCGAGATACAAATTGCGGATTGCTGGGACGTGCTGTAGTTCCGAAATCTACAATTTGCCCTTTTCTATTAATCAACAGATAATAGGGCATTCTATCTATTTTCCATTGTTTGCGAATTTTCTGTAAGTTATCTTTTCCAAAATAATCAGATGCATAAATACATTCAATTCCCCGGTTCTTCAATGAATACTCATTCAGACATTCTTCCCATTCTTCCTTGGGTTCACTTACACATATGGAATATATGACCAGGTCTTTGGTGGAATACTTACTCCGCAATTGTTTCAAAGGTTCCATTTCTGCCAGGCATGGTGGACACCACCTAGCCCAAAAATCGAAATAGATCACTTTTCCGTGATGCTTCTCAAGTATATTATAGACGGGTTCCATGTAAGGCATAGATGTTTTTAGCTTTGAGTTTTCGTGAAATTCACCATATAATAAATTATTGGAAACTGGTTGCGGATTTTCCAGGTAAGATTTAGTCTGATTATATATCTGCATCACTTGTGCACGCAAATGCGGCATTTTTACAATCGAATCAAACTGTGTATGCCTCGTTGTTAAAGCAAGTGTATCATTTGCATTCAAAGAGCCAACTGCCATTTTAGTATATATATACTGGTTCAGTTCATTCTCTCCTACTGCCGACATGATCTCTTCTACAGATGGATTTTTTTTATCTTTGTAAGTTATTCCATAAGCTATATAGCGTTCTACCTCATTGGCAATATCATATAAACGTGCCGAAAGAATCCCTTTATTATAAAGCTTATTGATTGCAGGCAGAAGTTTATGATACCGATCCATTTCTTTTCTTGTTTTAAACTGGCATTGGTTACCATAGGATAACAAAGCGTAATAATAGTCCTGTTTCAGTAACTCTTCAGTAAATAACGTAACGTCGTCCATTGGCTTATACTTCGTCAGATACTCGTTTCTCCGCTCCAAACGAAAGTCATATTCTTTCTTTAATTCAGCCTCAAAATCCTTAATATTCAAATTCGGGTTTATACTATAATTCTGTATGTAATAGTAGGCGCTTTCTGTAAATGCCAGTATTTCTTGATTCAACTTTTCTGCATCACCTGTTACTTTGGGATGAAAAAGATCTTTGAAGTCTATTTCCACGTGTATGCTATCTCCCGGGTGGATATACAAATGTTCCGCATAATTGCGAATGGAAACTTCTCTTAATTTTGCATAAACCGGAAAGCGGAATGAAAATGAACCATCTTCTTGTATGGGGGTACGATATTGATTTTCCATTTTCCAAAAAAATGGAATGATGAGAGTTAATTCCTTTTCTTGAGGATAAAAATCCCGGTTCAACACTTTTCCTGTGATAACAGCTTCTTTAATATATTCTTTTGCTAACGAATAACTTTCTTCTGTCTGTACAGATGATTCGAATTGAGATTTTGCCCGGTCTTTTTGCCCGCATCCGGCTAATAACAAAGAGGTTATTATCAGAAAGGAATAATAGTGTTTCATCGTGCCTGAATATTAGAAAGTTTGCAAATCTAAATAAATAAGAGTTCTTGCTCCTAAATATATGAAATTAATTTTAGGGGCAAAAACTCTTGACAGACAATTCGTCTCAATTTTAAATCTTTTACAATATATACATTTAATTTGCGAGATAAACAGACAAAGCTATAACCAGCGCACAAACTTCCTGATATACCAGTTCTTCACGATCTGCGTCAAAATGCAATAAGAGAGTAAAATTCCAATCAGCCAGGGGAAATAGCTCAAAGGAAGAGCTGTCAATCCGATGGAACGCCCGAAAGCGGTGAAAGGAATAAGAATACCTATTGCCATGATTAAGAAGGTCAGTCCCATCACAGGCCATGTGGCACGGCTTTGTATGAACGGTATCTTGCGGGTACGTATCATGTGGACAATCAATGTCTGTGATAACAAACCTTCCACAAACCATCCGGTCTGAAACAGTGTCTGATGTTCGGGGCTGTTGCAGCTAAATACGTACCACATAACCAGATACGTTATAATATCAAAGATAGAACTGATGGGACCTACATAAATCATAAAACGACTTAGATCGGACGCATCCCATTTACGGGGTTTCTTCAGGAACTCCGGGTCCATACGGTCAAAAGGAATGGTGGTCTGCGAAATGTCATACAATAAGTTCTGGATCAATAGATGTATCGGCATCATGGGCAGAAACGGCAGGAATGCACTGGCAAACATCACACTGAACATATTACCAAAATTGGAACTGGCAGTCATCTTTATGTACTTATTGATATTGCCGAATGTCTTTCTTCCTTCAAGCACTCCATCTTCCAATACCATCAAATCTTTTTCCAACAAGATAATATCTGCGCTTTCTTTGGCTATATCCACAGCAGAATCGACTGATATACCAATGTCCGACTGACGTAATGCACCTGCATCATTGATTCCATCTCCCAGGAATCCCACCGTATTCCCTTGTTCCTGCAACAGAGAAATGATTTGCGTCTTTTGTAATGGAGTCAGTTTTGAAAATAAAGTGGTATCCTTTACCGCTTCTTTCAATGCTGTTTCGTCCATATTTTCTATTTCTATCCCCGTAAGAAAATGACTGGTGTCAATTCCTACCTGTCGTGCAATAGCTTTCACTACAATATCATTGTCTCCCGATAGAATTTTAACTGCTACTCCATGCGCATATAATTGTTCGATGGCTTCGACAGCAGAAGGTTTCGGAGGATCAAGAAAAGCAAGATACCCGATCAATACCATTTCTTTTTCATCTTCGATGGCGAAATTACAATCTTTCTCGATAAAACTTTTTTGGGAGACTGCCAATACCCTCATCCCCTGCTGATTCATATCTTCACTAATCATCTTTGCTTTGATTTTCAATGCATCAGTCAAGGGATGAATCTGCCCGTTGAACTCGGCATAGGAACAGACATCGAGAACCTCTTCTACCGCTCCTTTGGTGATGATTTGCCGCTTTCCCTGCCTGTCTTCTATTACAACAGACATTCTTCTGCGCGTAAAGTCGAAAGGTATTTCATCCACTTTGGTGTAGTCATCCTTCAAATGTTCCAGACTCAAATCTCTTACATGGGAAAGAATCGCTTTATCCATCAGGTTCCTTAAACCGGTTTGGAAATAACTGTTGAAGTAAGCATGACGAAGAATACGTTTACTGTTGTCGTCACTGCCATCTGCATTGATATATTTCTCCAATACGATTTTATCGCAGGTCAATGTACCGGTTTTGTCAGTACAGAGTATGTCCATCGCTCCAAAATTCTGAATGGCATTGAGATTCTTTACGATTGTTTTCTTTTTGGACATGGCTATCGCTCCTTTGGAAAGGTTGGCAGTCACAATCATCGGTAACATTTCCGGAGTAAGGCCAACCGCAACGGATATGGCGAATATGAAAGCTTCAAACCAATCCCCTTTCGTAAAGCCATTTACGAAAAATACAAATGGAACCATAACCAGCATGAAGCGAATCAACAAAAAGCTAACTTTACTAATGCCTTTGTCAAAAGCTGTAGTGGCACGATGTCCGACCAGGCTCTTTGCAATAGTACCCAGATAGGTTTTGTTCCCCGTTTCAAAAACGATTCCTTTTGCCGCACCACTTATCACATTGGAACCCATATAGCAAATATTGTCCAATTCAATGACACTTCCTTTTCGGAACTGCTGTCCCCGTACCTCCGGAAACTTTTCTATCGGTTCGGACTCTCCTGTTAATGAAGCCTGGCTGATAAACAAGTCTTTAGAATCGATGATCCGAATATCAGCGGGAACCATGTCCCCAGCTGCCAAATACACGATATCCCCCGGGACGAGTTCCGTAATCTCGATCTCTTCTTCATGCTCTCCCGCACGTTTGGCGAGACATGTGTTTTTTACCATTTTCATTAAAGAATCCGTAGCCTCACTTGCTCGCCATTCCTGCCAAAAACGCAGGATAGCACTGAACAGCACCATGGATGAGATGATAATGACTCCCGTCCATTCCTGCTCTCCGGGATCGGCCATCAATACATCCAAAAATAAGGATATTATGGCGAGCCCGGTCAGAACGCCAATGAAAGGATTGATAAACGTTTTGATAAACAGGATAAACGGATTCTTTTTCTGTTCATGTACCACTTCGTTTCTTCCATAAATGGATTGTCGCTCTTGCACTTCTCCCTGTGTTAATCCAAGCTTGGTTGTCTGCAAGTATGAATAGATTGACTTACCGGGTTGTGTGGCAACCAAAAATACTTTCTCTGAATTGAATGTGTACTGTGGTGAACGCAGTTTTTTCTTCCATACCATAATCTCTAATTTTTTTAGTTACTAACTGCATTTATTAATTCGATGCAAAAGTAAGGAGGACTTCACCGGGAAGCTGTTAGAGAATGATTAGAGTGGTATTAGAAAACGATTAGAGTTTCTTAGATATGCGGGAGCTTCACCACAAAGGTAGTGCCCTCATCCTTATGGGAAGATACGGTAAGTTCGCCTTTGTGAAGGTGGATGATCTTTTGTGTCAAGGCCATACCTATACCATTTCCGGGAGCAATATTCTTGTTTTCTCCGCGATAAAACAGTGTAAACAGGTTTTCTTTATCCGTATCAGACATGCCTACACCGGTATCTGACAGGCGGATGATTGCCCATTGCTCCCAATAGGCTATCAAGACTGACGAAGTTCGGTTGGAAGAATATTTGCAGTTATTCTCTATTAAATTCACAAAAGCGGTAGTCAGCAAATAGCTGTTTCCGATTACTGTCAGCACATTATCTTCTTCGGCTTCCTGCTCAAATACTAATTCGATGTGATAATCCGGATGGGCTTTTAATACCAGCTCTCTGGCGTCCAGCAACAGTTCGTCCAAACGGACTTCATCCATTGTTATCTGTTCCGACTGATAGTCCGCTTTTGCCAAATTCAACAATCCGTCGATCAGGTTTACAATCCTGTGAGAATCCTGCAATGCATTGCCGATAGCCATCTGATATTGTTCGGAACTCCGTTCTTTCAATAAAGCTAAATCCAGTTCAGCTGTAAGGGCTGCCATGGGGGTACGCAATTCATGAGATACATTACTGACAAACATCTTCTGTGAATTGGAAGACTTTTCCAAGCGTTCCAGTAAAGCATTAAATGTCGTACTCAATTCTCCCAGTTCATCCTGTTCATTCTTTACGGGCAATCTTTTATCAATATGCGATGCCGTGATTTTCTCCGCTTCTTTCACGATGTTACGTATCGGTTTTAAAGTGCTTCGCGAAAGGATATACCCCACAACCACCAATACGCTCAATCCACCGATAAATAAGAGAATGAGCATGTTTCTTAGCGCATCCCGGTTGGCGTATCCATAACCGTCGTAGGCTGCGGCGGTAACCACATAGTCTTTGCCTTCAAACGGATACACCAGTCCTATGGCCTGATATTCGTCCACATAGAAATTGATGTTCTTCCGCTGCAAAATACGCTTTATCATCTCCGGTGTTTCTTTGACAATATCGTTTTGCAAAGCATCATGATATAATATTTTAAAATCTGTTGTATAGACGGCAACCTCTACTTCATCAATAAACTTCTGATTATTCAGGTATATGGACTGCATGGTTTTGGCATCTACTTGATCCTTAAGGAATAAATGTGCTTTGGTTATAGCTTCACTTTGAAGATTACGAAAGAAAGCATTACTACGCGAGTGTTCACTGACATAGTAGACCGCCATGACAAATACGAAAAATACCGCAGCTGTAAGCCCTGCATATTGTAAAGTCAACGTTGTTCTGATTTTCATAATTTATCGGTCAGTATGAATCCCATTCCGGCTTTGGTATGAATAAGTTTCGGTTCAAAGTCCCTGTCTATCTTTTTGCGGAGATAGTTGATATATACATCTATGAAATTCGTTCCTGTATCAAAATGGGTGTTCCATACTTTTTCTGCTATTTCAACCCTGCTCAATACTCTTTCGGCATTTTCTACCATATATAACAGTAAGTTGTATTCCTTAGGAGAAAGTTTTATGGATATGCTGTTTCGTTCTACGTCTTTACGTTGAAGGTCAATACGCAAATCTGCATAGACAAGTTCCTGCGGCAATTCCTGTGCATTACCCGCCACACGTTTCAACAGCACTTTGATTCTGGCATTTAACTCTCTGAAATCAAAAGGTTTCACCATGTAATCGTCTGCACCGGCATCGAAACCGTCCAGTTTATCGTTCGTCGATCCTAATGCCGTCAACATCAATATAGGGATATGGGGATTGGTTTTGCGAATTTCTTTCGCCAGTTCAAATCCGTCCATCTTAGGCAAAACGATGTCAGATATAACCAGATCGAATGTGTGCGTCTGGAAAAGCCGTAACCCCATTAGTCCGTCATAAGCCACCATTGTCTGATAGCCATTTTCCTCCAGTCCGTTCATCAGCAAACTTGCAACCCGGGGTTCATCTTCTATAATTAGTATTGTGTACATAGGAAAGAATTCATTAATCTGAATGTATAAAACGAAACAAAAATAATGATTATTCCCCACTTATAGCCTTTTTCCTTGAAAAATCGATGAGAAGGCCAAATAAAAAAGGTATCCAACGCAATGTGGATACCTTTATATGATTCATTTACATAAACCGGAAAATGACTCGTCCGGTTTGTGGACCATTTACCCATTTGGGTTGTGAAGAGGGACCACACAAATCGGTGGAGTTTACTTTATTACGTACCGGAGGAATCACGTTCAGGACAGAGATTCCGCTTTCGGGAAGAGTATAAAGCAAACGGTCGCGGCCATCACGAGGCTGATATACTCCGATATACGCGTCGGGAGTTTCGTTTGTCAGACTGATAGTGCCTTCTTTCGTTTGGATATTCATCCAGGAAACATCACCAAAGTATCCTTTGAATTCGGGATA